>Ga0335083_10009524_pt1 | contig 11774 bp, 14 predicted proteins | sample Lox_Sample_42_FD_206716 | JGI IMG/M metagenome (GOLD analysis project Ga0335083, IMG submission 206716) | Soil microbial communities from Loxahatchee National Wildlife Refuge, Florida, United States - Lox_Sample_4.2 | ecosystem: Environmental > Terrestrial > Soil > Wetlands | place: USA... | reverse complement strand
CTCGTAATCCACCGGCACCGACTCCGCCGTCGCAAGCGCCGGATTCTCCACCCCCGAAATCGTCGAGTGGAGCTCGCCCTGGCGCTCCGTCGGTGCCGTCACGCGCCCGGTTTCCACAACGGCTCGGGGCCCCCTGCGTTCGCAGCCCGGGCCAGGATGAAGAGCAGGTCGCTGAGGCGGTTCAGATACACCGCCGCGACGGGGTTGAGGACGCGCTCGGATGCGACGGCCAGCACCTCGCGCTCGACCCGCCTGCAGACGGCGCGCGCCACGTGCAGGCGCGCTGCAACGTCGCTGCCGCCGGGGATCACGAAGCTCCGAAGCTCGGGGAGCGCGGCGTTCGCCTCGTCGCAGTCCTCCTCGAGCCGGTCGACCGCCGCCTGAGTGAGGCGCAGCCGGCCGTCGTCCTCCGCGTACGGGACCGAGAGGTCGGCTCCGAGATCGAACAGCTCGTTCTGGATGCGGGCGAGCCGGTCGTCGCCGGCGGCTGCCTGCGCCCACCCGAGCACCGAGTTGAGCTCGTCGACGGCGCCGTAGGCGCGGAGCAGCGGGTCGAGCTTGGAGACGCGCGACCCGTCGCCGAGCGAGGTTTCGCCGCGATCGCCCCCGCGCGTGTAGATCCTCGTCAGCCGTACCGGCTCGTCCGGCCTACGGCTCATACGCGCTCCGCCGTTCGCTCGCCGAGGATCTGGCGGGCGATCACGAGCCGCTGGATCTCGCTCGTGCCCTCGTAGATCTCGGTGATCTTCGCGTCGCGGTAGTAGCGCTCGACCGGGAATTCCTTCGTGTAGCCGTAGCCGCCGAGCACCTGGATCGCCTCCGCCGTCTGGCGCCGCGCCATCTCGGAGGCGAACAGCTTCGCCTTCGCGCCGGCCTCCGTGTGGGGGCGTCCGTTCGACTTCAGCCAGGCGGCCCGCAGCACCAGCAGCCGCGCTGCGTCGATCTCCATCGACATGTTGGCGAGCTTGTGCTGGATCGCCTGGTGGTCGGCGATCCGCCGGCCGAACGTCTGCCGCTCCTGCGCGTAGCGAAGCGCGACCTCGTACGCCGCCTGGGCGATCCCGACCGCCTGTGCGGCGATGCCGATCCGCCCGCCGTCGAGCGTCGCCATCGCGATGCGGAAGCCGTGCCCCTCGTCGCCGAGCAGGCGATCCTCGCCGACGACCGCGTCGACGGCGATGTCGTTCGTCGCCGAGGAGTTCAGCCCGAGCTTCTCCTCGGTGCGGGTGATCGTCACGTCCTCGCCGTCGAGCACGAACGACGAGACCCCGCGGGCCGAGCGCGTCTCAGGATCGGTGCGCGCGAAGAGGAGCATCGTCCCGCCGAACGCCGCGTTGGTGATCCACTGCTTCGCCCCGGTCACGTGCCAGCCGCCGGCGACGCGGTCGGCGTGCGTGACGATCGCGCCTGCATCCGAGCCGGCTCCCGGCTCGGTCAGCGCGAAGCAGCCGATGCGGTCGCCGCGCGCGAGCGCCGGGACGAACCGCCAGCGCTGCTCGTCCGTGCCGAACTGGAGGATCGGCATCGCGCAGGCCGAGGTGTGGACGGCGACCGTGACCCCGACGCCGGCGTCCGCCCGCGAAAGCTCCTCCAGGACGAGGATGTACGAGACGAAGTCGGCGCCCGCGCCGCCGTACGCCTCGGGGACGCAGACGCCGAGGAGCCCCAGCCCGCCGAGCGTGGCGAGCAGCTCGCGCGGGAAGCCGTGATCGCGGTCCCAGGCAGCCGCGTGCGGCTCGATCTCGGCCCGCGCGACGTCGCGGGCGACGGCCTGGATCTCCCGCTGCTCGGCCGTCAGCTCGAAGTCCACGGCCCGCAGACTATCCCGGCCGCGGAGGGCGCCCTACTTCGGTTCCGGCTCCAGCTTGTAGCCCACGCCGAACCGTGTCTGGATGAACGAGTGGCGCGGCGCCGGGCGGTCGATCTTCTGCCGAAGGCGGCGCACGAACACGTCGACGGTGCGGTCGCGGTGTGTCTCGCGGCGGCCCCAGACCTTCTGCAGCAGCTCGTCGCGCGTGACGACGCGCCCCCGGTCGAGCGCGAGCGTGTAGAGCAGCCTGAACTCCGTCGGCGTGAGCCCTGCGCTGTCGCCGTCGACGTACGCCTGCACCTCTCGCGGGTCGATACGCAGCTCCTCGATCTCGATCGCGTCGCCCCGGCGCTCTTCGGCGGGCCGCACGCCGCGCCGGGCGGCGGCTCCGACGCGGGCGACGAGCTCGCGCATCGAGAAGGGCTTGACCAGGTAGTCGTCCGCGCCGATCTCGAGCGCATGGACGCGATCGTGCTCCGTGCCCCGCGCCGAGACGACGACGATCGGCGTGCCGATGCCTTCCGACCGCGCGGTCTCGATCAGCTTCCAGCCGTCGAGCTCGGGCAGCATCAGGTCGAGCACGCAGACGTCCGGGTTCTCGAAGCGGAGGCGCGCCAGGCCGAGCTCGCCACGGCCGACCACGACCGGGTCGAAGCCGGCGGCGCCGAGGTGGCGCGCCATCCCGTCTGCGATGACGGTGTCGTCCTCGACGATCAGGACCCTGCTCATGCGACTTACGATAGTGGTGTCCGGCTTTTTCTTCGGGTTTCAGACTGGTGACGATTCGGTGACGAACAGATTCGTCGACGACCGCAGCTTCGACGAGCTGCGCACCGGGTTCACGGCCGCGGTGTCGCACGAGCTCCGGACCCCGCTCGCCCGGATCATGGCGCTCCTCGACTCGGCCGACCTCCCCGGCGCCGACGTCCACGCGCTGCTCGACCAGGCCCGCGCCGAGGTCGAGAACGCCGGCGAGCTGATCGACGAAATCCTCTTCCTCTCCGAGCTCGAGAGCGGCAAGGAGGTCGTCTCGCTCGGTCGCACGAACGCGATCCCGGTGCTCGAGCACGTCGCCCGGGAGCTGGAGGGCGCCGCATCGCGAGCCGGCGTCGAGCTCGTGGTCGAGGGCGACGTCGACGTCGACGTCCCGCTCCGCCCGCGGATGCTCCGGATGATCGCCGAGAACCTGACCGAGAACGCGCTCCGCTACGCGGGGCACGGCTCGCGCTTCACGCTGAGCGTCTCACAGGAGGGCGACAACGCCGTGATCACGGCGTCCGACGACGGCGCGGGCGTGGACGCCGAGACGCTCGACCGGCTCTTCGAGCGCTTCTACCGCGGGGATGCGGCGCGCACGACACGCGGCACCGGCCTCGGGCTGGCGATCGTCAAGCACGTGGTCGCCGCCGCCGGCGGCGACGTCGAGGCGAGCGGCGAGGCCGGCCACGGCCTCGAGGTGCGCTGCTCCTTCCCGGCGCAGCTGCGGACGCGAGGGGCCTGACCCACCGGGTCAGGCCCCTCCGCAACCGGCTTACGACTGGATCTGCTTGAGCGTCTTCTCCGCGGCGACGAGCACGGTCTTGACCGTGGACATCGGGGCGAAGGTGAGCTTCGCGGTGTACTGGGGGGTCTGACCGACGGTCAGGGCCCAGAAGATCATCTTGCGCAGCTCAGCGGCGTTCGGCGTGGTCTTGTGGACCACGATGTACGTGTAGGTGCTGATCGGGTAGGCGAGCGGCGCCGACTTCGGCGGGTTGACGATGTGCATCTCGTTGTTCGCCGGCACCTTCGGGAAGGCGAGCGCGGCCGCCTGGATGCGCCGGAGGCTCGGATAGAGGTACTTCCCGGCCGCGTTCTTCACGGCGGCGAAATGCAGGTGGTTCAACGTGGCGTAGGCAACGTCGACGTACCCGATGGCCCCCGCCGTGCGCGAGACGAGGCCCGCGACACCGGAGGAGCCCTTGGCGCCCTGACCGGTCGGGAAAGCCGGCTGGGTCGAGACGCCGACCTTCGTCTTCCACGTCCCGTTGACCGCGGACAGGTAGTCGGTGAAGGCGTACGACGTGCCCGAGCCGTCGGACCGGAAGACCGGTGTGATCTTCAGGTTGGGGAAGTTGGCCCCCGGGTTCAGCTTCGCGATCTCCGGGTCGTTCCAGTTGGTGATCTGACCGAGGAAGATCTTCGCGATGGTCGAGCTGTCGAGCCGCACGTGGACCGGAGCGCCGGGGACGTTGTAGAACACGGAGACGGCGGACAGCGCCCACGGGATCTGCACGCAGTCACTGCATGCGGTCTGCTGGTCGGGGGTCAGCGGCGCGTCCGAGGCGCCGAAGTCGACCTGCTTGTTGGTGATCGCCGCGATGCCGGCACCCGAGCCGACGGCGCTGTACTGCACCGAATCACCAAAAGCATGCCCCCACGCCGGGATCCACACTCCCACGAGCGGCGCAACGAACGTGCTGCCCGCGCCCGTGATCGTGGCGTTCGACTTGGCGCCGGCCGACGTCACCGCGACGGAGGCCGCGGCAATCACCGCCACCGCAACGGCAAGAAGTGCAAGGCCCTTCTTCATGAAAATCCTCTCCTGTTCCCTGGGGATCGGTACTCGTTGGCCTGTGAAATTCGCCGCCAGCGTGCCCCCGTCGGCGGTGCAGATGGGCTGACGCGCTGTTACACCGAGGTGACGGAGTGGTGAACTGGTCCGGCGCCTCCGTTCACCTCTGCAGCCCGAGCTTGCGCCTCGAACGGTCGAGGAGAAAGCGCGCCGTGAGACTCGTGACGAGGACGAAGACGATCAGCACGAACGCGGCCGCCCAGGCCTGTGCGTGCAGGTTCGGGTCGGCCGACTCGGAGTAGGTGAAGATCGTGAGCGGGATCGACTGCACCGAATGCGAGGGGTTCCAGTCGACCGCGTTGCTGGCGATCGCGCAGGTGAAGAGGAGCGGCGCCGTCTCTCCGGCGGCTCGCGCGATCGCGAGCGTGGTGCCGGTGAGGATCCCGCCGAACGAGGTCGGCAGCACGACCCGGACGACCGTCTGCCACTTCGAGACGCCGAGTGCGTAGCTCCCCTCGCGGAGCCCGTTCGGGACGAGCGCCAGCACCTCCATCGCCGAGCGGGCGACGAGCGGCAGCATGATGATCGCCAGCGCGACGCCGCCGGCGATTGCGCTCTGATGGCCGCCGATCCCAAGGATGGGAAGGGCTTCCTTCACGATCAGCGTGTAGACGAAGATCCCGATCACGATCGACGGGAACCCGTTCAGGGTGTCGAGCCACAGCCGGACCTGGTCGGCCCACTGTTTCGGGGCGAACTCGCTCACGAAGATCGCCGTCATCACCCCGAAGGGCAGCGCGACGATCGTCGCGATCGCGACCAGCACGATCGAGCCCACGATCGCCGGCGCGATCCCTCCGCCCGACTGGCCGAAGAGTGCCGGCCCCTTTGTGAAGAAGTCGAGATTGAGCGCGGAGATTCCCCGGCTCGCGACCGACCAGACCATGATCCCGAGCACGACGATCGCCGACAACGCCGCCGCGATCGCAGCCACCTCGGCGACGCGATTCACGATCAGCCTGCGCCGCGCGCGACCGGTGGCCTTCAGCGTGAGCTGCGGCGTCGTCATGACCCGGCCAGCTTTCGGTCGGACCGTTTGACGATCAGCTGCGCGCCGAAGTTCGCGATGAAGGAGATGACGAGCAGGATCAGGGCGAGGTAGATCAGCGACGAGATCTGAAGGTTCGTGATCGCGCCCTGGTACTGGTTGGCGACCCGGCTCGCCAGCGTGTCCCCGGGCTCGAAGATCGAGCGGTGCAGCGGAATGAAGTTCCCGATCACCTGCGTGACCGCGATCGCCTCACCAAGGGCGCGGCCGAGCCCCAGGATCACCGCCGCGATCACGCCGCCGCGCACCGACGGCACGGTGACGGTCTTGACCATCTCCCAGCGCGTCGCGCCGAGCCCGATCGCGCCTTCCTCGAGCTCCTCCGGCACGCCGAGGAACAGCTCGCGGCAGATCGACGACGTGATCGGGATCGTCATGATCGTGAGCACGAGGATCGCCGCGAACACCGTCGACTCGACCTTGTCCTGTCCGTTCGAGAAGATCGGGATCCAGCCGAGCACCGAGCTGATCGCGGGCTGCAGGTACTGCGCCGAGAAGGGCGCGAGAACGTAGATGCCCCAGAGTCCGATCACGACGCTGGGCACCGCGGCGAGCATCTCGATCAGCGTCCCCGCCGGCCCGCGGATCGCCGGCGGCGCGATCTCGCTGAGAAAGAGCGCGATCGCGACGGAGATCGGGCCGGAGAGCAGGATCGCGCCGAACGAGGTGACGATCGTCCCGATGATCAGGTCGCGCGCGCCGAACTCGTTCAGCGGTGCGTTCCAGACGTTGTTCGAGACGAAGCTGAGCCCGAAGTGCTGGATCGCCGGCCAGGCGCCCTTGAAGATGCGCCAGATGATCCCGAGGACGAGCAGGACCGAGATCAGGCTCGCGATCCCGGTCAGCCAGTAGAACAGCTTGTCGCCGAGGCGGTCGCGCAGCCCGCGCGACGGGGCAAGTGTCTCGCCCTGTGGAACCGATGCAGCTTCCATCGACGTGTGAGCATTCCAGCCTCGCGACCGCCCCGTGGACCGCGTCACCACTCCGTCACATATCGTTCACATCCTGTCGACCCTGGCCACCGGCCCCGGTCGGGAGACTCACACGGTGTCGACGATGGATCAGCGCGAGAAGTCGAACGAACAGGGCGTGCCGGCGATCGGCGTCGCACCCCCTCCGTCCGCGGCGGAGGTCAGCCGCGAGGTCGTGTTCGACATCGACGACCTGGCCGTGTTCTACGGCAAGGCGCTCGCTGTCGGCGGCGTCAACCTCGAGATCCACCGGCACGCGATCACGGCCCTGATCGGGCCGTCCGGGTGCGGCAAGTCGACCGTCCTGCGCTGCCTGAACCGCATGAACGACCTGGTTCCGAGCGCGCGGGTGGACGGGAAGGTGCTCTACCACGGCACCGACCTGTACGGGAACGGCGTCGATCCGATCGAGGTGCGGCGGCGGATCGGCATGGTCTTCCAGCGCCCGAACCCGTTCCCGAAGTCGATCTACGACAACGTCGCCTACGGGCTGCGCATCCTCGGGATGAAGGACCACCTCGACGACCGCGTCGAGCAGGCGCTCCGCGGCGCTGCGCTCTGGGACGAGGTCAAGACGCGCCTCAAGCGGTCGGCGTTCAGCCTCTCCGGCGGCCAGCAGCAGCGGCTCTGCATCGCGCGTGCGATCGCCGTCCAGCCGGACGTGATCCTGCTCGACGAGCCCGCCTCCGCGCTCGACCCGATCTCGACCGCGGCGATCGAGGACCTGATGCACGAGCTCAAGCGCGAATACACGCTCGTCATCGTCACGCACAACATGCAGCAGGCGGCGCGCGTCGCCGAGATGACCGCGTTCTTCAGCCTCGACGTCCACGACGACGGGACGCGGAACGGGATCCTCGTCGAGTACGACTCGACCGAGAAGATCTTCACGCATCCGGCCGACGAGCGCACCGAGGGCTACGTCACCGGGCGCTTCGGATGAGAATCTCGTTCACCGAGGAGCTCTCGCAACTCGAAGCCGGGCTGCAGGAAGAGGGCGACCTCGTTCTGCGCGCGCTCCGATCGGCGCTCAACGCGCTCGCCCGCGGCGACTCGGAGCTCGCGGACGAGGTGATCGCCTTCGACGACGAGGTCGACCGCCGGTACGTCGAGATCGAGACCGGCGTGCAGTCGCTGCTCGCGCGGCAGACGCCCGTGGCGATCGACCTGCGGCTGGTGCTGGCGGTGCTCCGGGTCAACCTGCACCTCGAGCGGATGGCGGACTACTGCGTCACCGTCGCGAAGCTGACCAAGCTGATGGGCGACCTGCACGTCGACGACGAGACGATCAGCCGCTCGATCGAGGACATGGGCCAGCGCGCCGAGCAGATGATCCGCGTCGCGATGGACGCGTTCGCGGCGCGCGACGCCGAGAAGGCGCAGACGCTCGTGGAGCTCGACGAGCTGATCGACCGCGCGAACCGGAACGCGACGGATGACCTCCTTTCGCTCGGGAACTCGCCCGAGGAGCGCGAGTACGCGCTCCGGATGCTCGTCGTCTCGCGGTGCGTCGAACGGATCGGCGACCACGCGGTCGACATCGGCGAGCAGGTGGCATACCTCGTCACCGGCGAGTTTCGCGAGTTCAGCGACGCCTCGCATCCCGCGTAGGCTCTCCACATGACGGAGCCCGGGGTCGAGGACGCGACGCGTCGGACGCGCCTCGCGAACGAGCGCACATATCTCGCCTGGTGGCGGACGGGGATCGCCTCGCTCGCCGTCGGCGTCGGGATCGGGCGGCTCCTGCCGGAGACGGCCGGCGGCTCCAAGTGGCCGTACCAGACGGTCGGAGTCGGCTTCGGCGTGCTCGGGCTCGTCATCCTGGCGGTCGGCCTGCGCCGGACGCGCGAGGTCGAGGCCGCACTCGATCGCGGCGCCTACGCCCCCGTCAGCGCAGCGCTGCTGACCTGGCTGGTCGCAGCCGGGCTCGTGCTCGGTCTCGGCGTGATCGCCCTCGTGCTCTTCGGCTGAGCCGGCTCAGACGGTCACCGCCAGCCGCAGCGCCGCGATCGCGAGCCCGGCGACGAGCAGGCGCTCGATCGCGACGCTCGACGTGCGAATCGACAACCGCGCCCCGATCTGCGCACCGACCGCCAGGCCGACCGCGAGCACGATCGATCTCCGTAATCCGTGCCCGATCGTGTAGGCGCCCTGCGCAATGTGGGTCGCGACGCCTGCGCCGCTCATCATCGCGAGCACGAAATGGGAGGTCGCGGTGGCGATGTGGGTGGGGAACCCGAGCGCGGTCACGAGAATCGGTACGTGGAAGATGCCGCCGCCGATGCCGAGGAAACTCGAGAGGAAGCCGACACCTAGGCTGAAGACGATCCCCTGCCCGACGCGCACGGAATAGCGCCACTCGGTGCCCGAGGCGTCGACGAGCCGGCGCGGCGCCCCGCCGCGGCGCTCGTGGAAGCTCCAGCGGCGGTAGATCGAGAGCCAGATCGCGACCGACGCGAGAACGACCGCCATGATCGCGTCGAACGCCCGGCGCGGGACGTAGCCGACGAGGAGCGCACCGCCGACGGCACCCGGAAGCGTTGCGATGCCGAACACGATCCCGCTCCGGATGTCGACCCGCCGCTGGCGGAGGTACGCCACCGTCCCCGACGTGCTGTTCGCGCAGACCGCGGCCAGGCTGATCGAGGTGAGCGTCTGAGCGCTCTCGTTCGGATAGACGATCAGCAGCACGGGCGTCAGCAGAAAACCGCCGCCGGCGCCGACGAGCGTGCCGAGCACGCCGACGCCGACACCGAGGAGCGCCAGCCCGGCGATCACCTCGGCGCTCATGCCTCGAGGATAGTGACGGCGCTACGCGGCCCGCAGCCGACGCTCCTCGTCCAGGCGGACGAGGTAGGCGGGCCGGCGGGAGCGGAGGTAGTCGACCACCGCGTCCTCGCTCCGCACGGACGGGATCAGCGTCTTCCAGCCGCCGAGGTGATCGATCCGGTGGAAGTCGCCGTTCGCGACCCCGGGCAGGCCCGCGGCGGCGACCCAGTCGAACAGCGTCTCCCTGTTGAAGAGCTCGAACCGGTCGACGAGAGTGGCGAGCTCGGGGCGCGCGGCGAAGGCTGCCGTCCCGCGTGTCGCGCCCGCCAGGTGGTCGGGTGAGTACGGGTGGGCGGCGACGAGCGCCGCCCCGGACGCCCGCGCAGCGGCGAGCGCAGTCTCGAGGCCGTTCGAAACGTCGACGAACGAGCGCAGTCCGATCGCAACCGCGTGCCCGGCGAGCAGCGGCTCGGGGTCGTCGTACGTGAGCTCCAGCCCCGGCAGCACGAGCAGCCCGTAGCGCTGAAGCGCCCGGGCGGCCTCGCGCTCGATGTCGGTCAGATAGGCGTCGTACCGAGCCGCGTTCACCTGGTCGCCGGCGCGCGTCGCGTGGTCGGTGATCGCGAGCACGTCGAAGCCGCTCTGCCCGTAGAGGTCGCACAGCCGCCGAACCTCGAGCGCACCGTCGCTCCACGTCGTATGCGCGTGCAGCTCGCAGAGCAACGGGCTCGGCTTCGTGGGCATCTGCTCGCATGTTCGCTGCAAATCGGGCACTTCCGCGCCCGGTAACCAGATCGCTACGCGTTCGTCGTCGCTAGGTCACGAAGTAGATGACGCACGCGAGCCCGGCCACGAAGCAGTAGACGGCGAACGGGACGAGCGTCCGCGTCTCGAAGTACCGCATCAGGAACCGGATCGAGAACGCTGCGGCGACGGCGGCGGCGAGCGCGGCGGCGAGCGCCTGGCCGCGGACGCCGTTCCCGTCGGTTCCGAAGAGCTCCGGCAGCTTCAGCAGCGCCGCCGCGCCGATGATCGGTGTCGCTAGCAGGAATGCGAATCGCGCCGCGTCCTTGTGCGACAACCCGACGAACAGCCCGCCGCTCATCGCCGCGCCCGAGCGCGAGAATCCGGGGATCAGCGCCAGGGCCTGCGCGGCGCCGACGAAGAACGAGTCGCGCCACGAGACCGTGCGGGCGATCCGCACGTCGTCCTCGTCCGCCGTCACCGGCGCGCGCCGGCGGAGCACCTCGGCGACCGCGAGCAGGATCCCGTTCAGCATCAGGAAGACGGACGCCGACGTCGGCGACGCGAAGATCTTGCGCAGCGCGCTCTCGAGCGCGAGCCCGAGGATCCCGGCGGGGATCGTCCCGACCACGAGCAGCCAGCCGAGCCGGGCATCGGCGTCGTCCGGGGCGATCGCCCGGTCGCGCAGCGAGCGCCCGAGACCCCTGACGATCCGCACCCAGTCGCGCCAGAAGAAGACCAGCAGGACGATCGCGGTCGCGAGGTGCGTCGCCACCAGGAAGGTGAGGAAGTACGTGTCGTTCTGATGGATGTTCCACCCGAGCAGGCTCGGGAGGATCACGCTGTGCCCCAGGCTCGAGATCGGGAACAGCTCGGTCACGCCCTGGAGCAGACCCAGGATGATCGCCTGGGTGTACGTGATCAGCGACTCGGCGATCACGCAGCAGTCGCCCGCGACGGCCCGCTGCGGAACCACGCGAAGACGAGGCACGCAACGCCCAGCAGGAACGCGGCGATCCCGTGCTTCACGTGGTGGTGACTCGACCCGGCCTGGTGGCCCGGGAAGAACGACGGAAGCGACTTGGCGGGCTCGACCCAGTACACGATCCCGATGGCGATGAGCACGATGCCGACCACGACGGCGAGGATCACGAGGAGCCGCTCGTCGCGCACGAGCGGCAGGATACGCGCTCGCTCGGCGGGGTCGGTTTCCCACCTGCTCACAGATCGCCGCCTATCATGCGACCTCAGTGGCGACGACCGAGATCCCGAGCGCCAGCGAGGCGCTGATCAACCGCGAGCTCTCGGCGATCGCGTTGATGGGCCGCGTCCTCGATCTCGCCGCCGATCCGACGGAACCGCTGCTGGAGCGCGTGAAGTTCTGCGGGATCGTCTCCGACATCCTCGACGAGTTCTTCATGGTGCGGGTGGCCGGCCTCTACGACCAGGTGCTGTCGGGGCTCGCCGTCCGCCTTCCCGACGGCCGCACGCCGCAGCAGACCCTCGAGGCCGTGCGCGTCCACGTCCTCGAGCTGACGACCAGGCAGTCCCTGCTGTGGCGCGACGAGCTGTGCCCCGCGCTGGCCGCCGAGGGGATCCGAGTCGGCACGGTCGACGAGGCCACGCCGGGCGAGCTGGAGGAGCTGGAGCAGCTGTTCCTGCGCCAGATCTACCCGGTGCTGACGCCGCTTGCCGTGGGCCCCGGTCAGCCCTTCCCGTACATCTCGGGCCTGTCGCTGAGCCTCGGCGTGATGGTGCGCGACGACTCATCGGGCGAGGAGCGCTTCGCGCGCGTCAAGGTGCCCGAGGGCCTCCCGC
>Ga0335083_10009523_pt1 | contig 11775 bp, 8 predicted proteins | sample Lox_Sample_42_FD_206716 | JGI IMG/M metagenome (GOLD analysis project Ga0335083, IMG submission 206716) | Soil microbial communities from Loxahatchee National Wildlife Refuge, Florida, United States - Lox_Sample_4.2 | ecosystem: Environmental > Terrestrial > Soil > Wetlands | place: USA: Florida... | reverse complement strand
CCAAAGCGCGCATTCACGCCGATGGGGTCCGCTTCGAGTTCGTCCACGGTGGCCGTGGTCGGCGAAGTGGGCGTGACGAGCGCATCGATGTGCCGCCATGCGCGCTCGCTCACCATGCGCAGCGCGGCAAGGCGGTCGAGCGCTGCGAAGGCGTCGGCCGCACTCCAGCGCGTCGCGCCGCCCACGATCTCGCGCGTGACCGGATGCAGCGCCTCGGGCTGCGCCTCGAAGAACGGACGGATCGCAGCAAGACGCTCGGCCACGAATGGGCCTTCGTAGAGCAGCCGCGCCGTGGCGAGGAACGGCTCGAAATCGATCTCGACGAGTTCGGCACCGGCCGCACGCAGCTTCGCGAGCGCCGCATCGAACGCTTCGGCATACGAACTATCGCCATAGAAGTTCAGTTGTGCCGCGCGCGGTACGCCGAAGCGCACGCCCGCGAGCGAAGCGCGAGCACGTCCCGCAGGCTGCCAGGCGCGCGCGTAAGGGTCGTCCTCCGTCACACCGCGCGCGCACTCGAACACGCGCTGGGCGTCATTGGCGCAATGCGCAAAGATCGAGACGCAATCGAGCGAGCGGCAGGCGGGCACGACGCCCAGCGTGCTCAGCACGCCCTTGGTCGGCTTGAGGCCCACGAGCCCATGAAACGCAGCGGGCACGCGGCCCGAGCCCGCCGTATCGGTGCCGAGCGAGAACGCCGCAAGCCCGAGCGCGACGGCCACCGCCGACCCCGAACTCGAACCGCCCGAGGCGTACGCCGGGTCGAGCGCGTTGCGGCACGCGCCGTGCGGCGAACGCTGACCCGATAGCCCCGTGGCGAACTGGTCGAGATTGGTCTTGCCGACGGGAATCGCCCCCGCCGCGATCAGCCGCTCGACCACGGGCGCACTGCGCTCCGGCGTGTAGGCGTAAGCGGGGCAAGCCGCCGTGGTCGGCACGCCCGCCAGATCGATGTTGTCCTTGATGGCGAACGGCACGCCGTAGAGCGGCAGCGCGGACGGATCCTGGCTTGCGAGCGCATTCGCGTAACGCATCATCTCGTCGCGTGTGAGCGCGCGTATCCATACGCGATGCGGGTCCTCGCCAGCCGTGCGCGCGGCAATGCGCTCGACGAGCTGCGCCGGTGTGAGACTGCCTTCCAGATAGCGCGCGCGCAGCGCCTCGATCGTCATCGGCAGGTCGTCGTTGTGCTTGTTCATTGGCATGCGGCCTCCTCGCCGCTCACGGCTGCTGCTTGCGCGGCGTCGACCGATGCTTCGGACGCCACACGGATCACCATTAAACGCTGGCCCGCCACCACGGCGTCTCCCGCCGCGCAATCGAGCGTTTCGATCACGCCGCTTGCGCTTGCGTTCACGGTCACTTCCATCTTCATCGATTCGAGAATCGCCACGTCCTGCCCTTCCTCGACACGATCGCCTTCGGACACGAGCAGCTTCCACACGCTGCCCGAGACATCGGCGCCGATTGCGCGGCAGTCTTCTGGCAACGCTTGCGCCGCACGCGCGGCGCTCGCCGCGTCATCAGCCGCACCCTCCGCAACGTATTCCGCCTGACCCGCCGCGCGCCAGCGTTCGCGCTCGGCTTCGAACGAGGCCTGCTGCGTGGTCTTGAACGCCGCGATCGAGGCTGCCTCGTCGCGCAGGAAGCGCTCGTATTCGCCAAGGTCGAACACCGACTCCTCGATCCGCAGGCTGCGCCGCCCCGCGAGGAATTCGCTGCGCCACTCCGCGAGTTCGGCCTCGCTCACCTCATAGAAGCGGATCTCGTCGAAGAAGCGCAGCAGCCACGGCTTGCCCGGCGCGAATTCGGCCGTCGTGCGATAGCGGTTCCACATCTGCACGGTGCGTCCCACGAACTGATATCCGCCGGGGCCTTCCATGCCGTACACGCACAGATACGCGCCGCCAATGCCCACGGCATTCTCAGGCGTCCACGTGCGCGCCGGGTTGTACTTGGTCGTGACGAGCCGATGGCGCGGATCGACAGGCGTCGCGACCGGCGCGCCCAGGTAGACGTCGCCGAGGCCGAGCACGAGGTAGCGCGCGTCGAACACGATGCGTTTCACGTCGTCGATGCTCGCGAGCCCGTTGATGCGGCGGATGAACTCGATATTGCTCGGGCACCACGGCGCGTCCGGGCGCACCGACTGCATGTAGCGCTCGATGGCGACGCGCGTGGACGGGTCGTCCCACGAGAGCGGCAGATGCACGATGCGGTTGGGCACGCGCATCGCATCGACGGCGGGTAGCGCTGATTCGGCATCCTTAAGATGGTCGATCAGACGGTCGAGCGTGAGCCGCGCGGGATCGAAATGCACCTGCAGCGAGCGGATGCCCGGCGTGAGATCGACGATGCCCGGCAGTCGGTGCTCATCGAGCCAGTTCATGAGCGCATGCACGCGAAAGCGCAGCTTCAGGTCGAGCACGGACGGCCCGTACTCGATCAGCAGGTTGCGGTCGCCCGAGCGGCGGTACACCACGCCCACGCCTTCGCCGGAAGAATCGTCGCGGTACAGCACGCATTCATGCGTGGCCTCGCTCGAAGCCGCACGCGTAGCCGGCACGAAGCGCACCGTATCGCCGGGGCGCAACTGCCCAAGCTTCCACAACTCGTCGCCGACCACCGTGACCGGGCACACGAAGCCGCCGAGACTCGGGCCGTCCGGGCCGAGAATCACGGGCATGTCGCCGGTGAAGTCCACCGCGCCGATCGCATAGGCGTTGTCGTGGATATTCGACGGATGCAGGCCCGCCTCGCCGCCGTCCGCGCGCGCCCACTGCGGCTTCGGGCCGATCAGGCGCACCCCCGTGCGGCTCGAGTTGTAGTGCACGGTCCAGCGCGCCTCATAAAGCATCGCAATGTCTTCGCGCGTGAGGAAGTCAGGCGCGCCGTGCGGGCCGTCCAGCACCGCAAGTTCCCATTCGTGCGTGAGCGCCGGCAAGCGCTCCTGCGCAAGCCGTGCGCCCGCTTCGCCTTTGCCCGCGCCGGGCGCGAGATGCAGCACGTCGCCCTTGCGCAGCGCGCGACCCGCGTGGCCGCCGAACTGCCCGAGCGTGAACGTCGCCTTGCTGCCGAGGTAGTCGGGCACCTGCAGCCCGCCCTTCACCGCAAGGCACGCGCGCACGCCCGCGCCCGTCACGCCACCCAGCTTGAGCACCGCGCCCGCGCCAGCGCGCACCACCTGCCAGTACGGCACGGGCTCGCCGTCGAGTGTCGCGGCAAGCGGCGCGCCGCCCAGCACGAAAAGCGTCTCCGTGTTGAAGCGCAACGTCGCGCCAACCATCGTGAATTCGAGGCCGGCCGCGTCAGGCGCATTGTCGAGCAGTTCGTTGGCGAGTTTGAACGAGCGGTCGTCCATCGGGCCGGAAGGCGGCACGCCCACGTCCCAGTAACCAAGGCGGCCCGGCGTCTGCTGGACGGTCGTCTGCACGCCGCCGTCGAGCACGTCGATCGTATGCGGCGCGAACAGGAAGCGACCAAGGAAACCGGTGGTCTGCTCGCCGGCCACGAACGTTGCGCATCCAACGATCGCACGCAGATAGTCGAGATTCGTCTCGATGCCATAGAGCTGGGTGCGCGCGAGTGCGCTGCCGAGCTTCGCGAGCGCGGCCTCGCGCGTGGCGCCCGTGGCGATGATTTTCGCGAGCAACGGATCGTAGAACGCGCTGACTTCGGTGCCCGCGTCGATCCACGTGTCCACGCGCGCATCGGCGGGAAACCCGACGTGCGTGAGCAAGCCCGAACTCGGCTGGAACTGGCGGTTCGGATCTTCGGCGTAGACGCGTACCTGTATGCTCGCCGCGCCCGGCGCGAGGGTATCCACGCGCGAGAGCGTATCGAGCGGCGCGAGCGTGCCTTCGGCCTGGCGGATCATCCATTCGACGAGATCGACGCCGTACACCTCCTCCGTCACGCCATGCTCCACCTGCAGCCGCGTGTTGACCTCCAGGAAGTAGAACGCGCGCGTTTGCGTGTCGAACACGAACTCCACGGTGCCCGCGCTCGCATAGTCCACCGCTTTCGCAAGGCGCACGGCGGTCGCATGCAGCGCGCGGCGTTCCTCATCGGTCAGGCCCGGCGCGGGCGTCTCTTCGATCACCTTCTGGTTGCGCCGCTGCACCGAGCAGTCGCGCTCGCCAAGCGAGATCACATGGCCTGCGCCGTCGCCGAACACCTGCACTTCGATATGGCGTGCATGCTCGACGAACTTTTCCAGGTACACACCCGCGTTTGCGAAGTTCGTCTCGCCGAGGCGCGCGACCGAGGCGAACGCGGCTTCGAGTTGCGCAGCGTCACGGCACAGCGACATGCCGATACCGCCGCCGCCCGCCGTACTCTTGAGCATCACCGGGTAGCCGAGTTTAGCCGCCGCTTCCAGCGCTTCGGCCACGCCAGCAAGCAGGCCGGTGCCCGGCAGCAACGCCACCTCGTTGGCGCGGGCGATTTCGCGCGCCGTGTGCTTGAGTCCAAAGGCGGTCATCTGCTCCGGGCGCGGGCCGATGAAGGCAATGCCCGAGCGTTCGCACGCACTGGCGAACGCGGCGTTCTCCGAGAGAAAACCATAGCCCGGATGCACGGCCTGCGCACCGGTGCGGCGCGCGGCCGCGAGAATCGCCTCGGCGTTCAGGTAGCTTTGCGCAACGGGAGCGGGCCCGATGCAGACGGCTTCGTCCGCGAGCGTCACGTGCATTGCGTGGCGATCCGCTTCCGAGTACACGGCCACCGATGCGATGCCAAGGCGCTTCAACGTGCGGATCACGCGGCACGCAATCTCGCCGCGGTTGGCAATGAGGATCTTGTCGAATGCCATCGTCATGCCCCCCACACCAGCAAGCGCACGGGCGTCGGGTTATAGCCGTTGCAGGGGTTATTCAGTTGCGGGCAGTTCGAGATCAGCACCGTCACGTCCTGCTCCGCGCGCATCTCCACGTATTTGCCGGGCGCGGAGATGCCGTCTTCGAACGTGAGCTTGCCAAGCGGCGTGACCGGCACGTTCATGAAGAAGTTGATATTGCTGACGATGTCGCGCTTGCCGAGCAACGCGCCCACGCCGCAGGTGCAATGCGCGAGCGCGTTGAGGTAGCTGTCGCGGCAGCTGTGCATGTGGCGCTTCTCGAGCGCGTAGCGCACGGTGTTGCTCTCGGCCGCACAGGCGCCGCCGAGCGTGTCGTGACGGCCGCACGTATCGGCGACGATGGTGAGAAGTGGCGCGCCGAGGTTCGACATCAGCACGCTGCCTGCGCTCAGATACAGGTTGCGTTGCGCGCGGATCGTGTCCTGCGCGCTGTAGCGCTCGGTGGGATCGGCGCTGCTGTAGAACAGCGTATCCACGGCCTGGTTGCCTTCGAGATCGACGATGCGCAGCGTCTCGCCGCGCTTCAGGTCGTGCAGCCAGGGTTCGCCCGCGGGCAGCGTGAAATCGGTATGGGCGTCGCGCGCGTCGAGCGCGCTTTCGATGATCGGCATGACGGCTCCCTTGGCGCTCAGGCGAACAGACGGTCGGTGTTGATGAAGCCGCGCTCGTTCTCGGCGCAGGCGGTGCGGCACAGGTCATCTGCGCTTGCACGGCCCTCGGCCGAGTAGGCGCGCCAGGCGACGAGCTTCACCGGCTTCGGCGCATACTCGCCGTGCGGGTCGAGCGGATGCGGCGCCGTGGAGAACGCGGCCAGCGTGTTCATCTCGAAGCGCAGGTCGAACGCCGCGCCGGCGCGCGAGTGGCGCGGCACGAATTCGAGCGCGCCGTCCCCGCCCACGGCGACCTTGCTGAAGAAGTTGACGTTGGCCACGAGATCGCGCGCGCCGAGGCCGTATTTCGCTAGTTCGAGCACGAGGCTGTCGCGGCCATTGCGGATCATTGCGTTGCGATGCGCCTGGTAGCGCTTCTCACCGTACTTGCGCGCGAACAGCGCCGCGTCGCCCACGCCGCCGAGCGGGTCGTGCCAGCCGAGTGTGTCCGCCGTGATCGAGGCGATCACGCGGCCCATATCGGTATAGAGCGCGTGGCCGCGCGTGAGATGGGCCGTGTGCTGCGCCTTGAGCGTGTCGGCCATGTTGTAGCGTTCGAGCGGATCTTCCTGGCGGTGAAACACGGCGGCGAGATTCGCGCCGCCTTCGAGGTCGATCACGCGCAGCGCAAGGCCGCGTCGCAGGATGCCGGACCAGTGCGTGCCCGCGGGAATCACGGTTTCCCACAGCACGTCCACGGGTGGCAATTCGGGCGGCAGGTCAGGCTGCGCGTTGGCAGAGGAGAAGCTGGACGGCATGGAGGCTCCTGGTTGCGAAGGGATGGGGCGTGAGAGGGCGACCGAACGACATCGCGACCTCCCGGGCTTTTATCCCTCCGTGGAGCCTCATCGCCGCCTTGCTGGCAAGGTGGGAGACGAGACCGGATTGCTCTCGGACCAGACATCGAACGCGCCGCATGAAACCATATGCCGCGCCGACCGGAACCCTAGCGATCCTAAGATGATGCAAATTGCTTCGCACCTCTCGCCAGGCTAATTAGCGAGTTCTGTGCCAGGGCCGTTGCTAACGGGCTCGAACGGCCCGTGATGCGCCCTGGCGGACCCAGACGGTGTGTATTGCGTGCTTTCAGGAAGCACGCGCGCGCAATCGCAGTGCAGCGCATGCACCAGGTTGCGGGATCAGGCACCGTGACAGGGCATCGCAGCCCTGCGCTGAGCGCTTGCAAGGCGCGGATGGCCAATGGCATATGAATTGCGTTCGTATGCGGCTCCATCTGCCCGCACATTCATTCGCTCATGCGCCCATCGAGACTCGCCATGCCAACCGCCTCGCACTTCACCGCCCGCCTGCGCCAGTTTCTCTATGCCATGCTGGCCGCGCGCTTCATCGAACTCGATTCGCGCGCGGCATCCAATACGAGGCGCAAGTAAGCGCGCGGCGCCCTTACCCCGACAGCGCTTCGAGCCGCACGCCATTCGTGCGCGGCCCGAACGCGCCAATCGAGATCATCACGGCGAGCATGCAAACGGTGACGCCCGCGAACACGCCGCTCACGCCGAACTCGCGCAGCAACGCAGCGATGATGAAGCCCGACATCATCGCGCCCACGCGGCTCGCGGAATAGACGATGCCATTGGCGCTGCAACGCACGGCCGTGGGAAACAACTCGGCCTGATAGGCGTGGTAGCAGACGGAAATGGTCTGCCCCGCGAGACTGATCAGCACGCCAAACGCGATGAGCGCAACCGGCCCGCGCGATTGCGCGAACAGCAGACCGAACACGATCACGGCGAAGGCCGAGCCGACGATCAGCCACTTGCGCTCGATGCGATCGGCCACGAGCATCGCGAGCAACGGCCCGCACGGCAGCGCAATGGCGATCACGAACGCATAGAGCAGGCTCTTCGTGACGGTCACGCCCTGCCCGATCAGGAGCGTGGGCACCCAGTTCGCAAAGCCGTAGTAGCCCACGGCCTGGCACAGGTTGAACGCGACCAGCATGATGAGGCGCGAGCGATACGGCGGCCGCCAGAGCTCCGCGAGCGAGGCGCGCCGGTGCGCGGGCAGCGCCGGCATGGGCGCAGGCTCGGACAACGCCATACCGCTCTCGCGCACGGCCCGCTGCTCCATCTGCGCGATCACGCGCTCCGCGGCTTGCGTGTGTCCATGCGAGACGAGCCAGCGCGGGCTCTCCGGCACCGTGCGGCGCACGAACCACACGAGCGCGGCCCCGAGCGAGCCCGCGAGCACGACCCAGCGCCAGCCGTCGAGGCCGAGCGGCGCCTGCGGCACGAGCCACCACGAAAGCAAGGCCGAAATGGGCGCAGCCGAAAACATGACAGCCTGGTTGAACGCCATCGCGCGGCCGCGCATCTGCTGCGGGACCATCTCCGTGACATAGCTGTCGATCGTGACGATCTCGATGCCCACGCCAATGCCCGTGATGAAGCGCCACAGGATCAGCCCCTGCGAGGTGTGCTGGAACGCCATCGCCACCGAGCCCACCGAATACCAGAGCAGCGAAAACGTGAAGACGCTGCGCCGCCCGAAGCGGTCGGGCAGCCAGCCCAGGCAGAAGGTGCCGACGAAGAGGCCCGCGAAGGTCGCGGCCACGAACGCGCCTATGCCGTTGAAGCCGAAGAACGCCGAGGTCGTGGTCTGCAGCATCCCGCTCTTCGCCATGCCCGGCGCGATGTAGCCCGTGAAGATCAGATCGTAGACTTCGAAGAAGCCGCCCAATGAAATCAGCAGGACGAGCATCCAGAGCTGGCGCGTGGCGGGCAGCCGGTCGAGGCGAGCGGACAGCGCCGCCGCCGCGAGATTGCCGCTGGGTAGGGACGTGACGGGGTCGAGCGCGTCGTCGGCGCCCAGGGTTCGTTGCATGGTTGTCTCCGTGGCGACGCCTCGCTGGGCGTCTTTCTTGTGGACGCGAGCTGTCCCCTCGCGGCGCCCGACTCGTTGCGCGCGCCACGATCTGGGAGCGCCTGCGGTGGAAACCTCAAGCGCTCCATTTGCCTCGCGGGCAGGATTTCAGGGCGTTCGAAGCGCCTTCAGACCGGCAAGCACCTCCTCGGTATGCTCGCCCACGCGCGCAAGCGGCTGGCGCACGCCAGGGCGGCGGCCGCCCATCAGCAGCGGCAGCAATACGACTTCGGTCGTGCCGCCGTCGTCGGTCTGCATCGGTGCCAGGCCGCCGCTCGCCTTCAGGTGCGGGTCGTCGAACAGTTGATCGGGGCGCACGATCGGCGCGTAGGGAATACCGGCCGCTTCGAGGCGCGGCATCAGCTCCGCCACCTGGTGCGTCGCGAGCACTTCAGCCAGGCGCGCAAGCAGCTCGGGCCGCGCCGCCACGCGCAGCGCATTGTTCGCGAAGTGCGGCTCGTTCGCAAGCTGCGGGCAGCCAATCACGTCGCAGAGCGTCACGAACTGCTTGTCGCTCACCGCGCCGATGAATAGCTGCTCACCCTCGGCGAGCGTGAACACGTCGTACACGCTCCACGCGGAAACGCGCGAGGGCATTGGCGGCGGGGCTTCGTGCGTCATGGCGTACTGCTGCATGTGCTGGGCGCTCAGGAACACGCAGTTCTCGAACAGCGCGCTCTGCACCTCCTGGCCACGGCCGGTCGCATCGCGCTCGCGCAGCGCGGCCAGCACGCCAATCGCCCCGAACATGCCGCCCATGATGTCGTTGACCGACGTGCCCGCGCGCAACGGCCGCCCGGCGGGCCCTGTCATGTATGCGAGGCCGCCCATCATCTGCACGACTTCGTCTAGCGCGAGGCGCTTTTCGTACGGGCCCGGCAGAAAGCCCTTGTGCGACACATAGACGAGGCGCGGAAAGCGCTGCGAGAGCGTGGCGTAATCGAGGCCGAGCTTTTCCATGAGGCCGGGCCGGAAATTTTCGAGCATCACGTCGCACTGGCCGATCAGCTCGACAGCTGCCGCGCGCCCCTCCTCGGTGTTGATGTCGAGCACCACGCTCTTCTTGTTGCGGTTGAACGAGCGGAAAAATCCGATGCCGAGCCCAGGCAGGTTGCGTGTCTTGTCGCCGCCTGGCGGTTCGACCTTGATGACTTCGGCACCGAGGTCTGCGAGGATCATCCCGCAGGTCGGGCCCATGACCATGTGCGTGAATTCGACGACACGTACGCCTTCGAGCGGCAGCCGGTTGGCAGTATTCATCAGGACCTCAAACTAATCAAACGTGATGGGTGGCGGCGCCGAACGTCTTGGGCAGGCCAGCGCGCCAGAGCGTACCGTGCAGCGTTTCGCCCTCGAGCCATTGGGCCACGCGCGCGCGCAGCGCGAGCAGGCGTTCGATGTCGATGCCGGTGTCGATGCCCATATCGGCGAGCATGAACGCGAGGTCTTCGCTCGACGCGTTACCGCTCGCGCCCGGTGCGTGCGGGCAGCCGCCGATGCCGCCGAGGGTGGCGTCGAAACGCGTCACGCCCGCCTCCAGCGCGGCGTAGACATTGGCGAGCGCAAGGCCGCGCGTGTCGTGAAAGTGCGCGCACCATAGCCGCTCGCCGGCGATCTTGCGCGCTGCCTCGAAGAGCGAGCGCACGGCGGCGGGGTTCGCGTAGCCGACCGTATCGGCAAGGCTCACGCGGTCCGCGCCCGCGTCGAGCAGCGCGTGCATGCAGCGCAGCACCTGCGCGGGCTCGACGCGCCCTTGCAGCGTGCAGCCGAACGCCGTGCCGATGCCGCCTTCGATCAACGTCTTTGCACCGCTGGCGTCGCGCACGGCGCGCATACGCGCGACCTCGGCGACGACTTCGTCGGGTGTCTTGCGCAGATTCGCAAGGCTATGCGCCTCGCTTGCCGAAAGCGGCACGAGCATCAGGTCCGCCTGCACTTCCAGCGCGCGCTCGGCGCCCTTGAGGTTCGGCACGAGCACCGAGACGAACAGGTGCGGCAGCGTCTTCGCAAACGCGACGAGTTCCGCCGTATCGGCGAGTTGCGGCAGCAGGCGCGCAGGCACGAACGAACCCACTTCGATTTCGCGCTGGCCGGCCTCGTGCGCGGCGCGTATCCATTCGATCTTGTGCGCGCTCGGCAACACGGTCTGGATGCTCTGCAGGCCGTCGCGCAGGCCGACTTCGCGGATCACGGCGCGCTGCGGTAATGGGGGCATGAAGGTGTCTCCGTTTTTGTCTCCAGCGATGTGCTAACTTTAGACATTCCGCGAAATACATAAAGCGGTATTTTGGAAGCTTCATGATTCCAATCTGGAAACACAGCGGAAGCATCAAAAACGCAGAAAGGAGACACACCGTGCACGACATCGACCTCAAGACCCTGCGTCTGCTGGTGAGCGTGTGCGAGCACGGCAACATGGGCCGCGCCGCGCGCGAGGAGCATATCGAGCCCTCCGCCATCAGCAAGCGCATCGCCCAGCTCGAAGGCGAGTTCGGCGTGCCGCTGCTCACGCGCTCACGGCGTGGCGTGCAGCCCACCGCGGCAGGCCTCGCGCTGCTCGAACATGCGCGCAGCGTGATCTTCACGCTGGAGCGCGCCGCCAGCGACGTCGCGGCGGTCGGCAGCGGCCTGCATGGCAGCGTGAGCGTGTGCGCTTCGGCCTCCGCCATCGCCGAAGCGCTGCTCGATGACCTCGCTTCGTTCATGCGGCTGCCCGCGCACCAGAACATTCGCGTGAACGTGGACGAACGCACCTCGCGTGAACTCGTCGAGCGCGTGCGCGACGGCGCGGTGTCGCTGGGCGTGTGCTGGGACAACGTGGAGCTCGCGGGGCTGCAGTCACGCCCCTGGCGCGAGGACCGGCTCGCGCTCGCCGTGCATCCCGAACACGCGCTTGCGAAGCGCAGAACGATCGCGTTCGAAGAGACGCTCGATTACGAGCACGTGGGCCTGCCGCCCTCCACGGCCGTTCATACGCTGCTGCAACGCTCGGCCGCGCGCAGTGGGCGCACGGTCGCGTATCGCGTGGTGGTCTCGAACTTCGACGCGGCTTTTCGTGTGGTGGCCGCGAATCTCGGCATCAGCGTCGTGCCGCAGGAAGTGGGCAACACGTACCGGCGCATCATGGACGTGCGCACCATTCCCCTCACCGACGCCTGGGCGCGCCGGCGTTTCATCGTCTGCTTCCGTGCGTTCGACGCGCTGCAGCCCGCGGCGCAGCGCATGGTCGAGCATCTGGTTGAGCGGGCCGCGCACAACCGGCGCGGCGCCAAAAGCAAAGCCTGAACTGGCCACACGCGGCGCGCCTCAAGCAGCCGCCTTCTTCGCGCGTTTGCGCGCAGGCTCGCGGTCGGCCGCTTTCATCTGCGCGAGTCGCGACGGTGC
>Ga0335083_10009521_pt1 | contig 11777 bp, 7 predicted proteins | sample Lox_Sample_42_FD_206716 | JGI IMG/M metagenome (GOLD analysis project Ga0335083, IMG submission 206716) | Soil microbial communities from Loxahatchee National Wildlife Refuge, Florida, United States - Lox_Sample_4.2 | ecosystem: Environmental > Terrestrial > Soil > Wetlands | place: USA: Florida... | reverse complement strand
GGTGATGGCATCTACAAGTCCACCGACTCCGGCAAGACATGGACGCACCTCGGTCTGCGCGATGGCCAGCAGATTTCGCAGATGGCGGTCGATCCGCACGATCCCAACAAGTTGTTCGTCGCTGTCTCGGGCCATCCGTACGGACCGAACAAGGAACGCGGCGTGTATCGCTCCACCGATGGCGGTCAGACCTTCCAGCCGGTGTTGCAGAAGAATGAGAACATCGGCGCAGCGGGAGTAGTCATCGACCCTACAGACTCCAACGTCGCCTATGCCACATTATGGGAAGCACGGGAAGGTCCCTGGGAGAACGGCGCGTGGAACGGCACCAATGGCGGCATCTTCAAGTCAACCGATGGCGGCCAGAACTGGCAGCAACTCAGCGGCGGTTTGCCCAGCGGAATCGTACAGGCGTACGTAGCGGTTTCGGCCAGCAATCCGCGGCGGCTGTTCGCTTCCGTCGCGACCAAAGACAAGGTCGACCTGTACCGCTCCGACGATGCCGGAGCAGCCTGGACCGTCGCGACCAACGATCCTCGCCCGCGCAGCCGCATCGGCGGTGGTGACTTGCCGGTGCCGGCGATCGACCCGAAACATCCCGACGTGATTTACATGGTCTCTACTGTCACGTGGAAGTCGACTGACGGCGGCAGATCCTGGGATGGCTTCCGCGGCGCCCCCGGCGGCGACGACTACCAGAACATGTGGATCAATCCGAATGATCCCAACACCATCCTGCTGGTCAGCGACCAGGGCGCGATCATCACTGTCAATGGCGGCGAGTCCTGGAGCTCGTGGTACAACCAGCCCACCGCGCAGATGTATCACGTTGCTGCCGACAACGCATTTCCGTACCGCGTGTGCGGAGGACAACAGGAGAGCGGCTCGGCCTGTGTCTGGAGCCGGGGCAACGACGGCGAAATTACCTTTCGCGAATGGCATCCGGTGGCGTTGGAAGAATATGGATACGCTGCGCCCGACCCGCTCGACCCCGACATCGTTTACGGCGGCAAGCTCACGCGCTATGACCGCCGCACCACGACCGCGCAGAACGTCATGCCGGTCGCGGTTCGTCCTCCAGACTTTCGCGTAGTGCGTACCGAGCCGGTAGTGTTCTCGCCGGTCGATCCGCATCTTCTGTTCTTCGCCTCCAACACGTTGTGGAGCACGCGCGACGGCGGACAGACCTGGAAGCAGATCAGCCCGGACCTGACGCGCAAGACCTGGGAAGTCCCGGCATCAGTCGGCATCTTCAAGTCCGAAAAGTCGGCCGAGCCTTCGCAGCGCGGCGTGATCTATGCTGTCGCGCCGTCATTCAAAGACGTGAACATCATCTGGGCGGGTACGGACGATGGCTTGATCTGGCTCACCACCGACGGCGGCGCAAACTGGAACAACGTCACGCCGCGCGAGCTGATTCCCTGGCAGAAGGTGTCGATCATCGAGGCCAGCCATCATGACCCGCAGACCGCCTACGCCGCCATCAACACGCTACGGCTCGATGACCTGCATCCTTACATCTATCGCACGCGCGACGGCGGCAAGACCTGGACGAAGATCACCAACGGCATCCCCGAAAGCGAGAACGTCAACGCCATCCGCGAAGACACGCAGCGACAGGGGCTGCTCTTCGCCGGAACCGAGCGCGCCGTGTATGTCTCCTTTGACGATGGCGACCACTGGCAGTCGCTGCGGCTGAATATGCCCGCGACGTCGGTCCGCGATCTGGCGATCAAGGACGACGACCTGCTCGCGGGCACGCACGGCCGCGGCTTCTGGATCCTCGATGACATCACGCCGCTCCGGCAGATGAATGAGAAAGTCGCGGCAGCCAATGCCTACCTTTTTGCACCCCAGACGGCTATGCGCGTTCGCTGGAACACCAACAGCGACACTCCACTGCCGCCCGATGTGGCCAGTGCCCCCAACCCGCCGGATGGCGCCATCATTAACTACTATCTGAAATCCGACGCGTCGGCGCCCGTTACGCTCGAGATTCTGGACAGCAGCGGCAAGCTGGTGCGCAAGTATGCCAGCAACGATCCCGTTCCTCCTCCCGATCCCCAGCTTTCGATTCCGTCCTATTGGCTCAGGCCGCCGCAGGTGCTCTCGAGCAAGGCGGGCTTCCATCGCTTCTTGTGGGACGTCCACCTGCCGCCCGTTGCCGGTATTCCGCCGGAGTATCCCATCGCCGCGGTTTATGAGAACACCGCTCCGGCTCCGACCTCGCCGTGGGCTATGCCCGGTAAGTACACAGTTGTGCTGACCGTCGATGGCCAGCGCTACACCCAAGATTTGACGCTGGTGATGGATCCGCGAGTAAAGACCTCGACGGCCGACTTGCAAAAACAATTCGACCTCTCAAACCAGCTTTATCAGCAATTGCTGCAAGTGCAGCCCGCGGTGGATGAAGCCACCAAGTTGCGCGAGCAATTGAAATTGCAGGGCGAGAAGGCGAAGGGAACGCCCGAGGCAGCGAAGGTCGATGCTTTGAGCCAGAAGCTGAACGCTCTGTTAGGTACCGGAGGGCGCTTCCGCCGCGGCCCGCAAACCGAGACCCTGAACGGTGTACAGGGTTCGCTGTTCGGGCTGCTCTACACCGTACAGCAAGTCGACGCCGCGCCCACTCCGGTGCAGGCCAACGCCGCTCCTGCCATCGAGAAATCGGCGGCGTCGGTCATGCAGCGCTGGAAACAGATGCAGACGAGCGACATTCCCCAGCTCAAGTCACAGCTTGGGATCAGAGAGTTTCCGCCGGTCGTGCCAGACGCCGATTCACGCAGCGGGTTGATGGTGAATCGCGACGAGGAATAAAAACAGTTGTCATCCTGAGCGAGGAGTCCGTCGCCGCGGACGACGAGTCGAAGGACCTCTATACCAAGGAGGCTCCGACGTAGAGATAGAGGTCCTTCGACTACGTTTAGCCGCAAGGCGTCCTCACTCCGCTCAGGATGACAAATCTTATTTGGCCCCTTGTAGCAGCCCTTCCGCTATCTCTCTCCACTCCTCTTCCAACGACCCGCTGAACACCGGCCGTCCTGCCTGTGCATACCAGAAGTCCGCGTTCTCCAGGTTGCCTTCCTTACGATGGAGGTAGGCATGCACCAGGGCGTGATCGGTGGTCTCGTTCTGCTGCGCGCACTGGTGAGCCTTTGCCCAATTGCCCTTTGCGTCCCACCACAGCGCCGCAAGGGCAAGCGACAACTCCGACGGTGGCTGAAGTTCGCTCAATGAAGCCTGGAACTGTTCGAAGTTCATCACGTGAGCCTGTGACCAGGCTGCCCTCCGTTTCTTTGCGGTTGCGGTATTCTACTTTCTTTTCAACTCATGCACATCGCTCACGCCGGACTGCTCTTCGCTGCTGCGGTAATCGCCGGAGCCATCAACTCTGTCGCCGGGGGCGGCAGCTTCGTTTCGTTTCCCACCTTGCTCTTCATCGGGATCCCGCCGGTCAATGCCAACGCCACCAATACCGTGGCTCTCTGGCCCGGCCAGGTGGCCAGCATCGGGGCCTATCGCGGAGAACTGGAGAAGCTGCCCTGGCGTCAGATTATGCCACTGCTGATTACGGGCATCCTGGGTGGCATCTTCGGGGCGTGGGTACTGCTGAAAACACCGCAGAACACTTTCATGAGGCTGGTTCCGTGGCTGCTGCTGATCGCCACTCTCATCTTCACCTTCAGCGGCCGGATCACTCAGTGGGTACGCCGTCGCACCGCCGAACACCATACGACCGAGTTCGCCACCACACGCGGCGTCTTCATTCAGATTTTCATTGCCTTCTACATCGGCTATTTCGGCGCCGGCGCAGGCATTCTGATTCTCGCCATGCTGGCCCTGCTGGGAATGGACCAGATTCACACCATGAACGCGCTCAAAGCACTCCTCACGACGGTTTCGAACGGTGTGGCAATGCTGCTGTTCGTGGTGTCGCACGCGGTCTATTGGCCGGAGACCATTCTCATGATCATCGGCTCAACACTAGGAGGCTACTTCGGGGCTCACTTCGCGCAGAAAACCAAGCCGGAAAACGTGCGCCGCATCGTGATCGCTATCGGATTCATTCTTACGGGGTATTTCTTCGCCAAGCAGATAAGAGGCTGAGTTCTTCCGGCGGCCGGACTTAGCTCGGCTCAGTTTCGTTCGATAGCGCCTTGGCAAACCTCATCTTCATGACGAGCAGCGGGAATGCAAGCGCGAAGGTCAGGACATTCGTGAGTATCAGCGGCAGGGAGTGAATCCAGAATCCGTATGCCACCCACAACAGCAGTCCCGTGTTGAGGCTCACCAGCATGCTCAACGAGATGTCGCCCACTGAGCGCGTGCGGTAGGAGTGTAGCGCCTGGGGAAGATATGCGAGCGTGGTCAGCGTGCCTGCAGCGAAGCCAACGACGGAAATCAGACTCATACTTGAGCCTAGCATTTTTCTAGCCACGCTTTGGTTGTCGCAGGGTTACTTCGCCGCGCGATTCAGCTTCCACACCCCAATGTTCAAGTACGCCGCGTAGGTAACCCAAAGCAGATAAGGAACAAGCAGGTAGGCCGAGGCGGCCACAAGCCAATAGAAGATGTAGATATTGAAGACGATGGCGAGCCAGAGAATAACAATCTCAGCCAAGGCAAAGCCGGGGCGCCGCGCGCCGAAAAAGATTCCTGACCATGCCAGGTTCAGCGCAAGTTGCGCGAGAAAGATCGCCAGCGCAGCCTGAGCGCCCCACCCATATTGTCTCCACACCAGCCACGCTGAGACGGCCATCAGCGCATAAAGCGTTGTCCACACCGGACCAAATAACCGGGCGGGAGGTGTTCCCGGAGGCTTGCGCAACCTGGGGTACCAATCACGAACGCCCTTCTCCGTGACGATAGCCCCCAGCCCGCCGACGCCAAGGCACAGCGCGAGAAATACGATCAGCGAGAGCCAGGAAGAAGTGGGCATGGGGGACAATTAGCAACTAGCAATTAGCAATGATTACTCAAAAGTTGTCATCCTGAGCGAAGCGAAGGACCTGCATTCGCTGGTGGCACGAACCTTCTCGCCTCAGCTGAAGAAGTTTGTCACGTCATCAAGAACAGATCCCTCGCTGCGCTTGTGATGACAAACCTGGATGATCGCTCTGCTGAACAGTGATCATCAATTGCTAGTTGCTAGTTGCTAATTGCTGACTTTCAGCACAATCTTCCCGTAATTCGCCCTCTGCAACAGCAACCGATGCGCCTCGGCGGCCTGATCCAGAGGAAGCACGTGGCCCACTTCCGGATGCAACGCGCCCTTCTCGATCCACGGCTGCATCGCGCGCAACGAGTTGCGAATGAGTTCATGGTCGCGCGCCAGATACGTCAGCCACAGGCCATGGGCGCTGAGGCCCCTGGCCATCATCACGCTGACGTCGAACTTCTGCCGCTCGCCGGTTGCGGTGCCATAAATGATGACCCGCCCGAAGGCACGACAGCAGCGCAGGCTCTTCGCCGTGTGCTCTCCGCCGAGCATCTCAAAGACAGCATCGACTCCCGCGCCCTGGGTCAACCGCCGAATCTCAACCTCATAATCGGCCTGCTTGTAATTAATTCCATGATTCAGCCCAAGCTTCTGCACGCGGGCCAGCTTCTCGTCCGACGATGACGTGCCATACATCTCGACGCCAAGCTGCTTTCCGATCTCCACGGCCGCGGTCCCTACGCCTCCGGCAACGGCATGAATCAGCACACGCGGCGTGCGTCCCGGCTGGCACAGCACCGGCTCGCGGGCGTCCGAGGTCAAACCGGCCTTCCAGTATGCAAGGTAGGCCGTGAGAAAGGTCACGGGAAAAGCTGCGGCCTGAACGGAAGTCCATCCGGGCGGCTGTGACCAAATCATGTCTTTGGGCACGGCGATCTTTTCTGCAGCAGCTCCATACTGGGTGTAGCCCATCACGCGCTCGCCGGTGGCTTCGACCACCCCGGCGAATTCGCGCCCGGTTATGTACGGTGGATCGGGCGTGCCCGGATAAGAACCGCGGGTGGCATGCGTATCGGCGAAGTTAATACCGACGCCTTCAACGCGAACCAACACTTCGCCTGCTTTAGGTTGCGGTTCGGGAACATCATTGCGAAGTTCAAGAACTTCCGGCCCGCCGATGCGGGTCACGACGACGGCTTTCATGCTTGCGAGTGTAGCTCAGGCGGTCAGCTCAACGGGGCTGACGGCGCTGGTTCGTCATGGCGCGGCGATCTGAAAGCGCAACACCGCTTGCTGGATCTGATATTGATACTTCGCCGCAGCAAACTGTATCTGTGCTTCGGTCTGCTGAAGCTGGGCCTGGCTCAGCTCCACAATCGACGCCAGCCCCAGGTTGTAGCGCGTCTGCGAAAGGTCAACTGCAAGGTTGGTCTGGTCCACGAACTGTTGTGTGACGGCTATGCGCTGATAGGCGGTTTGGGCGTTCAGCCACGTGGTACGAACGTCGTTCGCAATTCGATCTTTCAGATCGCGCAAGCGCTCCTGCTCTGCCTGTGCCCGTATCGTTGCCTCTTTGGAGCGCGCCGGATATAGAAATCCATTGAAGATCGGTATGTTGACGTTCGCTCCGATGGCGCCGTACCAGGTATCGAGTTGTGGCTCTCCTGTGGGAACCTGCCCCAACACTCCCACGGCGCGAACGTCAGGCAGCAGCAGGTCACGTTCAGCCTTCTGAAAGCGGTGGGCCGCCTGCACTTCATAGTCTTGCGCTGCGATTTCCGGCCGGTTACTGAAAGCCTGGTCCACCAGCTGGCTGACGGCGTCAGGAGGAGGTGCAAGCTGACCGGGAGCGTCCACCAACTCGAATTGTTGTTGCGTGGACGAACCAAGCACCTCGGAGAGCGCCGACAAAGCTGCTTGATAGTTGTTCTGCGCATCCAGCAGGAGCAGCTTGGCCTGCGCCAGGTTGGCATTGGCAAAGCTGACATCAAGTTCCGATTTCAGCTTGTTGTTGAACAGCGTCGTAATCTGATCGCTGACAACCTGCCGCGCGTTCACGGTTCCCTGTGCGACCTTCAGTTCAGCCTGGGCCTGCAGCGCGTTGTAGAACGCTTGATCGACTGCTAGCTTGATTTGCGCCGCGGTAGCGACGGCGTTCATGTCGGCGGCCTTGGCGCGCAGCGCGGCGGTGGCCACGAGATTGTTGGTGCGCCCGAAGTCGGTGATCAACTGCGCCAGCGTTACCCCGTAGGCAAAGCGCTCATAGATGACCGGATTGTTCAACGCCCCGGCGGCAATGCGACTGCCATTGTTCGCCCCGACTCCGGTCAAGCTGCCAAACGTTGTGGGATAGTAGCTCGACTTGGCCTCGCGCGTGACCTGTTGCGAAGCCATCGCCAGCAGCCGATAGGCCGAGATCTGCGGATTGTTGCGCAGCGCGGTTGCCTCGGCGTCCTGCACCGTAAGGCGAATGAGAGGGGTTCCCGGGGGAACCTGCGGAGCTGCGGGCGCCTGTGCCTTAACGTTGCCGGTGACAATGGTCAACACCAATACAAGCAGGAGAATCTTGCTTCTCACGCTTGCACCTCCGGTTCGATTTGCTCTTCTCTGCGGTGAATCAGGAGATACGCCGCGGGCACCAGGAAGACAGTGACGACGACGGAAACCGTCAGGCCTCCGATAATGGCGCGCGCCAGAGGAGCGTATTGTTCGCTGCCGGCTTCCAGCGCCAGGGCCATGGGAATCATGCCCAGAATCGTGGCCAGCGAAGTCATCAGCACTGGGCGCAAGCGCACGCGGCAAGCCAGGGCCACCGCCTCGGCGATTGGCATGCCTTTTTCGCGATATACGCGCGTGACATCCACAATCAGAATGGAATTCGACACCACGATGCCGGTCATCATGATGACCCCCATCAACGACATGACATTCAGTGTGGTTCCGGTGACCAGCAGAAAAACGAGCACGCCGGTGACGCCCGGAGGAATGGCCAGCAGAATGATGAACGGATCGATGAACGACGCGAACTGCGCCATCAGGATCAGGTAGACCAGCACGATCGCCAGTATCAATCCAATGCCGAAGCTCTTGAACGACTGCCGCATGCCTTCCACCGAGCCGCGCATCGTAACCCGCACGCTGTCAGGGATCTTCGTATCGTTCAAGACCCTCTCCACCCGGTTCGCGACGCCACCCAGGTCTGTGCTCGATGGGGCCACGTACACATCGATAACGCGCCGCAACTGGTAGTGGTCGACTTCGGTGGGCGTATTGATAATCTTCGCGCTGGTTACCGCTTCCAGGTCGGTAGGGTTCAGGTTGTTGCTGGCACGAATGGGAATCTGCTTCAAGTCGACCAAAGATTTCACCTGCGTCTCGGGATACTGCACGGTCAGCAGGTAGTTGTTGCCGTTCTTGGGATCGACCCAGTAACTCGGCGCAATCATGCCGTTCGAAGTAAGGGCTGTGATGACGTTGTCCACGACCTCCTTCGACGACAGCCCCAGGCGCGCCGCCATCTCGCGGTTCACATTGAGGTCGATGCCGGGGTAGTCCAGGTCCTGCGGTATCAGTACATCGCTAACCCCGCGAACGCCGCGTATCTTGCGCGCCAGGTCCTGGGCGGTAGTGTATGCCAACGGCAAATCGTTGCCGCTCACCTGCAGGTCAATCGGCGCGGGCAGACCAAGGTTCACCACTGCGTCGACCAGGCCTCCGGCCTGGAAGTAGATGGAAAGTTCGGGCAAGTCTTCCGACAGCTTGCGCCGCACGCGGTCCATGTACTCGTAGCTGCCCAGCCGGTGCCCTTCCTTCAAGCTCACCTGCACAAACGCAGTGTGCTGGCCGGAGTTGGGCGTGTAGATCGCTGAGAAGTCCGGTGTGATGCCGATGTTGGAAACAATCATTCCCAAGTCGTGCGGTGGCACGACTTCGCGAATGTCTTCCTCCACGTGCTTGATGAATTCGTTGGTGAGCTCGATGCGCGTTCCCGTCGGCGCTTTGAGGTTAATCACAAACTGCCCGGGATCGGTTCGGGGGAAGAACGAGACGCCGAGGAACGGATATAGGCCAAAGCTCAGCAAGCAAAAGCCCAGAATCACCGCTACGGTTCCCAGCGGCCGCTGCAATACCTTGCCGACGGCAATGTCATAGTGCATCAGCATCTGATCGTATTTGTGGTTGAACCAGGTGACGAAACGGGTGAACCAATTCTTCGTGCCGTGATGCGCGACCGAGCCATGTCCCTTGATGAACTTCGCGCAGAACAGCGGGACTACCGTCATGGCCACCATGTAGGACGCGAACAGCGACAAGACGACTGAGGCCGCCAGCGCCATAAACAGGAACCGGCTCACACCGTACAAGAAGACCACCGGGAAGAACACTATGGCAGTCGTGAACGTTGCCGCCAGCACCGGCAATGCAACTTCGTTTCCGCCGCGCTCCGCCGCGACCTCTGGTTCCTCCCCAGCCTCGAGGTGCCGGAAGATGTTTTCCAGCACGACTACCGAGTTGTCAATGAGTCGCGAGAAGGCCAGCGCCAGCCCCCCCAGCACCATTGTGTTGATGGATCCACCGCCGGCATTGATTGCGAGGAACGCCGCGAGCGCCGAAAGCGGAATTGACAGTAGCACCGCCAACGTCGCGCGGAAGCTGCCGAGAAAAATGAGAATCATGGCAGCGGTCAGAAGCAGGCCAATGCCGCCCTCACTGCCGAGATTCTTGATCGCCGTCTTCACGAAGACGGACTGATCGAAGACGACGCGCGTGACCAGCGTCTTCGGCACATCCAGCAGGTCCTTGAGCTTTTCGCGAATGCCATCGACGATCGAGATGGTGTTGCTGTTGCCGCCCTGCTTGAGGATGGGCAGGTATACCGACTTCTGGCCATCCACGCGCACAATGTTGGTTTGAATCGCGCTCGCGTCCTTGGCATAGCCGACATCGGCAACCATCACCTGCCCGTTGCCTTCGACCTTCAGCGGAAGCCGGTTGATCTCCTCGGTTGTGGGCAGTTGGCTGTTGGTGTAGATGTTGTAGTCCTTCGGCCCAATGCGCACATCACCGGCAGGAAGAATCGCATTGGCCTGGTTCACGGTCCGCACCACGTCCATCACGCTGAGCTGGTGCGCCTCCAGCTTCACCGGATCGACATACACCTGGATCTGTCGATACTTGCCGCCAAATGGCTGCGGTACAGATGCGCCAGGAACGTTCGCGATCTGATTGCGCACCGTGAACTGCCCGATGTCGTGCAACTCCGTCTCATTCAGTCCCGCTCCCTTCAGAGTGATCAGGCATACCGGCAAGCTGGAGGCGTCGAACTTCAGCACCACGGGGGGCAGGGTTCCCGGAGGAAGCCTCCGCAACTGCGCCATGGCAAGATTGGAGATTGTGCTCACCGCAGCATCTGGGTTGGTGCCCGGCTGGAAGTACACGCGAATGAGGCTGACCCCGGTGAGCGATCGCGAAACGATGTGATCAATGCCGCTGCCCAGAGTGAAGAAGCGCTCAAAAGGGTTAGTGATGTTGGCTTCGATCTGCTCCGGCGGCATGCCGTTGTAGAATGTCGCCACCACAACGACAGGAATGTTGATGTCGGGAAACAAATCGACCGGCATGCGCACCATCGTCGCCACACCGACCACGGCGATGATGAGGCACATCATGATGATGAAGAAGGGATAACGAATTGCGAAGCCGGCCATCTACTCGTTGCCTCCCGCCCCGCCGGAATCGGTAAGCTTCGCCAGTTTGGGCTCGACGATCTGTCCTGCCTGGAAAGAGCCGAAATTGCCCACGATCACCCGATCACCTTCGTTCAACCCCTCTAGCACTTCGACCCGCGTCGGGGCCTCCAGTCCTGTCTTGATCTCGCGCGACTGCACCCGGTTCTGCTGATCGATTAGCAACACACTCGCCTTGTCGTTCTGGTGCTGCACCGCCTGGATCGGAATGGTCAGGGCATTCTCGTGCTTCTGGATGTGCAACGTCACGTCGGCATACATGCCGGGTTGCAGCTGGTACTTGTCATTAGGAACGTCGATCTCGACTTGCATGGTTCGGGTTGTGCGGTCGAGCGAATCGGTGAAGCGTGCCACGGTGCCGGTAAAGTGCTCGCCGGTCGCTTGTATGGTGACGTCGGCCGTTTGACCGATACGAACTGAGCCAGCCGCCGATTCCGGCACAGGAATGCGCAAACGCAGAATGTCGACCTCCGCCAGCTTCACCACCGGCTGCGCGTTGTTGGCTGACGTTCCTGCCTGCACCAGCGCACCGGTATCGGCATAGCGCCATGTGACGACACTGTCGAATGGCGCGGTAATTCGCGTGTAGTCGGACATCGCCGAAATCTGGCTGTTGTTGGCCTGCGACATCTCAAGCTGCTGCTCGGCTGCAGCCAGCGCCGACTTCGCGGAATCCACCTGCGCTTCCGAGGCCTGGTCCTTGGACTGCGCGTCGTCCAGCTCCTGCTGAGCGATCAGTCCCGGGCGCGCCTTGGCGGCCTGCTCCAGCCGCAGCCAGTTCGCGTGCAGTGCCGCGTGCTGCGCTTCGTCGCGGGTTACTTCGTTCCTGGCTCGCTCCACCTCCTGCCGGCTGTGCCGCACTCCCGCTACTGTGCCCTGCAATTGCGCCACCAGCTCAGGAACTTCAAGGACTGCCAACACCTGCCCGGTCTTTACCCGGTCGCCGATATCGACGTTGATGTTGCGGATATAACCGGCAACCTTGGCGTGAACTTCAATCTCCTGATAGGGGAGAAACTCACCTGCGATGGACAGCGTGTTGCCGATCTCAGCGCGCTGAACCACAGCGACGGCTGCGGGTATTACATCGCGGC
>Ga0335083_10009520_pt1 | contig 11778 bp, 8 predicted proteins | sample Lox_Sample_42_FD_206716 | JGI IMG/M metagenome (GOLD analysis project Ga0335083, IMG submission 206716) | Soil microbial communities from Loxahatchee National Wildlife Refuge, Florida, United States - Lox_Sample_4.2 | ecosystem: Environmental > Terrestrial > Soil > Wetlands | place: USA: Florida... | reverse complement strand
ATAAAGGTCGTTCCATGTAGTGCCATTGTTTGTCGAAACTTCCACGAGCGCGTATTCGTCGCTGCTGGCGTAGGCCAATTCGCTCGAAAAGGTGACCGTGGAACCAGCGTTAGGAAGCAGGAGTTCGTTTAGCTGCAGGTATTGCGAGGTGGGATCAATATGGGTGAGGTGAAAACAATTAGGCTCGGAACCGACTGGTGGATTGGTAGTGACATAATAGTATGGCGGCGGCGTCAAGGTAAAATTGACGAGGCCGTTGTTGGCGGAATCTTCCAGATTGCCGGAAACAATGTTTGTGACGGTGGAATTATTTGTAGTTTGGTTGAACAGAGCCTGCGTGTTGGTAATCAACACGTCGGTGAAAAACCAGCCGATGGGATAACCGCCGTCAAAATAGGAACCGCCCTGGAAATCAAAATTGAAGCGGAGCAGGACGGTATCGCCCGCGTAATTGGAGAGGGACAAAGCAATGTTGGTGAAAGCGGAATCGGAAGAACCGCTGGCGCTGCCGGGGCGGGCGTAAAGATCAATCCAGTTGGCGCCGCCATCGGCAGAAATCTGCACGCGTGCCACTTCATTGGTGGAGGCATAACCCAATTCGCTTTCGAACGAAATGCTGGTATTGGTTTGCGGGAGGAGGATTTCGTCCAAAGTAAACAGTTGCGGAGCGGAATTGGTATCGGCGTGTTCAAGATTGAAACAGGTGCCCAGTCCATTTGGCCCGGTGTTAATCACAGAATAGTTCGGCTCGGGGGTCAGATTAAAATTGGTGAGGCCGTTGCCGGCGTTATCGAACAAATTGCCCGTGCCAAGTTGGGCGGTCATGAAATTATAACTCGTCACATGGGGATTGATCGGCGGCGTGACGTAATAGCTATTAGCCACACCAACCGCTGCCTGTGCCGGGCCTTTAACGGTGCTGGGGATGTAATCGCTACCCGGCACGGCGGGGTCGAAGACCCTGACGTTATACGAATATCCAATGATAGCGCCGTTGTAATTGATGTTGGTGATGGTGACGTTGTAGACGGTATCCGTGCCGCCGAAGGGAAACGACGTGCCTTCGGTGGTGGCGTCCAACCCCATCGGCACCCAGACGAGGGTATTTTCGCCAAAGCCGGTCTGGTACGGCTGAATCACGGTCGAAACAGGCACGCCGTTGCTGGTCATGATCACGATGGCAGCCGACAAATCTGCGTTGGACAATCCAAATGACCAATACGGATAAACGACCTGGTAAGGCACGTAGCCTTCCGGCGGCCATGAGACGTAGGGCTGGCGTGTCGCAGGCCGCGAGCCAAAGCTGGCAGGGTCAAAAACGTAAGTGAGATTGCCCGCGGCGTTCGGTCCGGAGCCGGGCACATCGCCGACGCCCATGATGGTTTCCGGCGGATATAGAATCCATCGGCGATGGCCGACCTCATTATTTTTCGCACCAAAATCCCAAATAAAAAGTGTTGTGGCGTCGGGGCCATCGGCGCCGAGTGCCTGGTCACCGCCGGCATAAGCCGCGGCATTGGTGTTGTAACAATCGTACGTAGAAGGCGGGTTGTGGTTCAGGGCATTGTTGGCCGAGATAATGATGGCCATTTGTTGTGAGCCCCAATCATCGTTGGGATCGAGAGTGATGCTCGCAGGGTCTCCAGCCATGGCGCGAAACCAATTTATGCGGAGCAGTTCTGCTAGTTGAAAGGCATCGGCGTTATGTCCCGGGAAACAACTGGAAGCGTCCGCCGTGGAATTCTGCGCGATGTTATCAGAGGCTGGATAGATGGCGTCGTAAAACCCGCGCACTTCTTCGCGGGAATCTGTGTTGACGGAAAGGCCGCCGGTAACAGGCGCCTGATAAGGCGGGTTTATCCCCTGCCCTTTGGGCGCTGGATTAAGCGTGAGATTGGGTGGAGCAGGCGCGGCCTGGTCCAAGCTGGGGCGTGGCGATGTTTTAATTGAGGGCGACTCCTGGCACAAGGCGGACGCGGCAAGAAAAACTGTTAACGCGAAGGCAGTGATGAACCGAAAAATTTTTGTCCGCCACATAAAGTCAGTTTGGGTTAAAAGCGACTCCGGATTTCCCTCTTAGACAAGAGAAATTCTAAAATAATATATGAATATGTCAAGTCATATTATGACGAGTAAAACCTCATTGCAGATTGCAATCGTCGAGTATTTTTCTTTGAGCAGGCGGGTCTTAAAGAATTAACATTGAACGTCTTAGAATTCTGATTTTAGGCAGACGTCTTGCCGGGGTTTTTGCGTGGTTGCAAAAGCCGGGCAACGATGGCAGTCCAACCTGTCTGGTGCGAAGCGCCGAGGCCGTGGCCGGTGTCGCCATCGAAGTATTCGTGGAATAAGACGTAATCTTTGAAATGCGGGTCGGCCGCCAGCTTGGGATGGTATTTCAGGGCGGGGCGCTGACCGTCAGGGCCTTTCAAAAATAAATTGTTGAGGCGGCGGCCAAGCTCACGCGAAACTTCGAGAATAGTAAGATACTTGCCCGAGCCGGTGGGGCACTCGACCTTGAAATCGTCTCCGTAATAGTAATGAAATTTCTGGAGCGATTCGATGATCAGGTAGTTGAGCGGCATCCACACCGGGCCGCGCCAGTTGGAATTACCACCAAACAGGCGGCTGCGCGATTCGGCGGGCCAATACGCTACTTCATAAACCTCGCCATTGGTCCGAAAATGGAATGGCCGGTCGGCATGGGCTTTGGAAAGGGAGCGCACGCCTTGTTCTGATAAAAATTGGGTTTCATCGAGCATCCGGCTAAGCAACGCCTTCATACGATGTCCGCGCAGCAGCGAAAGAAGATGGCGATTACCCAGGCCGGGGATTTGCCAGTTGGAAATTAAACCTGCGGCTTTCGGGCGATGCTCTAAGAACCATTCCATCCGGCGGGAAAAATCCGGCAATTGATTGAGCATTTCCGGCTCAAGCGTTTCGACGGCGAAAAGCGGCAGAAGCCCGACAATGGACTGGATTTTCATCGCCAGGTTATCTCCGTTCGGCAGATTAAGATGATCGTAATAAAATTGGTCCGTTTCATCCCATAAACCGATCCGGTCTTCGCCCACGCCATTAATCGCCTCGGCAATACTGAGGAAATGCTCAAAAAATTTTGAGGCGATATCTTCGTACACGTGATTGTGCCGCGCCAATCCCAGGGAAATCGCCAGGAGATTCAGGCAATACATTCCCATCCAGCTGGTGCCGTCGGCCTGGTTCATAAAGCCGCCGGTCGGGAGCGGTTTGCTGCGGTCAAAGACGCCGATATTATCGAGACCAAGAAAGCCGCCCTGAAAAATATTGCGCCCTTGTTCGTCCTTGCGGTTGACCCACCAGGTGAAATTGATCAAAAGCTTTTGGAAAACACGCTCGAGAAAAACGAGGTCGCCCGGATAATTGGGTTCCGTTTCACGGCGCTGACGGCGATCAATTTGGAAGACCCGGCCCGCGGCCCAGGCATGGACCGGCGGGTTCACATCGCCGAAAGCCCATTCGTAGGCAGGCAACTGGCCATTGGGATGCATGTACCATTCACGGGTGAACAAGGTGAGCTGCCACTTGGCAAATTCGGCATCAATATCCGCCAGCGCAACACAATGAAACCCGAGGTCCCAGGCCGCAAACCACGGGTATTCCCATTTGTCGGGCATGGAGATAATTTCGGAGGCGTTGACGTGCCTCCAATCACAGTTACGGCCATGCCTGCGCTCGGGTGGCGGCGGCGGCTGGGTGGAATCGCCCTCCAGCCACACTTCCACATTATACCGAAAGAATTGCTTGCCCCAAATCAGGCCGGCAAACGCCTGGCGTTGGACCAATCGCGCGTCAGGGTTGGAAATATCCTTTTGGATATCCGCATAAAATTCGTCCGCCTCGCGGCGGCAACGGTCAAATATGGCATCAAAATCAGCCCATGGTTTGGCGGAAACGGTCTCCGTTTTGGAAAGCCGCAAACGCACAGTTGTGGGAGTGCCGGGCTGAACCGTTAATTCATAAAGCGCTCCCATTTTGGTGCCCGTGTGCTTTGGGTTCACCGCGGCGTGATTGCCGTGAATGATGTATTCGTGGAAGGCGTCCTTGAAAAATCCATCCGTGCGCAAACCAAAGAGACGATGCGCATTCGTCTCATTTTCGGTAAAGAGCAGCGCAGAGGGACTATCACAATCGAGACGATAACTGCCGGACTTGGGATGTTCGATTTTAATGCCGTCGCGCTCTGCCTCAAGCCTGGGCCTGGGAGCACCAGCTTGCCACGACCAGTTATTGCGAAAGCAAAGTTGAGGCAGCAGGACAAGTTTGGCCGCTTCAGGACCCCGGTTATGCACGGTGACCAGCATAAGAATATCTTCCGGGCCGGCCTTGGCATATTCCACAAAGACGTCGAAGTAACGGTCCTGGTCGAACACTCCAGTATCAAGCAATTCAAACTCCGGCTGGTCTGCGCCCCGCCGCCGGTTTTCATCCACCAGCCGTGCATAGGGAAACTCCTCCTGCGAATACTTGTAAAGCATCTTGAGGTAGGAATGCGATGGCGTAGCGTCGAGGTAATAATATATTTCTTTTACGTCCTCGCCGTGGTTGCCTTCATCGTTATTGAGGCCGAAAAGGCGCTCCTTCAAAATAGAGTCTTTGCCATTCCACAACGCGATAGAAAGGCACAAATGCTGCGCGTCGTCACTGAACCCGGCGATGCCGTCCTCGCCCCAACGATACGCCCGGCTGCGGGCATGGTCGTGCGGAAAATAATCCCAGGCCGTGCCGGCCCGGCTGTAATCCTCGCGCACGGTTCCCCATTGGCGTTCGGATAAGTAAGGCCCCCAGCGCCGCCAGTTTTGGCGGCCCGCTTTATCATCAGCCAACCGCTGCTTTTCTGCCGTTAATTTTGGGGGCGGGATGGTAGCCATAGAAATTTACGTCGCGGACGGAATGACCATAAACAAATTTTGTCCAAAAGCAAAAATTTAAAAAACTAACGTCAACACTTCACAAAACCGTAACATCCTGCCGATAGACATGTTACTGAAATTTATATATTCTCATAAGCACGATTCCTTTAATAACCATAGCCACCTGCCCGAATTGTATGAAAAAGATTTTTCTTCTGTTGACGTTTGTCCTGTTCGTCCAATCGCTGCCGGCGCAGATGCTCGAAAACAGTTGGTATGCGCCGTTATTTTTGTACACGAATGGCCCTGGCCGAATATATCCATACTTTAACAGTCACATACTTAGAGTTGGCTATCGCTACACCATGGCAGCAGTTCCGAATAGAGGCTATAAATTCGCCGGCTGGCAACCAGTTGACGTTTTTACTATTACCCAGACGAATTTTAGCATCTCGGGCAGGCCGATCCTTCCCCCTATGCAATCTATTATTCCGTCGCCTATGCCTATAAGTACTTATAACCCCAATTTGGCGTTCAAAATGCAGGGTGTGATTTTGATTACAACGAATGGCAGCAATCCGAACATTACCAGAGCCTACGGATGGCAGGCTAATTTTGTCCCTTGGTATCAGAATGTGCCGGGGCCGCAGAGATAGAATATATTACGCGGTGGCGTGCAAGCCATGCCGAAGCAGGGACGTCATTCATCCGGCAGTCGTTTTGCATTCATTTTTGCTTCGCGTTCCCGCATCCACTTTCGAATCTTGTACGCCAAATAGAGCAGCGCCAGAAGCAGCAATAGTAGATACAACCATTCAAACGTGTGCTGCAGTGTTTTGGTGAGATGTTGGTCAAACGTTGCCATCATTTCATCACCCGGAATCGCCACGGCAACCACGGCATTGGTTACGGTAGTCGTTGTCTCTGCGGCCGTTTCGGAGGACGACTCTGATCCTGGCGCTGGCAAAACGGCTTGCGGTATTGGCTGGTGTGATGTTTCAGAACCGGACTTCAATTGATCTGGTGAAGCGGGTGACATTACGCTCGCAGGCTGCATCGGCACTGCTGCCGATGGTTGATAGCTTGACGATGAAGCTGACTGGCCGGCATTGGCTCCATTACCAGGATTCCCGCCGTTATAAGTATTCCCTCCATTGTTGCCGTTGCCCCCGTTATCCGGGCCTGATCCAGACCCGCCGTAGGAAAGATTTACAACTGTCGCGACCGACGGCAGGAAAAGTTTTTCATCGGGCGAGAATTGGTCCTCGCCCGTTTTCAGCCCCGATTGATTCCATTCTTCGACATGTCCATCGCCAAAAAGGATATTTCCCTGGAACTGGTGCATCTCCCACGTCCAGGACAGCCGGCTGCCCGGGCCAATTTGTAGAATGGTGGGAGTTTCATAGGCATTGGTAACGAGGTTGCGGTCACCCGCTAAAATGGAACCGGGTTTGTCAAAGGTGCCACTGGCGCCGATAAAGTAGCAAAGGTTTTGGTTTTGAAGTGCGGGGAAATTAGAGGCAGCCCCGCGCGTAGTATCGGACGGGCAAATCAAAATTTCCGGTTTGACCAACTCATTAGAGAGCGACTGGAAACTACGAAAGGTGGTGTAAAATATTTTACCGGCGGAATAACCATTTTCAATGTACTCCATGGATCCACCGTCGTTAGTGGAAACATCCATGGGAAATTTTCCCGTGTGGTCGTTCGAAAAGACATGGAAGGCAATGCCAACTTCACGCAGGTTATTTTCGCAGAAGATACGCTGCGCGCGGCGCTGGCCGCCATTCAAGACCGGCAGCAAAAGGGCCGCGAGAATGCCGATGATGGCAATCACCACGAGCAATTCCACCAGCGTGAACGCTTTTGTTCGAGGGTTAAACGCGAACGAATTCATTCAAAGGCGACATTAGCACAAGCAATGCCATGAGCATTTTTCTCTAATTTCCTGATAAACTTGATTCATGCTGTAGGACAAGCGCGTGAGATTCACACCTTTTGCGTGAAGTTGATACCATGGGCATATTTGAGCCGAATACTTGCAACGTATGGTTTCGCGAATACGAAAACGATGATATCTGGGATGAACCAGCGCAAAAATCCGGCCTATCATTTTCTCATAGAGTCCTTTAAAGGTCGCAAAACGGCCTGCTTTATGCTGTGTAAGTCGCGAAGATGAAAAAAGCAACTGTTCTTCTGATGGTTATGCTGGCGGCCTGCGGGCTGGCGGCCCAGAAGGCAATTGCCGGTTCCTGGTCGCCGCTGATTTTGTTTACCAACGGTTCTGGCTGCATTTCAAATTATCGTAACGGCCAGATGCTTCAGGCGGGTCAAAGTTTTTACATGCTCGCCGCTCCACGACAAGGCTCGGTCTTTGCCGGCTGGCAACAAGTCAAAAAGGCCATTGAAGTTAAGACGGTTCATTATCCATCAGGCGTGACGGTCATTACCACCAACACAGTCATTTCCGTAGCGGGCAAACCAAATTGTAAGCCGTGGATGGAATTCATTATGCAACCTGTCACGGTGCGCAATGTTGAAGACAATCCCGGCAACTCCATCATCACGGAATACCATGGCTGGCAGGCAAATTTTGCCCCTGTTTTGGCCCCTGTTTATAAAAGGTGGTGATCTCGGCGAGCCTTTTGCCCTCAGACGTTGATTGTTGTTTTACAGGACGATTCTATTTTCTTTCGGGAGGCCGGATGCTTTGAAATAATGTGGCATGAAAAAATTTGCCATGGTTCTGTTAAGTTTATTGTCCCTTTCTACTTCTCACGTCACCGCACAGAATGCACAGGCGCCTGTACATCTAGCCATCGTGGGCCTGGTGCACGACCATGCGATGGGCTTCTTTCCACGCTTACAAGAACGGCATGACGTGGAATTGGTCGGCGTGGTCGAGACCAACCAGGACCTTATTGGGCGTTATTCTCAGAAGTTTAATCTTAGCCGCAGCCTGTTTTATCCGACACTCGAAGCGCTTTTTGCGGCGACGAATGTAGATGCGGTGGCGACATTCACGGACATCTACGACCACAAGCAGGTCGTAGAAATCTGTGCCGCGCATCATGTGGATGTCATGATGGAGAAGCCGCTGGCGGTGAATATGAAGGCTGCGGAGGCCATCGCTGAAGCGGTGAAGAAAAGCGGCATCCAATTGGTGGTGAACTATGAAACGACCTGGTATCCGGGCAACACGGCGGCTTATGAGATGGTCCATGACCAGCACATCGGCGATATCCGGCGGATCGTCGTGCATGACGGTCATAACGGACCGAAGGAAATCGGTTGTTCGACGAATTTTCTGGCCTGGCTGACGGATCCGGTCTTAAACGGCGGCGGCGCAATCAATGACTTCGGATGTTACGGGGCGGATTTGGCCACATGGCTGATGGATGGTCAAAAGCCCATGTCGGTCTTCTGCATCGCCCACCATATCAAGCCGGACGTTTATCCCAAGGTAGAAGATGATGCGACGATTGTTCTCACCTATCCAAAGGCGCAGGCCATCCTGGAGCCGTCTTGGAATTGGCCGTTTAACCGCAAGGACATGGAAATTTACGGGCAGACGGGTTATGTGCTCGTACCGCAACCGAATGCCTTGCGCATTCGCACGGTCGGCATGAACGAAGAAAGGGAAACCACGCCGCCGCTTTTGATTGGCCCGGATGCGGACCCATTGTCTTATCTCGTCGCGGTCGTACGCGGAGAAATTAAGCCGTCCGGGCTTTCTTCACTGGACGTAAACCTGATTGTCGTAGAAATCCTCGATGCCGCACATAAATCGGCCAAGACAGGAAAAAGAGTTGATCTGAATTAATATCGGCATTCATTTTCGATTTGAAACGCGCGTATTTTTGCGCCAAATACATGAGTAGAACTAAGCTATGACTATGAAAGCATTCATTCTATTATTGGTATCGTGCCTATCGGTTGCGGCGGCCGATACCGGGGTTCGTCTCTTTACCAGCACCAGCACTGATGCCGCAACGGGAGCTTTTGTGACCACGGAGACTTATGCGCGCGATGGGCAAACAGACCTCGTTCGCATCACCAAGTCGCAAAACGGCGCCGTCATCTACCGGAGCCATGGGTTTTATCATGCGGAAAAACTTGTGGCTCTTTTCTCCTGGGAACCGGATAGTTCGACTTTCAATGTGGTTGCCGCTACACCCTATTACGTCGGCCTGAGATTTACACCGTCGCACGAGATCCGGAGCCTGACGATTCGCGGGAACGATTTCATGGATGGATTTTATACGACCAATGGAGTTTTTTATCCCGCGCCTGATTCCGACGTGCAAATCAAGCCGGTGAAATGAGAACGCTATGCGGTCTAATGTTGTGCCCAACCGCCATCTTCCACATGTAAACTTTCCCTGTCGCCTCATCAATTGTCATATTCCACTGGCCACTGGTATTTCTGTCAATCAATGTAAACTTTTCTTTGCCGTCTTTGTCCAATACGTGCATTTCTATCCTAAGGGTTGATTTAGGTTAATTTGCCGCCCTGGTTTAATTTGTGAGGACGGCTGTGCAGGAGCACAGCCCTACCGTGTCTCTCACCATCGCATGTCAAAGAACAATCTGGCCGGCGCAATCCTGCGAAGGCCGTTTGCCATTTACTATCAACCACAGACTTTCGCAACCAAAACTTGACTCCTGGTTGTTCACGCTCCAACTAATGCCCAAGGCCGTTAGAGCCCACGTGCAGCCGGCTAAATTTTCCTTGTTGATTTCCTGAATTAGAGGATTTAAATAAACGGCATCCCAAATCATTCCCGCATGATGCCGCACAATACTTTTTTACGGCGAACCATTTCACATAAAAGAAATCTCTGCATATTGGTGTTAGGCGTACTACTCGGCTTAGTTTTATTCAAAGCCGGGGCAGCTTCCACCAATACGGTTACCACGACTGTAATTCAAATGAACATCCCCGCAGCGAAATCTTCCAAAACGAATGCCGTAAGCCTGGTGACCCGGTCGCCGGACGTCGAAGCCACGCCGGAAGATTTGCGGCCATTCCAATTAGTCCTGCCCAAAGGCCGCCTTTTGGGTGATTGGTTTGGATTGATTCCGTTACTGGACACAAACGGCATCACCCCCAACGTGACGTTCGTGAGTGATGTGGCGGGCAATCCCGTCGGCGGCAAAAGCCAGGGCGTTACCCATGCTGACAACCTGGGCATCAACCTACAATTTGATCTCCAAAAATTGGTAGGACTTGATGGGGCGTCCTTCCTGGCCTCGGCATCGGAGCGCAGCGGCAACAGTCTGTCTTCCCAATACGTCGGGAACGTTTTTACCATTCAACAGGTTTACGGCGGCGAAACGTTCAAGATCATTGACCTCGCGTACAAACAGAAATTGTTCCATGACCGGGTTGAATTCCAGGCCGGGCGCATTGCCGCGGGCGATGATTTTTTAGTGTCTCCTTACAACTGGCTGTTTATGCAAAACGGGTTTTGCGGTAATCCCGTGGGCATTTTCTTCAATGCGCCAGGCATGTCGGCCTATCCAAATGCTACGTGGGGTACGACCCTCAAGGTCAAGCCCACGCCGCGGACGTATGTGCTGGCGGGGGTTTACAATGGCGACCCAACCATTCGCGCGGATGATCATCATGGCATGGATTTGTCCATGAACGGCCCAATTTTTCTCATGGCGGAAGCGGGTTACCAGCGCAACGGTTTGCAGGGCGACACGGGATTGATCGGGAATTATCGTGTGGGCGCGTGGTACGATAACAGTTCCTACCAGGATTATCAGACGGTTGGTTTTGGAACGCCCACCGGTTCCCAGCGCGGGAATTGGGGCCTTTATACGCTAGTTGACCAGGTACTCATCGCCTTCGGAGACCGAAGCCGGAACAGCGGGCTGGGAGTGACGGCCTCGGCATTGGTATCGCCAAACCAAAACATCAGCCAATTGCCTTATTTCTTCACGGCGGGTGTCGTTGCGCGCGGTTTCCTGGAAGCGCGGCCCTATGACCTGGCGGGTTTTGGAGTGCTTTACGGCGAATTCAGCGACGCGTTGCGCGAAGCGCAGGAGCGGGAACAGGTATTCGATCCGACCATCGCTCCGCAATACAATGAAACGGTGCTGGAGTTAACCTACCGTTTTTATTTTCGCCAGAGCTCGATTTTTTTCCAGCCGGATTTGCAATACATCATCAAACCCGGCGGCACGGGGAACATAGATAACGCGCTGGTTCTTGGTTTCCAGATTGGGTTTAATTTTTGATTAATATCAAATTGGCAAAACGTTAACGATAGTGTAGGGCTTTAAGTCATTGACTCTCAATGATGTAAGGTTTTTTCAAAAAATGTAGTGGATTGTGTAGGGGTTTAGGTTGTTGATTACCAATGATGTAGGGTTTGTAGGGGGTTTCCCGCGATATATCATTTTGGCAATTAGTCTAATTTCTCAATCGTTCGCTTCGTATTCGCATTGCAAAAGGAAACATCCTCGAGCTATGTTTGCCGAACGGAGAAGTTTATTCGATCATCTCAACGGCCAAAAAACCAGGATTAACAGAGGAGCAAGATTATGACTGACCTGCGCTACACAAAGCTGGCTCTTAACCATGGCTCTGGCGCCATCCCGGCGCTCGGCTTTGGAACCCTGATTCCCGATCCCGTGGCAACCAGGAATGCGACCAGGGCGGCGCTGGAGATAGGTTTCCGCGCTCTGGATACGGCGGAACGTTATCGCACTGAAAAAGAGGTCGGCGATGCGATAAACGACGTGGTCAAGGCGGGAAAGATCAAACGGGAGGACGTGTTTGTGGCCACGAAATTGTGGAATACGAATCATCGTCCGGAGCGCGTCAAACCGGCCTTGGAAGCGAGCCTTAAGAAACTCCAGCTCGATTACGTAG
>Ga0335083_10009519_pt1 | contig 11779 bp, 10 predicted proteins | sample Lox_Sample_42_FD_206716 | JGI IMG/M metagenome (GOLD analysis project Ga0335083, IMG submission 206716) | Soil microbial communities from Loxahatchee National Wildlife Refuge, Florida, United States - Lox_Sample_4.2 | ecosystem: Environmental > Terrestrial > Soil > Wetlands | place: USA... | reverse complement strand
GATCGCGCGCGTGGCGATCGGCGTCGAGTTCGAACCACATCGCGTTCAGGATCGCGAACGTGCACGCGAGCCCAAGTCCCAGGATCCAGCTGAAATACCACATGGCGGGTCCTCAGTAGCTCGTTTCGCGATTCGCCTCGACGTACGCCGCCGTCACCGGGCCGCGCAGCACCCGGTAGACCCATGCGGTGTACCCGATCACGATCGGCAGCAGCACAGCGGTCGCAAGCAGCATGATACCGAGCGTCCGCTGGCTGCTCGATGCATCCCATACCGTCAGGCTGCTCGCCGGATCCGACGAGGATGGCAGCAGGAACGGAAAGAGACTGACGCCCATCGTCCCGATCACGGCGGCGATTCCAACGCTGCTCACGACGAACGCGAAGATGCGCGCGCGGGTAGCCGTGAGAGCCGCGAGCAGTAGCGGCGCGAGCACGCCGACGGCCGGGACGAGCGCCGCGAGCGGCCAGCGCGCGTAGTTCGCGAACCACGCTCCCGGCACCGCGGCGGCGACCTTCGCGAGCGCGTTGGGAACCGTCGCAACGGTCGCGCCGCCGGTGATTGCAACGCCGAAGCCGCTCCCGTGCAGCCACCACCCGGCGAGTGCGAACACCACCGCCCAGGTGACCGCGGCGATTCGCGCGACGCTGCGCGCCCGGCCGGCGAGCTCGCCCTCGGTCTTCACCACCAGGTAGACCGCGCCGTGTGTCATCAGCATGGCGATGCTGACGACGCCGCAGAGCAGAGCGAAGGGATTGAGGAGGTCGATGATTCCGAAGTCGTAGCTCGCGCGTAGATCCGCATCGAACCGAAACGGCACGCCCTCGAGGAGGTTCCCCATCGCGACGCCGAACACGAGCGAGGGCACGAGCCCCGCGACGAACAGCGCCCAGTCCCAGCTCGCGCGCCACCGGGCGCCCGGCATCTTGCTGCGGAACTTGAAGCCAACCGGCCGCAGGATCAGCGCGGCAAGGACCAGCAGCATCGCAACATAGAATCCCGAGAAGCTGGCGGCGTACAGCGCCGGCCACGCGGCGAAGATCGCACCGCCTCCGAGGATCAGCCACACCTGGTTGCCTTCCCAGACGGGGCCGACGGTGTTGATCAGCACACGGCGCTCGGTGTCGGTTCGCGCGACGAACGGCAGCAGGATCCCGACGCCGAGATCGAAGCCGTCCATCACGGCGAACCCGATCAGGAGCGCCCCGAGCAGCAGCCACCAGATCACCTTCAGTGTCTCGAAATCGAGCACTGGATCCCCTACCCGTGCGCCGCGCCGGACGCGCCGGGCACGGGCCCCAGCCGGATGTACTTCCGGAGAAGCATCACGTCAATGACCGCGAGGACGCTGTAGAAGACGACGAATACCGCGAGGCTCATCATGACGTTGCCGGCGGGAATGTGCGATGCGGCGAGGAAGGTCGGCAGCACCCCTTCAATGGCCCACGGCTGGCGCCCGTGCTCGGCGACGAACCAGCCGAGCTCGGCCGCGAGCCACGGAAAGGGCAGCGTCCACAGCGCGATCGTCAGGAACCGGCGGCTGGACTCGATCCGCCGCCGCGCGACCAGGTAGAAGCCGATCCCGAAAAGCGCGATGAAGTAGCAGCCCAACCCGACCATGACCCGGAACGACCAGAAAATCGGGCCCACCGACGGGACGGTGTCCCACGCCGCACGATTGATGTCGGCCGGCGTCGCGCGTGCCGGGTCCTCGACGTACTTCCGCAGCAGCAGCGCATAGCCGAGGTCGTCGGAGTGCTGGGCAAGCGTCGTCCGCGCGACCTCGTCGCCAGGCGCCGCGCGCAGGGTGCGTAGCGCCGTGTAGGCGGGGATGCCCGCCGTGATCCGGTCGCGCGCGCGATCGACGAGCTCGAAGATGCCGGGTACCGGCGTGTCGAGCGAGCGCGTGGCGATCAGTCCGAGCATCCACGGCACCTGCAGCTGCGCGTGCGTCTCGCGCGCGGCGGTATCCGGCAGGCCAAAGATCGTGAAAGCGGCGGGCGCGGGCTCCGTGTGCCACATGCCCTCGATCACCGCGATCTTCATCTTCTGGTGTTCGGTGAGCGTGTAGCCGCTCTCGTCGCCGAGCACGACGACGGATAGCGCGGCCGCCAGCCCGAAGCTCACCGCGACGGTCGCGGAGCGCTTCGCGAACTCGACGTGGCGACCCCTCAGCAGGTAGAGCGCACTGATCGCGAGCACGAAGACGGCGCCGGTCACGTAACCCGCGCTGACCGTGTGCACGAACTTCGATTGCGCGACCGGATTGAAGATCACGTCCCGGATCGACTCGAGCTCCATCCGCATCGACGCGGGATTGAACCGTGCGCCGGCCGGGTTCTGCATCCATGCATTGGCGATCAGGATCCAGAGCGCCGACAGGTTGCTGCCGATCGCCACGAGCCACGTCACGACGAGGTGCTGGCGCCGCGTCAGGCGCTCCCAACCAAAGAAGAACAGCCCGATGAACGTCGCCTCCAGGAAGAACGCCATCAGCCCCTCGATCGCGAGCGGGACACCGAACACGTCGCCGACGTAGTGCGAGTAGTAGGCCCAGTTCATGCCGAACTGGAACTCCATCGTGATCCCGGTCGCGACGCCCATCGCGAAGTTGATGCCGAACAGCACTCCCCAGAAGCGCGTCATGTCGCGCCAGACCGTGCGCCCGGTCATCACGAACACGCTCTCCATCACGGCGACCAGCACCGAGAGGCCGAGCGTCAGCGGCACGAACAGGAAGTGGTAGAGCGCGGTGATTGCGAACTGCAGTCGCGACAGGTCGACGAGGCCGAGCGCGCTCATCGACTGATCACCGCTGCGGCCGTCGCGGCCGCATCCGCCGGTGGCGGCGTCGACGGGCTCACCAGCAGGAAGTAGATTCCGGCGATGAGCAGGGCCTTGAGCGCCACCGCGATCAGCACGTCGCGGCGGGGGTGGTAGGTCGACGACAGCGGGGCGGAACGGCGAGCTGCAATCGGCACGGCGTGGATCCGGGCTGTGGGACTGGCGCGTCCCGCGTGCGATGATTATCCGCGCATCGCCGCCCCGTTGCCAACGGTGGATTGCCGCGGCCATCCGCGCACGCCGAGTCTATAATCGCGCACGAATTCGGAAGCTCGGCATTACCGGAACTGGAGATCTGCGAACGTGAAGCTTGCACGCGTCGGAGCGATCGGCGCCGAGCGTCCGGCGCTCGTCGACGAAAAGGGCGTGCTGCGCGACCTCGGCGCACACGTGGCAGACATCGACGGCGCGAGCCTCGCGCCCGAGGTGCTCGCGCGCCTCGGCCGGTTGGCGCCGTCGAGACTTCCCGTCCTGCCGGCGGGCCAGCGCATCGGTCCGTGCGTCGCGCACATCGGCAAGTTCGTCTGCATTGGCCTCAACTACGCGGACCACGCGGCCGAGACGAACTCCAGGTACCCGAAGGAGCCGATCATCTTCCTGAAGGCAACCAGCGCGATCGTCGGGCCCAACGACGACGTCCTGATGCCGCGGGGCTCGACCAAGCTCGACTGGGAAGTCGAACTCGGCGTGGTGATCGGTACGCGCGCCAAGCATGTCTCGGAGGCAGATGCGCCGGGGCACGTCGCTGGCTTTTGCGTCGTCAACGATGTCTCGGAGCGCGAGTTCCAGCTCGAGCGCGGCGGCACCTGGGACAAGGGCAAGGGCTGCGACACCTTCGGCCCCATCGGACCGTGGCTGGTGACGCCGGATGAGGTTGGCGACGTTGGCAATCTGTCGCTGACGCTCGACGTCAATGGGCAGCGCTGCCAGAACGGGACCACGCGCAACATGATCTTCGCGCCCTACTTCCTGGTCAGCTACGTGTCCCGCTTCATGACGTTACTGCCCGGAGACATCGTCGCCACGGGCACGCCCGCCGGTGTCGGCCTCGGGCAGAAGCCGCCGCGGTTCCTGCGCGTCGGCGACGTGATGGATGTCGAGGTGCAGGGCCTCGGGCGCCAGCGCCAGACCGTCGTCGCGGAACCTGGGTCCGCCTAGGGTTTCGCCGCGGCCGTGGACAACCTACGATGCAGTCGCATCCCGCCAGCAGGTGACTTCGATGACGCGCCCTCCGGTCGATTCCCGTGACCACGCTTCCCTGCCCCGCGCGGCGGCCGGACCAGCCGGAATTCGCCGACGGAACGCGGCGACCCTCGTCCTGCTCGCGACCGCACTCAAGTTCACGGCCGCGGCGGCGGCCAACGCGCTCCCGGTCGCACTGATGGTGAGCGACCGCGAAACCGATGCGCCCGTCGCGAACGCCGCGTTCGCACCGGGCGCCGACTCGATTCCGGCGCCTGCGTTCAGCGGGACCCTCCGCATCGCGCAAGCCAGGATGAAGCTCGCACCGATGCCAGCCGAGCCCGTCGTGGGCGGGCGCGATGCGCGGCTCTTCCCGGGAATCACGCTTTCATTCTTCACCGCCGGCGACGTGCTGGTGCCGCTCGAGCGCGGCGAGATGGTCGCGGAGTCGGGAACCGTCGCCTCGCCAAGCTACTGGCGCGTGATTCCACAGTTCGGCCGCGTCTGGACTCAGCCGGGCGACGGCGGCTGGTCGCGCGCGGCTTTTCCACTGATGCTGGTCAACGACACCGAGAACCACGCCCATCAGGGCCTTGCGACTTTCCTCTACCGCGGCGGCGAGGTCAGCGGGCTGCGCTTCCAGTTCGTCCAGCAGACGGCACCGTACCTGGTCCGGCCGCACCTCGTCGCATGGGGTCGTACCGCGACGTCGCTCGGCCCACTGGACCCAGGAGCGCTCCCGGCGCAGCGCGCCGCGGCGCAGGCTGAGCTCGCCGATCGATTGCCGAGCCAGCCGTGGGAGGCCCTGGTCAGGAGCCTGCCGCCCGGCACTCTCGAAGGATTCGGGGGCCCGCTCGACCCGCAATGGATCGTCGCGACGGCGCTGGTCCGGGAGGGCACTCTTTATTATCGCGCCGCCTCCACGCCGTTCGGGCCGTACCCCTATCCGCTCGAGATGCGATTCGGCGTGCGCTCCATCATGAAGAGCGTGGGCGCGCCGCTGTCGCTCCTGCACCTCGCGGAAGTCTACGGTCCGTACGTGCTGAACCTGCGCATCGGCGACTACGTCGGCGGCCTCGATCCCAAGTACGGGCGGGTGCGATTCATCGACGCCGCGACCATGGCGTCGGGGTTCGGTGGCGTCGGCACCGTCCGCACCCATCCTAACGACGTGTTCGACGGCTACCTCGATGGTGACTACGACGCGTGGTACACGGCGCCCTCGCATGCCGACAAGCTCGCCCAGATTGCGCGCAACCTGAAGCCATTCCCGTGGGAACCGGGCACCGTGATGCGCTACCGCGACCAGGACTTCTACCTGCTGGGCGCGGCGATCGACGGCTTCCTCAAGTCGGTGCGCGGCCCGACGGCCGACGTCTGGGACATGCTGCGCACCGAGGTGTTCGCGCCGATCGGGATCCATCACGCCCCCGCCGTGCGCACCCGCGAGGCCGGGGGCCGCGCCGGTCTGGTGTGGTTCAACGCCGGCTACTACCCGACGCTCGATGACCTCGCGAAGATCGCGCTCCTCTACCAGGCGCGCGGTGCGCACGGCGGCCGTCAGCTTCTCAACCGGAGGCTGACCGACGACCTGCTGGCCGCGCGCGGTGCGATCGTCGCGACCGCCGACAACTCGATCGATCCCGCGGCCGTGCTCGCGGCCAACGAGACCTCCGAGCTCTATCGGATGGGCTTTCACTTCCCGCTGTACCGATCGGCACGCACGGGCGCGAAGATGTACATCCCGACCATGACGGGTTCGGGTGAAAACGAGGTGATCCTGTTCCCGAACGGGCTCGTGTCGATCCGCACGGCGAAGGCCGCTGGGCTGCCGGACGGCGTCAAGGTGAATACCGGCGACGGACCGATGACGGTGCGGGCCGTCGAACGGATCGCTCCCTTCTGACCTGCGCCGTGCGCTGCGACGCAGCGTACCGGGGAGACCGGTCGACCGGCCGCGGCGGCGGTTGACGTCCGGCGGCTCGAGGCCGCCCAACCCATTGATCCTGCTGCCTGGATGGGAAGGCGCACGGCCCCCTTGGGCCGGTTGCCGGCACCCGTCGCCGCTCGACGACGCGCGCGCACTTGTCCGCCGGGAACGCGATCTGTGACGCAGGCAACGCGGAGCGGTAATCGCTCGCGCGTACGATCGATCCGCGTCGCGCCCCGCCCGGGCGCGAGCTCGCTCGCCGGAGGACCTCGATGAACGATCCCCGAGACACCGCCAAGGACCGAACGTCGATCCTCGGGCCCACGATCCAGTTCAAGGGCGAACTCTCGGCCGAGGAGGACCTCGTCATCCACGGCCGGATCGAGGGCTCGATCGTGCACAAGCAGCGGCTCACGATCGGACGCGACGGCACCGTACACGCCTCGATCGACGCCCATACGGTGATCATCGATGGCGCGGTGGAAGGCAACGTACGCGCGGAGAAATCCGTAGCCGTCCGGGAGACCGCGCGGGTCACCGGAAACATCGCTGCTCCCGCGGTGGCGATCCTGCAGGGTGCGCATTTCAACGGCAACGTCGACATGAGCGGTGCCAGGGCCGCGAAGGGAGCCTCTCCGGGCGACTCCCTGGCGGCCCGTCGGCCGACGACGGTCGTCGGAAGCTGAGCAGGTGATCATCAAATGAGCTGGTTCAAGAGTTCCACGCCCGGAGACACCCCGATGAATGCCTCCGACTTCGAGGCGCGCGCGGCGCGCGGCTCGTCACTCGACCCGCGCCTGGCCGAATTCGACGTGAAGCCGACCGTGGCACCGACGGCGGTTCGAACGGAACCGAAGGTGGCGGCCGACCCGGCGCCCACGGCGACGGCCGAGTCCAAGCACCCGGCGTCCGTGATCGGCGCGACGCTGCGGTTCAAGGGTGAACTGCGCGCGGACGAGGATTTCGTGCTGCAGGGTCGCATCGAGGGCTCGATCCACCACTCGCAGAACCTAACGATCGGCACGGAAGGCGTCGTCAAGGGTGACTCGCGCGCGCGCTCAATCGTCGTCGACGGAACGGTCGAGGGCGATCTGTACGCGCTCGAGTCGATCCAGATTCGGGCGACCGCGCGGGTGCAGGGCAACCTGCTCGCTCCGCGGGTCGCAATCGCCGACGGCGCGACGTTCAATGGCAAGGTGGACATGGCGAGCGCCGCGCGGGCCGCCCGAAACATCGTCGAGCGTCAGTCGACGCACGTGCTCGACGAGCGGTCGGTCGACCAGGTGCTGGGCGCCGGCGTCAAGGGCGCAGCGACGCCGTAGAGCGTGACTGCGCGCTACCGCTGCGCGGCGCGGTAACCGTCCGTCAGGGTTCCGAGAAAGGACACCAGGTCGTCGATGTCGGCGTCGGTGATTGACGGTCGGCTTCCGGCTGCGCCGCCGAAGGGAACATCCATCTCGACGTTTCGTTGGTACGCGCTGGGCAGGTCGTTGAACTTGCGCACGGTGCCGTCAGCGTCCCGCGGGTACCAGTTCTCCGGCCTCGAATCGCGCTCGGCGTAGAAGCGCACGGCGTCCCTGAGCGTGCGTGCGTAGCCGTTGTGATAGAACACCTGCCGCGTCGCGACATTGCGCAGGGACGGCGTCCGGAACATCCCGCAGTACGCCGTGTGCGCGGCGAGATCGGCACGAATCGGCCCACAGAGCCCGAGGTCGAAGTAGCCGGCATCGGCGTTCGCGGGAATGGCGGGGTTGCGCGGGACGCCGAGCGCCACGTAGCCGAAATCGGTGAACTGCGGGAAAGCGCCCGACCGGATGCCGCTCGGATGGCAGTGCTCGCAGTTGCCGCGCGCAGGATCGATGAACACGCGCCGGCCCCGCTCCTCGCCTGCCGTGAGCTCGGCCTGGCCGCGCAACCACGCGTCGTACTTGCTCGAATACGGATAGAACTCCGCTGGCGTCTGCGTGTAAACCTCGAGCGCGAGCAGCACGCCGTTGATCGCGATCGCCGGATTGTCGAAGAAGTGTTCGCCGAACGCCGTGGTGAATGCGGCGGCGTATGGCGCCGCGCGAACGCGCTTGATCACCTCCGCGTCACTGCCGTTCGCCATCTCGCGGGGTGACAGCAGCGGCAGGCGGGCCTGGTCGTGGACGGTTGCAGCGCGTCCGTCCCACGTACGACCGCCAGCGGGCCCCTGGTCCTCGCTGTCATTGCCATCGTCATCGAAATAGTGCTCGGTGAACGGCGGCACCGTCTGCGTGTAGCGGAGCGACGGAACCGCGCGGACGCCAGGCGAGTGCCCATCGAACCCCGCGCGCTGCACCGCGAGGTCGTTGGCCGGCGCGAACGCGTGTGCCGGGTCGTGACACGTGCTGCACGCCGTCGCCCCGGTTGCGGACAGCGACGGGTCCATGAACACCTGCCGCCCGAGAGCGGCGAGCGTCGCAAGCGGCGGACGCTTCTCGTAGGGTGTCGCGTAGAACGGTGTCGGTCGTGAGTCGGCCCGCGCGACGCCGACCGGCCCCCACCACGGCATGCACGCGGTGAAGGCGGCGACGACGGCGAGCCCGCACGTGCCTGCTCGCGTCGTTGCACGGACCTCAACATGGCGAATCAGCGGCATCGCTCGATCGGTGCCATCGGCAGTGGCTGACGGGGGTGTGAGAGTAGCGGCCGCGGTTCGTCCATTTCAACAGCGGAAGGCCAAGCGTCACGCGGATGTCATTTACCCGTCACTGGCGCGGACGACACTGGCCCTTCGTCTGCCGCATCAACAGGGACACCCGCCATGAATTCACGTCTTCGTACCCGCATCGCCGCGCTCCTTTCCGGCGCAATCCTCGCCGCCCCCGGCCCGGCTGCGCTGGCCGGCGACCACCGCGACGGCGAGGTCACCGAGGCACTTCGGCACGACATCGACACCATCGTCGTGATCTACGCCGAGAACCGCGCCTTCGACAACGTCTACGGGCACTTTCCCGGCGCGCGCGGGCTCGACGAGGTGATCGACCGGAACGGGCGTCCACGGCGCGCGTACGTTCCACAGAAGGATCGCGACGGTTCGGTGCTCGCGACGCTCCCGCAGACGTGGGGCGGCGTGACGGCCGCCGGCTGGACGCCGGTTGTTCCGCAGGCGGCGAGCGGCGGCCTGCCGAACGCGCCGTTCGAGATCGAGACCGCGTTCACGCCCGCCTCCGGAATCGAGCTCGCGACGTCGACCGTGACGCGCGACCTCTACCACCGGTTCTTCGAGAACCAGATGGAGATCAACGGCGGCAAGAACGACGCCTTTGCCGCGTGGGCCGACGCGGGCGGACTGACAATGGGGCACTTCGACAACAGTGGCTCGCGACTCTACGCGCTGGCCCGCAGGTACACGCTCGCCGACAACTTCTTCGCAGGCGCCTTCGGCGGCTCGTTCCTGAACCACCAGTACCTGATCTGCGCGTGCGCGCCCGCCTACCCCAATGCCGATGCACCGCCGACGGGCGCGCATCCGACGATCGCCGCGCTGGACACCGATGAGAGTGGTGCCTATCTCCCGCACCTGACGACGAAGCCGACCTCACCGGCGTCGGCGCTGGACGGCCCGCCGACCTTCGTGCTGAGCGGCAACATCACGCCGGCAAACTACTTCGGCGACGGCCAGTACTACGCCGTCAACACGATGCAGGCGCCTTACCAGCCGAGCGGCAACGCGCCGGCCGATGCGAACGGGACGGACCTCCTGTACGCGAACCCGGCGGCCGCTACGACGCTTCCGCCGCAGACGGCGACGAACATCGGCGACCTCCTGAGTCACCGGGGCGTCAGCTGGAAGTGGTACGCGGGATCCTGGACCGCCGCCCTCGCCGACGGCACCCAGCCGCCGACCGCGGCGCGCACCGTCATCTACACGCCCTCGACTCCGCGCGCGAGCCCCGACTTCCAGCCCCACCACGCGCCGTTCAACTACTACGCCAACTTCGATCCGGTCGCGAACGCCGACCGGCGTGCCGCGCACCTGCAGGACTACAACGACCTGGTCGCCGACGCCGCCGCCGGCAGGCTTCCCGCCGTCGCGTTCTACAAGCCGCAGGGCAACCTGAACCAGCACGAGGGCTACGCCAACCTCGATGACGGCGATGCCCACATTGCCGGCCTGATCGAGAAGCTGCAGCAGAGCCCGCAGTGGAAGCACATGGTCATCGTCGTGACCTACGATGAGTTTGGTGGCGTCTGGGACCACGTCGCTCCGCCGGCCGGCGACCTGCTCGGCCCCGGCACGCGGATCCCGGCACTCGTGATCTCCCGCTACGCGAAGCGCGGCTTCGTCGACCACACGCAGTACGACACCGCATCGATCCTGCGGTTGATCACGCGCCGCTTCGACCTGCCGACCCTGGCGGGGCTCAAGGTCCGCGACCGCGCGTTGCGTGCGCACGGCGAGCGGCCGATGGGTGACCTGACGAACGCGCTGGAGCTGGGCCGCGAGCGCGACTAAGAGTGATCGCCGCGGCCGCGCACGCGGCCGCGGCGGTGGCGGTCAGTGCCCGTCCGGGCCGAGCTGGATGGGCGCCGAGATGTCGCAGCTGCTGCAGCCGAAGAAACCGGTGAGCCCGGGCTGCCCCGCGAAGCCGAGGTACGCGCCGAGCCCGAACACGTCCTCGAGCGTGCGCAGCAACGAATAGTGGTTGAACGGCGTTGCCGATTCGGTGCCGGGCGTCAGGAACGGCGACAGCAGCACCGCACCGACGCGCTCGCCCCCGAAGTCCTGGTACGTATAGCGGGTCCCGTCCTCGACGGACGACTGCGGGAACGGCGCGAGGTTCGGACCCGGCTGCTGCCCGCAGCTCGACTGGCCGGCGTAGATGAACTCGCGCCCACCGCTCGCCGTCTTCGCCTCCCGGACGTCGCCTTCATCGAACGTGATCACGAGCAGGCCGTCCTTCTGGTACGCGGGCGAGGCGAGGATGGCCGGCACCCACTGCTGCAGGAAGCGATCGGCCGACGCGAGCCCGCCGGGTTGTCCGTCGATGCACGGCGAGTCGTGGCCGTCGTTGCAGAGGTTGGGGGCGATGAAGACGAGGTTGGGAGTCGTCTGCTCGGTCGCAAGGTCCGCCGCAAGCGAGCCAAGGTTCACGACCGACGTCGCGCAGGCCGGTGAATCGATGATCGAGTGGAAGTAGACGAACGGGTTGTGGCGCGCGGCGTACTGGTCGCCCTGCGGAACGGCCGCGGACGGGGCCTCGGCTGCCTGCGTCGGGTCCTTCGCATTGACCGGCGGATGGCCGCACGTCGCGGACTCGCGCGCCGGATCGTTGCCCATGTCCTCGAGGTACGCCCGCCAGCTGAAGCCGCCGGCGGCGAGCTGGTCGGCGAGTGTCTTTACGGATGGCGGGTACACGCATCCGCGGCCGATCGCCTGCCCATCGGACGTGACCCCGGTCTGCACGAAATCCATGAACACCGCGCAGTCGTCGCGAGTCTCGGGCGTCGCGCCCTGGCCGCTGATCATCGCGAGGTAGTTGTCGAGGCTGTCGTGGCCGGTCGCGTAGTAGTGGCTGAGCAGGACACCCTGGCGCGTGAGGGCCCGCGCCAGATACGGCGCCGGCGAACCCGGCCCGAAGGACTGCTCGAAGCCCTCGTTCTCAAGGACGATGATGAAGACGTGGCGGATGGCGTGTGCCGGTGGCGCCACGGGCGCGGCGCTCGCGAAGGCGCACGCAACGCAAAGGACGAGTGCGCTCCGGACGGATCCGAAAAGCACGCGCTCCGGCCATCGGGAAATCCTGCGCAACATCATCTCCTCGGGTGGTCGGGCCTTGCCCGCGCACGGGGCGA
>Ga0335083_10009518_pt1 | contig 11779 bp, 13 predicted proteins | sample Lox_Sample_42_FD_206716 | JGI IMG/M metagenome (GOLD analysis project Ga0335083, IMG submission 206716) | Soil microbial communities from Loxahatchee National Wildlife Refuge, Florida, United States - Lox_Sample_4.2 | ecosystem: Environmental > Terrestrial > Soil > Wetlands | place: USA... | reverse complement strand
GTGTGGTACGTGTTCTGCGCCGTGCCGCAACACATTCCGCTCGCGTTGTTGGCGGCGATCCCGCCGATCTTGGCGGCGTCGATCGAGGCCGGGTCGGGTCCGAGCTTGCGTCGGAACGGCAGCAGACGGCGGTTCGCCTCGGCGCCGATCACGCCGGGCTGGAGGTCGATCGTGCTGCCGTCGCCCGCGACCTCGCAGCCGCGCCAGCCATCGCCGGTGAGCACCAGCACCGAATCGGTGATGGCCTGCCCCGACAGGCTCGTTCCCGCCGCGCGGAACGTGACCGGCGTGCCGCGACGCGTGCAGGCGGCGAGGAGTTCGACGACCTCGCGCTCGCTGTCGACGACCACGGCGAGCGCCGGGACGAGGCGGTAGAAGCTCGCGTCGGTGCCCCAGGCGAGGAGCCGCAGCGGGTCGGTGACCAGGCGCTCGGACGGGATGAACGCCCGCAGGTCGCGGTACAGGGCGTCGTACGGCGCGCGCAGTGTGGCGGCCACTTCCCTTGCGTTCCTCAGTGCACGACGAGCGCCGTGAACGGCCACACGTACGCCTGCGCCATGATGAGCACGCCCATCAGCGAGGCAAGCGCCAAGCTGTGGAAGAACACGTAGCGCAGGATGTCGCCCTCGTGGCCGTACCACTGTGTGGCGGTCGACGCCACCACGATGCTCTGCGCGTCGATCATCTTGCCCATCACCCCGCCGCTGCTGTTGGCCGCGGCCATCAGCACGGGCGACAGGCCCAGCTGCTCGGCGGACACCTTTTGCAGGCCGCCGAACAGCACGTTCGAGGACGTGTCCGAGCCGGTCAGCGCAACCCCGAGCCAGCCCAGCATCGTCCCGAAGAAGGGGTACAGCCAACCGGTGTGGGCGAAGGCGAGGCCCAGGGTCGAGTCGAGCCCGGCGCCCTTGGTCGTGTAGCCGAGCGCGAGCATCGCCGCGATGGTGAGCAGCGAGTAGCGGACGCGGTGCAGCGTCTTGCCGTAGACCCTGACCATGGACGGGATCGAGATCCCCATGACGAAGCCGGCGACGACCGCGGCGATGAGGATCCCGGTGCCGGTCGCGGACAGCCAATTGAGGACATAGACCGCGGCCTCGGGCGTCGGCTTGGGCACCACCGGCGGCATGCGCACGACCAGATTGTGCAACCCCTCGACGGGGAATTTGGGCGAGGAAAGTGCATTGAGCCAATCCTTGGCCTGCGGCAGCCCCCAGATGAACACGAGCACGCTCAAGATCGCCCACGGCGTCCAGGCTTTCACGATCTGGCTCCGCGTGTAGCCGTGGCGAACGGCCTTGGCTTCCGCCTCGGCGTGGGTCACCGTCTCGCCCACCCTGGACGCGCTCGTCCAGACCCTCTCCGGCCGCCACACCTTGAGGAACAGCGCGAGCGCGGCCATCGAGCACACCGAGGCGACCACGTCCACGAGCCACGGCCCATGGAAATTCGACACCAGGAACTGCGGGACGGCGAAGGCGACGCCGGCGACCAGAATGGCCGGCCAGATCTCGATCATGCGGCGAAAGCCGACGAAGGCCCAGATGAGCCAGAACGGGACCAGCAGCGAGAAGAACGGGAGCTGGCGTCCGATCATCGCGCTCAGCGCATTGACGTCGAGGCCGGTCACGGCAGCGAGCACGATCACCGGGGTGCCGAGCGCGCCGAAGGCGACGGGCGCCGTGTTCGCGATGAGCGACAGCCCGGCGGCGGAGAGCGGAGTGAAGCCCAGGCCCATCAGGATGGCGGCCGTGACCGCGACCGGCGTGCCGAATCCGGCCGCGCCTTCGAAGAACGCGCCGAAGCAGAACGCGACGAGCAGGAGCTGCAGGCGGCGGTCGGGCGTGATGCCGGTGATGCTCTTTTGCAGCACCTCGAACAGGCCCACCTCGTTGGTGAGCTGGTACATGAAGATGACGTTGAGCACGATCCAGCCGATCGGCAGCAGTCCGAACAGGGCGCCGTACACCGCGGTCTTGCCGGCCATGGCGCCCGGCATGCCGAAGGCGAACACGGCAACGAGCAGCGCGACCACGAGCCCGAGGATCGCGGCCCAGTGCGCCTTGACGTGGAGGAAGGCGAGGCTGCCGAGCAGCACGATGATCGGCAGCGCCGCCACGAGCGTGGAGAGGACCGCGTTGCCGAATGGGTCGTAGACCTGCGACCAGCTCATTGGAACCTCCCGCGAGGCGGCGCGGCTATCCGACGCGCGATCCGCCGCACCGTACTCCGGGTCCGCCCGGCGAAGTTGATCTAGGTCATGTAAATGCGATGCGGCGGCGGCAGCGGTCGAGCGACGCGATGCGTCGCCTGCGGTGCAGCAAACACGCCTTTCCGGCGGGTTCCTACCGTTGATCCAAATCAATAGGCCCCGACCCTCGCGCGAATAAGTTACCTGCCATGCGGCAGGACGGGCCGGCCGCGGGCGCCACCATGCAGACAGCGACGAACCCCTATCTCCTGTTTGTGCTGTATCTGATCGCGATCCTGGGCTTCGTCGCGTTCACGCTGTTCCTGAATCGCGTCCTCGGCCCCAAGCCGGTCGCCTCCGCGGTCAAGCTCGAGGCCTTCGAGTGCGGCGCCGAGCCGATCGACCCTGTCAACACCAAGGCCGTCCCGATCAAGTACTACGCGGTCGCGATCGCGTTCCTGCTGTTCGACCTCGAGACGATCTTTCTTTTCGTCTGGGCGCTGGGCGCGCAGCCGCTGACCGCATTCATGGTGCTCACGTTCGCGATATTCGTGGCGCTGCTCGTGCTCATCCTCCTGTACGTCTACAAGCAACGGCTGCTCGAAGCGGTCACCGACTAGGAATCCCATCATGTTCGAACACGCCAGTCCCTCGCCGGCCGACACCCTCCGGGCAACCGAGCCCTCCACGTGGGCGCGAGCCCGCAAATCGACGCGCGAATGGCAGCCGCACGGAGAACGCGTCCACCCGCTGCGCCTCCTCCTGAAGGCGGCGCGGCGCGTCCGGGGCGGCTCGGGTAAGTCCTCCGCCTGAACCGGCAATGAGCAAGACCGTCCCGATCCGGTCCGTCGCGGCCGACGGCAAGGCCGTGGCGGCGCGCCCGCGATCGGCGGCGTTCGAGTACCTCACGACGAAGAAGGACGAGCTCGTCGGCTGGGGACGCAAGTTCTCGATCTTCCCGTACCCGTTCGTCACGGCATGCTGCGCGATGGAGTTCATGGCAGTGAGCTCGACACCGTACGACACCGACCGCTTCGGCGCGGCGCTGCCGCGCTTCTCGCCGCGCCAGTCCGACCTCCTGATGGTGGTGGGCACCGTCACGCACAAGCAGGCGCCGATCCTGCTCAAGGTGTACGAGCAGATGTGCGAGCCCAAGTGGGTGATGGCCTTCGGCGCCTGCGCCACGAGCGGCGGCTTCTACCAGAACTACGCGACCCTCCTCGGGATCGACCGCATCATCCCGGTGGACGTGTACGTGCCGGGCTGCCCGCCGCGACCCGAGACGGTGATCGACGGCATCATGCTGCTGCAGGACAAGATCGCGCGCGAGCGGCACCCGATCGTGACGGAGCGCTTCTGATGCCGAACAGCGCGGTCTTCGAGCAGGTGACCGCGGATTTCGCCACGCTCGCGCAGGCGAGGACGAGCTTCGGCATCCTCGAACTCGCGGTGCCTGCGGCGGCCCTGCTCGCGGTCGCGAGGAAGCTCAAGGACGCCTTCGGCTTCGACCTCTTCCTCGACGTCACCGCCGTGGACTGGCCGAAGCGCACGCCGCGCTTCACGGTCGTGTACCACTTCTATTCGACCACCCACCACGTCCGCGTGCGCGTGAAGACCGAGGTTCCCGAAGCCGATCCGGCGGTCGATACGCTCACGGGTCTTTTCGGCTCCGCCGGCTTCATGGAGCGCGAATGCCACGACATGTACGGCATCGTGTTCCGCGGCAATGCCGACCTGCGCCCGATCCTTCTCTACGAGGGCTTCGAGGGGCATCCGCTGCGCAAGGACTACGCGAAGGAGCACGAGCAGCCGCTCGTGCCGTACCGCGAATGAGCGCGCGATGGACATGATGCTGAAAAGTCCGGTCCGCTCGGCGTTCGCCGCCGCCGAGGAGGAAGGCGCCGTCATCGTCAACATCGGCCCGTCGCACCCGGCCACGCACGGCACGCTGCAGGTCATCGCCGCGCTCGGCGAGAGGGTGAAGCGCATCGACGTCCACTGCGGCTACCTCCACCGCGGCTTCGAGAAGGAGTGCGAGTCGCACACCTGGCACAACCTGATCCCGTACGTCGACCGCCTCAACTACTGCTCGGCGCTCATCAACGACTTCGCTTACTGCGAGGCCGTCGAGACGCTCATGGAAATCACGATCACGCCGCGCTGCCGCTACCTGCGCACGCTGCTGTCGGAGTACTCGCGCATCTGCGATCACCTCACATGCGTGGCCGCATCGCTCATGGAGCTCGGCGCCATGACCGCGTTCCTGTACCTCGTGATGATCCGCGACTACATGTACGAGCACCTCGCGGCCCTGACCGGGGCGCGCGTGACGTACAGCTACGGCCGCATCGGCGGGCTCGCGCACGACCTCCCCGAGGGATGGCTTGCCCGGCTCGACGAGATCCTCACGCAGTACACGGAATTCACGGACCGCATCCACGGCCTGATGGACCGCAACCGCATCTTCATCGACCGCACGCGCAACGTCGGCGCGCTCACGACCGCGGAGGCGATCCACTGGGGCTTCACGGGCCCGATCCTGCGCTCTACCGGGGCGCCGCGCGACCTGCGCAAGGACGCGCCCTACCTCGCGTACGGCGAGCTCGACTTCGAGGTCCCGGTCGGCATCAACGGCGACAACTACGACCGTTACTACTGCCGCATGCGCGAGATGGACGAGTCGATCTACATGATCCGGCAGATCGTCGAGCGGCTGCCCGACGGGCCGATCTGTGTCGACGACCGCCGCTGCACGTTCCCGGACAAGAAGCTCGTCTACCGCGAGATCGAGTCGCTCATCAACCACTTCAAGCTGGTGATGGACGGGCCGCAGGTCCCCGCCGGCGACGTGTACGTCGCGCACGAGGCGCCCAACGGCGAGCTCGGCTTCTACCTCGTGAGCGACGGCACCGGTACGCCGCACAAGGTGCACGTGCGCAGCCCGAGCTTCGTGCACATGGGCGGGCTGCCTCGCCTGCTCGAGGGCTACCAGCTCGCCGACATCATCCCGACCTTCGGCTCGGTGAACATGATCGGAGGCGAATGTGACCGCTGATCACATTCTGCCGATCCCTTCCGCAGAGCTCGCGGCGTTGCGCTCCCGATATCCCGCGGGCTTCGCGTCCTCGCTGGTGCTGCCGTGCCTGCGCCGCATCCAGGAGCTCCAGGGCTTCGTCGCGGACGAGGACATCGGGGCCCTCGCCACGGCGTTGGGCGTGGCGCGGGTGCAGGTCGAGGAAGTGCTGTCCTTTTACACGCAATACCGTCGCGAGGCGGTCGGACGCTGGCAGGTCGCCGTCTGCCGCAACGTGTCGTGCAGCATGCGCGGCGCCGAGCGCGTCATCGAAGCGTGCAAGCACAAGCTCGGCATCGACGTGGGCGAGACCACGCCCGACGGGCGCGTGACGCTGTCGACGGTCGAGTGCCTGGGTTCGTGCGGCACGGCCCCGGTGGTGATGGTCAACGAGAAGTACGTCGAGAACGTAGGTGTTGAGTCGGTCGACGGCTTGCTGGACTCGCTGAAATGACCGGACGCAGGCTCCTCATGACGTTTGCGGTCACGGCGACCTCGCACACGCTCGCCGACTACCGCGCGCGCGGCGGGTACGCGACGCTCGAGAAGGTCGTGCGCAGCATGCAGCCCTCCGAGGTCACGAAGGAAGTGACCGCCTCCGGCATCCAGGGCCGCGGCGGCGCCGCGTTTCCGGCGGGACGCAAGTGGCAGGTCGTGAACCTCAAGGATGGTCAGCCGCATTACCTGTGCGCCAACGCCGACGAGGGCGAGCCCGGCACGTTCAAGGACCGCTGGATCCTCGAGAACGCGCCGCATCTGCTGCTCGAGTCGATGCTGATCGCCGCGTACGCGCTCGAGGTGCGCAACGCCTTCGTCTACATCCGCGGCGAGTTCGACTTGCCGTACCGCCGTCTGGCCGGCGCCATCGAGGAGGCGCGCGCCGCGGGATTGCTCGACGCGCCGCTCTTCGGCACCGAGTTCGCCTGCGACGTGATCGCACACCGCGGCGCAGGTTCGTACGTGTGCGGCGAGGCGTCGGGCCTGCTGACATCGCTCGAAGGCAAGCGCGGCTACCCCCGCAACCGGCCGCCGCGCCTGACGGTGAAGGGCCTCTACCAGCGCCCGACGGTCGTCAACAACGTCGAGACGCTGTCGAACCTCGTCAACATCCTGCGCGACGGCGCCAAGGCGTTCCGCGCGCATGGCACGGCGAAGAACCCGGGGACGCGGTTGATCTCGATCTCGGGGCACATCGCCAAGCCCGGCGTGTACGAGGTCGAGATCGGCTACCCGTGGGCGAAATTCCTCGACGAGGACTGCGGCGGGATGATGAACGGCGCCAGGCTCAAATGCGTCATCCCGGGTGGCATCTCGACCAAGGTGCTCACCGCCGCCGACATCGCGAGCCTCACGCTCGACAGCGAGTCGGTCGAAGGCGCGGGCTCCTCCATGGGCTCCGGGGGGATGATTGCGATCGCCGAAGGCACCTGCATGGTCCGCCTGCTGCAGGTGATGCTGCGCTTCTACCACCACGAGTCCTGCGGGCAGTGCACGCCATGCCGCGAGGGCATGGGGTGGATGCACCGGATCATCGACCGCATCGTCGACGGCAAGGGGCGTCCCGAGGACCTGGACCAGCTCATCCGCATCGCCCGCATGAACGACGGCACGACGATCTGCGGGATGGGCGACGCCGCGGGGTATGCGACGGTGGGGATACTGGCCAAGTACCGCGACGAGTTCGACTACTGGATCGAGCACAAGCGCTCGCGCTGCGACGGGAACCTCGAATGCCGACCATTTTCATAGACGGCCGCGAGATCCAGGCGGACAAGGAGCAGACCGTGCTCGAGGCGGCGATCGCCAACGGCTGCGAGCTGCCGTACTTCTGCTATCACCCGGCGCTGTCCATCGCGGGCAGCTGCCGTGTGTGCGTCGTGCAAGTGGAGGGGAGAAGCTGGGTGGAGATCGGCTGCAACATGCCGGTCTCCGACGGCTTGCGCGTGCTCACCGACTCCGACCTCGTGCGCGAGCACCGCGCCGCGATGCTCGAGCTGACCCTGCTCAATCATCCGGTCGACTGCGGCATCTGCGACAAGGCCGGCGAGTGCACGCTGCAGGACTACCACTACAAGTACAACGGCAAGCCGTCGGTGTCCGTCGACGCCAAGGTCCACGCCACCAAGTACCACGAGCTCGGGCCGCGCGTCATCCTCGACAACGAGCGCTGCATCCTGTGCTCGCGGTGCGTCCGCTTCACCCGCGAGATCAGCAAGACGAACGCGCTCGGCATCCAGCAGCGGGGCGACCATTCGCTCGTGCGCGCCTCCGAGGACGGCGCGTTCGAGCGCGACGCTTATTCGGACAACGTCGTCGACATCTGCCCCGTCGGCGCGCTGCTGTCGCGCTCGTTCCTGCACCGCGCGCGCGTGTGGTATCTCGAGCCCACGCCGTCGGTGTGCCCGGGCTGCGCGCGCGGCTGCACGGTGCAGGTCTGGCACCGCAAGCAGGAGTGGAAGCTGCACGCGCTCGATCCTGCGAAGAACACCCGCATCGAACGCGTCACGCCCCTCGATAATCCCAAGGTCAACGGGCCTTGGATCTGCAACAAGGGCCGCGATCTGGCGAAGGTCTTCGAGCGGCCGCGCGCCCTGCAGCCGATGCTCCGCGGAAGCCCGGTGACGCTCGATGCGGCGGTCGCCGCCGCGCGCGATCTCGTCGCGGCCGCGAAGCGTCCGGTCGCGCTCGTGTCCAGCTGGGGCAGCAACGAGGAGATCGCAGCGTTCGCGGCGTCGCTCGGCGCCCGATTCGCGGGCTTCGTCAAGCAAGACCACGTCGCGCACCCGGGTGATGGGGTCGAGGACCACCTCCTGCGCCGCCCCGAAAATCATCCGAACTGCGCCGCGCCGCTGGCCCGCTTCCCGGCCTGGAACGGCACGCTCGACCCCGTCGCCGACCTCGTCCTCGTGTGGGGCGAAGGCTCGGTGCGCCTGCCGGAGGGTGCGAAGGTGATACGCCTCGACAGCTACGAGCGTCCCGAGCTCGCGGATGCCGATGTGTTCATCCCCATCAGCATCCAGACCGAGCGCAACGGCCGCTACACCAACTTCGAAGGCGTGGTGAGCGCGTTCTCGCGCTGCTTCGCCAAGGCCGACGCCGTGGCGGACGCCGAGGCGCTGTTCGCGGCGCTCGCCACGCGCTCGGACAGGGAGGCCGCGGCGTAATGCAGGACCTGGTCGTCGCCATCGTCTTCATCAGCTACGCGATCGGCGTGCTGATGACGTTCGGCCTCGTCCTGACATGGGTCGAGCGCAAGCAAGGTGCGGTCATGTCCGACCGCATCGGCGCCAACCGCGCCTACCTGCGCATCCCGTTCACTCAAGTGAAGCTCGTCTGGTGGGGCCTGTTCCACGGCCTCGCCGACGGCATGAAGATGCTGCTCAAGGAGGACTGGAAGCCCGCCTCCTACGACAAGCTCGCCTACGCGCTGGCGCCGTGGGTGACCTTCGCGCCCGTGCTGCTCGTCTTTGCCGTGATTCCCTTCGGCGGCACGCTGCGCCCGGCCGAGCTGTTCTCGGGCTTCCCGTCCATTGCCGCGTGGTTCGGCGACCGTACGTATCCCCTGCAGATCGCCACCCTCGACGCGGGACTGCTCATCGTGTTCGCCTTCGGCGGCATCACGATCATCGGCGCCATGCTCGCCGGGTGGTCGTCGTCGAACAAGTTCTCGCTCCTCGGCGCGCTGCGCGCGGGATCGCAGATGATCTCCTACGAGCTGATCATGGGGCTCACGGTGCTGGGACTGATCCTCGTCTACGGCACGGTCGACCTTCGCAACATCGCGCAGCAGCAATCGGGCGTGGTGCTGGGCTTCCTGCCGGCGTGGGGTGTCTTCTACCAGCCCTTCGCCGCGATCCTCTTTCTCACCGCGGCGATTGCCGAGAACAAGCGCATCCCCTTCGACCTGCCGGAGGCGGAATCGGAGCTCATCGCGGGCTACTTCACCGAATACAGCGCGATGAAGATGGGCCTGTTCATGTTCGCCGAGTTCATCGAGATCGCGATCGTGGCGGCGCTCTTCACCACGCTGTTCCTGGGCGGCTACAACCTGCCGTTCATGACCGACGACGGCTTCACGCTCCCCGGCGGCAGGACCATCGCGCTCAGCCACGGCGGCGTGCTGCTCACGCAGGTGATCGTGTTCCTGGTGAAGGTGTTCATCATGTGCAGCTTCCAGATCCTCGTGCGCTGGTCGTTGCCGCGCTTCCGCTACGACCAGCTCCTGCGCTTCGCCTGGAAGTTCATGTTCCCGCTCGCGCTCGTGAACATGTGCGTGACGGTGCTCATCGTCTGGGCGGTGCGGTCATGAGCAAAGCGCCGGTGCGCCGTGAATATTGGAACGCGCCTGCCATGGGGTGGTGGGAACGCTCGTACCTGCCCGAGATCCTGCGCGGCCTGTCGATCACCGGCGGCGTGTTCATGCGCAACATGGGCCGCTGGATCACGGGGCGCAAGGGCGCGCTCACGACGTACTACCCGGAGGAGACGCGGCCCGACTACGCCGCGCGCAACCGCGGCAAGCACGTGCTCACGCAGCGCCCCGACGGAAGCCCGCAGTGCATCGCGTGCAATCTCTGCGCCACGGTGTGCCCGGCGAAGGTGATCGAGATCGAGGCGGGCTTCGATCCCGCCGACACCGCACATCCCAAGTTTCCCGTGCGCTTCGAGATCGACTACTCGCGATGCGTGTTCTGCGGCATGTGCGTGGAGGCCTGCCCGGAAGACGCCATCCGCATGGTGAAGGAAGTGCCGTCGTTCCCGGGCGGCGATCGGCGCCACATGTGGCTCACGCTGGACGAACTCCTGACCTGGAATCCCCAGAAGGACGTCGCCAAACCCTATCCCCCGAAACCCGGAGCCCCGGGATGATCGAGAGCGCGCTGCTCGTGGCTTTCGCGTTGACCGCCCTCGCCGGTGCGGTGGCGATGCTGATCGCGCGCCACCCGATGCGCGTCGCGCTCGCCCTCATCACGACCATGCTGGCGCTCGCCGGCATCTACGCGCTCCTCGGCGTCCACGTCATCGCCGTATTCCAGGTGCTGATCTACGTCGGTGCGGTCATGGTTTTCATGGTGTACGTGATCATGCTGATCGACGCCCGCGACAGCGCGTTCGCGCGCTTCTCCACGCTCGTGCTGCCGGGCGTGCTCGGCTTCATCGCGCTGGCCGCGGTGCTCGGCTATGCCATGATCGGCGGCGAGGGCGCGCAAGCCCCGGCCGCGCACGGCGCCTTCGGCATCAAGCCCTTCTCCGAGGTGTTCCTCAACGAGTACTGGCTCTACTTCGAGCTCATCTCGGTTCTGCTGGTCGCGGCCGTCGTGGCGGCGATCGCCGCGGTCAAGACAAAGCCTACACCTCGTGGATAAGACGCAATTTCTCGTGCTGGTCGGCATCCTGCTCTTCGCGGCGGGGCTTGCCGGCGTGATCGTGAGGCGCAACGCGCTCGTCATGCTGATGTGCATGGAGCTCATGCTGAACGGCGTGAACCTCACGCTCGTGACGTTCGCGCAGAGCACCGGCGCCACGGAGGGCGCGGTTCTGGTCTTCCTGGTGTTCGTGGTAGCGGCGGCCGAGGTCGCCATCGCCATCCCGATCCTGCTCCTCCTCGCGCGGGCGCGCCGCACGCTCGACGTCGAGGCATACGCGGACTTGAAAGGCTGATGCGATGAGCCACCCGCTCCTCCTCATCGCCCTGCTGCCGCTCCTGGGCTTCCTCGTCAACGGCCTCGTCGGCCGGCGCTTCGGAAGCGGCTTCGTGTCGGCCGTCGGCTGCGGGCTGCCGATCGCGGCCTTCGCCGTGACGGTCAACTGCTATCTCAACATGAGCGCGGCCGGCACGATCACGGACGTCGCGTACACGTGGGCGAGCTTCAACGGCAGTGCGTTCGAGGTCGCCTTCCAGTTCGACCGGCTCACCGCGATCATGGCGCTCATCGTCACCGGCGTGGGGTCGCTCATCCACGTCTATTCCACCGGCTACATGAAGGACGACCCCGGCTACGCGCGCTATTTCGCGTATCTCAACGTCTTCCTCTTCTTCATGCTGCTGCTGGTGCTCGGCAAGTCGCTGCTCATCCTCTTCGTCGGCTGGGAGGGTGTGGGCCTCGCCAGCTACCTCCTGATCGGCTTCTGGTTCGAAGACGCCGACAAGGCGCGCGCCGGCAAGAAGGCGTTCATCACCAACCGCGTGGGCGACGCCGGCTTCCTGCTCGGCATGTTCCTGCTCTACCAGGCCGTCGGAACGCTCGACATGGCGACGATCAACGCCGCGTTCGCGAGCCCCACGCCGCCGGCGATCTCCGCGAGCCTGATCGGCATCCTGCTGTTCGTCGGCGCGTGCGGCAAGTCGGCGCAGATCCCGCTGCACGTCTGGCTGCCGGACGCGATGGCCGGCCCGACGCCGGTGTCCGCGCTGATCCACGCCGCGACGATGGTGACCGCCGGCGTGTACATGACCGCGCGGCTGTCGTCGATCTACATCCTGGCGCCCGAGGCCTCGCAGGTGGTCGCGCTGA
>Ga0335083_10009516_pt1 | contig 11780 bp, 12 predicted proteins | sample Lox_Sample_42_FD_206716 | JGI IMG/M metagenome (GOLD analysis project Ga0335083, IMG submission 206716) | Soil microbial communities from Loxahatchee National Wildlife Refuge, Florida, United States - Lox_Sample_4.2 | ecosystem: Environmental > Terrestrial > Soil > Wetlands | place: USA... | reverse complement strand
CTGCTCGCCGACGTGCGCCTGCTTCGGGCGCAGCCCGTCGGCGCCGAACTGGCTCCGCTCGTCAACGCCATTTCCCAGAGAGTCACCACGCGGCACCCGTTTTCCCCGCAGCAAGTCGGCGCGGACGTCGAGCGCGAGCTGGTCGAAGCGGCGCTCAGCGAGGGCGTGGAAGTTGCATGCGCAAGCGAGGCGAGCAAGCGCGAGGCGATCGCCGACCTCGTGGCCAAAGCCGATGAGGGCCAGTTCGCCGACCCCAGGTTCCGTCGCGAGCTGGCGAAGTGGATTCACCCGCGCCGCACCGGCGACGGCATGCCCGCCTATTCAGCCGGGCTCCCCTCCCTGCTCGACTTCGCCACGCCGCTCGTGGCTTCCGCCATTCGCACGTTCGATGTCGGCGGCGGCGTAGCGGCGACCCATCGCGAGCTTGCGGCGGGGTCGCCCCTGCTGCTGTGTCTGGCGACGAGCGTCGACGACGCCCAGGCCTGGCTCGCGGCCGGCGAGGCGCTGGAGCGCGTGCTGCTCGTGCTGACTTCGCACGGACTCTGCGCCTCTTATCTGAATCAGCCCATCGAAGTGGGTGAGTTGCGCGCGCAACTGGGCGCGCTTCTCGGCATGCCCGAATCGGCTTACCCGCAGATTCTGCTGCGCATCGGGCATGGCACCCCAGATACGCAGTCTCCGCGCCGCCCGCTAAGCGAGGTCGTATCGTAAATCGCCAGCACGCGTCGCCCGCTTCCTTTATAAGCAAAACGTCAGAAAACCAGCTTGCAAGAGTTCTGAACGCAGCACGAAATATGCCCTACCATGCGACATATCGGCGTGACACACCTCGCTCCCCAGGCTATGTCCGAAGCCTGGAAACCTGGCAAATCATCCGGAGTGCCGCATGCAAACGGCAGGGCCCAAATCCTGGCTAGGACGCAATGACAGCGATATCGCCATCGCACACCGGTATCGTCTCCTGATCGACGCCGTACGCGACTACGCCATTTTCATGCTCGAACCCGGCGGCCGCATCGCGAGCTGGAATCCCGGCGCGCAGCGGATCAAGGGCTATTCTCCAGACGAAATCGTCGGCCAGCACTTCTCCGTGTTCTATACGCCCGACGATATCGCTTCGGGCAAGCCCGCGCGCCTGCTCGAGGCTGCGGCGCGTCAGGGGCGCGTCGAGGACGAGGGCTGGCGCGTGCGCAAGGACGGCAGCCGCTTCTGGGCGAATGTCGTCATCACCGCCGTGCGCGACGACGACGATGCGCTCGTCGGCTTCGCGAAAATCACCCGGGACATGAGCGAGCGACGCAGACTCGAAGAGCTCGAGCGGGCTCATGCCGCGTCGGCGCTCATGCAGCAGGCGCGCGAGAACGAACAGAAGCGCATCGCGCGCGAGCTGCACGACGATCTGGGGCAACAGATCGCAGCGCTGAAAATGGCGCTCGACAGTCACGAAACCGACCTCGCCAATGCGTTGCCGGCGCCAACGCGCGGCGCACTGGAGGCGGTCGCGCAGATCGGCGCGCAAATCGACGCGCTTGCCGTCGCCATACGGCGCATCGCCGCCGATCTGCGGCCCGCCGTGCTCGACGATCTCGGGCTCCAGGCTGCGCTCGAATGGCTGGCGCAAGACTTTCAAAGCCGTTACGGCGTGAGCGTGCAGTGCGAACTGGACATTTCGGAGCCCGACCTCGACGAATTCGCCACCACGGCCCTCTTTCGGGTCGTCCAGGAGGCGCTCACGAATGTCGCGCGCCACGCCCACGCGCACCATGTGACGATCGAGCTGGAGAACGATGCCAAACATTGCAGCCTGCGCGTCAGCGACGACGGAGTCGGCTTCGACCCGCGAGCCGCGTCGCGTTCCGATGCGTTCGGGCTCATCGGCATGCGCGAGCGCGTTTTGCAGCTCGGCGGCTCGCTGACGGTCGAGAGCCGTCCCGGCGCGGGCGTCACGATTTCGGCGGAGCTGCGCCTGCCGGTGGAAATCCATCTCCCCTTCGTTCCCGTTACACGGTAACGGCGGAAAAGCGCGAATAAGCGCGGGTAAGCGCGCCCACGCGCGCAGTTCATCTGACGCCACCGACCTCCCGCACGAATTCCAGCTGCCCCTCGAGCAACTGCTCGGCGCAGCGCGCATAGGCCCAGCCAGGGCCGTTGTCGGTGCTGTACATGCCGCGGCACATGCCCTTGAGCCGTATCGTCGTCGTTCCGTCCGCCGCCATCTGCCGCACCGCCCAAAAGTACGCAATGCCAAATTCATGTGGCATGCGCGTCGCGATCGTGTCGTCCGTCGAAGTCTCGATCGGCGTGGGCGAGTGCCGTTCGACGAAGAGCCGGGCGCGACCCCAGGCCTCTACGCACGCATCGGGCGTGGCGCATTTGATCGCGCTCTGCTCGCGCGACGCCTCCAGCTCGGTCTCCGAGCGGCGGAAACCGTCGTTTTCGTCGCCGTGCGTGACGCACGCGCCAAGCAATGCAATCGACAGAATCAGCACCAGTGACCTGCCCCAGGACAACCTGTTCGACATGTTTGCCCCTGCCCGAAAACCAGCTCTCGAAAGCGAGCCGCTGACTTCAATGTAAGAATCAGCGGGCGCGCTTCGATTGATCTAACTCAAGCCGAGGTGGGCGGGATCAATGCCCGTTCATCTGATTCAAGTCAAATGCACAGTGCCGGTGCGCGCTTCAATCGCTATCAGGCGCGCACGTGGCGCGCGAAGCGAGGAGAGCGTGATGAAGCTGACGTTTCTGGGCGCGGCGCAGACTGTCACCGGGTCGCGGTACCTGCTGGAAGCGGCAGGCAAGCGGGTGCTGATCGACTGTGGGCTGTTCCAGGGCACCAAGAACCTGCGTCTGCGCAACTGGGACCCGCTGCCCTTTCCCGCCGACTCGATCGACGCGGTGATCCTCACGCATGCCCACATCGACCATTGCGGCTACCTGCCCGTCCTCGCGCGCAACGGTTATCACGGCCCCGTGTATTGCACGCCGGGCACCGCGGATCTGTGCGGCGTCATGCTGCGCGACAGCGCCCGGCTCCAGGAAGAGGACGCGGCGTTCGCGAACCGCCACGGCTTTTCGAAGCACCATCCGGCCCTTCCGCTCTACACGATGGAGGACGCGGAAAACGCACTGCGGCTCCTCCAACCCCGGGAGTTCGACGCGCCCCTCGCGCTCGGCGAGCAACTGACCTTCCGGCTGCTGCCTGCGGGCCATATCCTTGGCGCAGCCAGCGTCGTGCTGTGCTGCGGGCACACGGTCATCGCGTTTTCGGGCGATCTCGGCCGCCCCGAGGATCCCATCGTACGCGCGCCCGCGCCGCTTGCGCATGCCGACTACCTCGTCGTCGAATCGACCTATGGCGACCGCCTGCACGACACCCGCAACCCCGAGGACGAACTGGCCGAGATGTTCGCGCGCACCTTCGCTCGCGGCGGCCTCGTGGTCATGCCTTGCTTCGCGGTAGGGCGCGCGCAGGAAGTGCTCTACTACATCGCGCATTTGAAGGAAACGGGCCGCATGGCCAACGTGCCGGTCTATCTCGACAGCCCGATGGCGATCAGCGTGACCGACCTCTACCGGCGCCACATGAGCGACCATCGGCTGACGATTTCCCAATTACACGCCATCGATCACGCGGCGGTCATGACGCGCACCGTCGACGAGTCGAAGGCCATCGTCTCGCGCAACGGGCCCATGGTCATCATCGCCGGCAGCGGCATGGCCACGGGAGGCCGCGTACTGCACCACCTGCACCTGTACGCGTCCGACCCGCGCAACACCATCGCGCTCGTGGGCTACCAGGCTCCCGGCACGCGCGGCGCGGCGCTCGAAGCCCACTCCCCGGCAATCAAGCTGCATGGAGAGTACGTGCACGTGCGCGCCGAGGTCGCCTCGATCACCTCGCTCTCCGCGCATGCCGATTACCAGGAGACGCTGCGCTGGCTGGCCGAGATGACGTGCCCGCCCATTCATACGTTCATCACGCATGGCGACCCCGCCGCGGCCGATGCCTTGCGCCGGCGCATCGCCGAGACGCTGCACTGGGATTGCAGCGTGCCGGAGCATCGGGAATCGGTCGAACTGGCGCAGGAAACGGTGCGGCCTTATCCGTGCCCGCCGTGCGAACCGGCGCCGGCGCCCGGCACGGCCTCCTGAAAGGCCGCCGATGCACTCGTCGTGGATGGGCGCATGGGTGTATCGGCATATCGGCGTATCGTTGCCTCGCGCAAACCCGCCGGACGGTCGCAAACTTTTTGGGATACGCTGCCATGGGGCTCATAAAATGGGCTTGCATCCCGCGTAATGCAGGATGTCGGCTCCCCCTACATTGATATCGGTAGTTCACACGCGAATGGCCTACGCATCGACCTCGCGCAAGCGTTTCATTCCGGATCTCCGCCATGGGACCAGGCGCTAACCCGCGTATGCGCGTCGGGCGAAGCGCGGGGCCGGCGCTCGTCGCGCGGCTGCGCGATCCGGCCGTCGCGGCCGTGCTGGCGTTCATTGTCGCTTTCGCGCTCGCCGGCGCTATCGCGACGTTCGTCTCACGGCAGTGGCAGGCGGCCGCGGAGCAGCGATTCACCCGGCGCGCGGCGGCGCTGCGCGCAACGCTCGAACAGACGCTCATCGCCAACGAAGCCATGTTGCGCGGCGCGCGCGCCTTGCTCACGCAAACGCCCACTCCCGATCCCGCGGCCTGGCATCGCTTTGTCTCGGCGATCGATGTGGATAGCGCGCACTCGGCGGTCTTTGCGCTCGGGTATGACATGTCGCGCGGCTACACAGCGGCCGGCGCGGCCGGATCGCCCACAGCGCCCATCGCGCAATGGGCCGGCCCGACCACCACCCTCCCCGAGAACGCGCTCGTGGAAACCGTCGCGACGCGTGCCGCGCGCCGCTATGCCGCCGAAACCGGCAATGTCGCGCTGGCCGCCGTGCCCGCACTGGCCGCCGAGCCGCCGCTTCTCAAGCTCTGGCTGCCGGTGTACGCGGCGTCGCCCGACGCACAAGGGGATGCGCGCAAAGTCGTCGGTTTCGCCATGGCCTTGCTGGACGCGCGGCGGCTGTTCGAGCCGCTCGTCGCCGCTGATCCCGGACTCACCCTCGCCGTGCGCGTGGGAGCGCCGCCACTGGACGTGTACTCGAGCGCACGCGGCGAGGAGGACGAGGTTTTGCCCGGCACCCGGTTCCGGCACAACGATTCGCTGGAATTCGGCGGCGCGACGCTCACCCTCTTCGTCAGCGCCGACGGCAGCCCGCTGCTCATGGGCGCAGCCGCCTGCGTCGTTGCCGTCCTGCTCGCGGGAACCCTCGCCGCCGCCGCGTTTGCGCTTCTCGTGCATCGCCTCATGCGCGCGAGCGCCTCGCCCGCGAAGGCCCACGGCGACGCGCGACTCACCGAAGCCCGCATGATGGGGATCATCCGCTCGTCGATGGAAGCGGTCATCACCGTCGACGAAAGCCAGCACGTGGTGATCTTCAATCCCGCCGCCGAACTGGTGTTCGGCCTTTCCGCCATGGAGGCGATCGGCTCGCCGCTCTCGCGCTTCATTCCCGAGCGGTTCCGCGCCGCCCACACGCAGCATGTCGAGCAGTTCGGCGTGACGGGCGTCACCGAGCGCCAGATGGGCCGCCCACAGCGCGTGCTGCTTGGGCTGCGCGCCAATGGCGAGGAGTTTCCCATCGAGGCATCGATTTCGCAGATCCGCGACGGCTCCGGCAAGCTTTTCACGGTCATGCTGCGCGACGTCACGGAGCGCGTGCGCGCGGAGGAAGCGCTCAAGCGCTCCCGCGAAGAGCTGCGCGAACTGTCGGCCAATCTGCAGAACGTGCGCGAGGCCGAAAAGACCCGCATCGCGCGCGAGCTTCACGACGATCTCGGCCAGCAGCTCACCGCGCTCAAGATCGACCTGTCCGCCCTCGAGCACCGGCTCGGGCAAGATGCCAGCTTCGACACCACCGCGCGGCTCGCCGGCATGCGCAACCTGATCGATTCGACCGTGGCGTCGTTGCGCCGCATCGCGGCGGACCTGCGGCCGGTCATGCTCGACGACCTCGGCCTCGTGCCGGCCATCGAATGGCTCGCGAACGACTTCACGAACCGCTATGGCATTGTCGTGGAGCGCGATCTGGACGCGGACGCCACGGTGTTCTCCAACGTCGCCGCCTCTACCCTCTTTCGCATCGTTCAGGAAGCGCTGAACAATGTCGCCCGTCATGCCGAAGCCAGCCTCGTCGAGCTGTCGCTCAAGGTGAGCGGGCCAAGCTGCGTCTTGCGCATCGCCGACGACGGCCACGGCGCGGACGGCGACCCCACCGACACGCCGCCCGACGCCTTGCGGGACAGGCCGTTTGGCCTGCTCGGCATTCGCGAGCGCGCCCATATGCTGGACGGAAACGTTTCGATCGATACGGCGCCCGGAAAGGGCTTTACCATGACGATCACGTTCGCGCTCCATGCCCTGCTACCCGAAGAGGCCGCTTCATGATCAAGGTGATTCTCGCCGACGACCATGCGCTCATGCGTGACGGTCTGCGCCGCATCCTGGAAAGCGCGCGCGAAATCGAGTTCCAGGTGGTGGGCGAAGGCTGCGACAGCGCCACGACGCTCGCGCTGGTGCGCGAGCACGACGCCCACGTGCTGGTGCTCGATCTCTCGATGCCGGGCCGCAGCGGTGTCGATCTCGTCAAGCAGATCAAGGATGAAAAACCCGCGCTGCGCATCCTCGTGCTGACCATGCACGCCGAGCAGCAATATGCGGTGCGCGCCTTCAAGGCCGGCGCTTCGGGCTATCTCACCAAGGAATGCGCGAGCAAGGAGCTCGTGAGCGCCGTGACGAAGATCGCCTCCGGCGGGGTCTACATCAGCATGACGATGGCCGAGCGCTTCGCCCAGAGCCTGAACGAACCCGCCGACACGCTTCCCCACCAGCGCCTGTCCGACCGCGAGTTCGAGGTATTCCGGCGTATCGCGTCCGGCCAGACCATCACCGAAATCGCGCAGGAGCTGTGCGTGAGCGCGAAGACCATCAGCACCTACAAGGTGCGCATCCTCGAAAAGATGCAGATGCCGCACGAAGCCGCGCTCGTGCGCTACGCCATGCGGCACAAGCTGCTCGACGATCCGGACGAACCCTAACCCGGCCTTGCGCACGCCGCGGCCGATCGCCGCATGTCTGTAGGAATTCACCTACAAGACTTCCGTTCTGCTTACGTCACTTTCCATCGACGCCGATATTTTTTTGAGACGGCGCCGCCAATACTGGCTACATGAAAGCCAGTCCTGTCCGCCAGCCGCTGCAAGTCTTCCTCGTCGAGGATGCGACGGCGGTGCGCAGGAAGATCGCCGAGGCCCTTTCGGCCATTCCCGACGTGAGCGTGATTGGCGAAGCCGAAGATTCGGCCAGCGCCCTGAGCGGCATCGCCGAAAGCGGTGCGGACGTCGCGGTGGTCGACCTGAGGCTCGCAAGCGGCAGCGGCATCGAACTGCTCACCCTGCTTGCACGCGAGCATCCCTCGGTCGTGACGGTCGTGCTGACGAACCACGCTGGCGCACCGTTTCGAGCCGCCTGCCAACGCGCCGGAGCCCACTTTTTCTTCGACAAGACGTCTGAATTCGACGCCGCCTGTGAAGTCATCGAAGCGCTTGTGAAACAGCGCGCCGCCCCGGCGCGCTGACTTGGAGACGATTATGTATGCCGAGCCTGCCTGCGATTCCTCACTGTCCACGCCACCGTCCGCGCGCTGCCCTGTCGTGCCCCTGCAGCCGGCCGCGCGCGCGGCGGCGCCGCGCCAGCCGGCTACGCGCTGCTCCACCTGCTCGCTGCGCGCGGTCTGCATGCCGCCGGACCTCACGTATACCGAACTCCTGCAGCTCGACGCCGTGGTCCTCACCACACGCAACGTGCACCGCGGCGAAGCGCTGTTTCGTGCGCACGACACGTTTCAGAGCCTCTACTCCGTGCGCACCGGCTCGTTCAAGACCGTCGTCATGCATCGCGACGGCCGCGAACAGGTCACGGGCTTCCAGATTCCCGGCGAGCCGCTCGGACTCGACGGCGTTTGCTCCGGCATGCACAGCTGCGACGCGATTGCGCTCGAAGACAGCACGGTTTGCATCATTCCTTTCGCCCAGCTCGAGACGTTCTGCCGCGAGAGCCGTCGCATGCAGCGCTACCTCTACCAACTGATGAGCGGAGAAATCGTGCGGGAGTCGAGCCTGATGATGCTGCTCGGCACGATGACCGCCGAACAGCGCCTCGCGACATTCCTGCTCGATCTCGCGGCGCGCTTCCACGCACGCGGCTATTCCGGCGCGCAATTCAACCTGAAGATGAGCCGCGAGGAAATTGGCTGCTTCCTCGGCATGAAGCTCGAAACCGTGAGCCGGATGTTCTCGCGCTTTCAGCGCGAAGGGCTCGTCGAGCCGAACGGCAAGCAGATCCGCATCGTCGATGTGGAGGGCCTCGCGCGCGTGTGACGTGTGACGCGAGGCGCACGCACAGCGCGGCACGGTTGTTTCTGATATTTTTGACACAGCGCGCCTCGTAGCTGAGGCGCGTCTGTTTGACGGCGCCCCATACCCGGCGCCGTCTTTTTTGCATCGCCGCGCAATCGCCATGTAATCGCAGTGCAATCGCCGTGTACACGAGCGGAGTGCAATCCCGTGCCGCTTGACACATATCAACGGAACCAGGCGCGCCAATGGCAGCATGAATCTCATTGAGCGCTTTTGGCTCGCAATACGCACTCAAGGAGAGGATCGATGCCACGCCCCCTTACGCCGGTCGTCTGCGTCCCGATGGTTCCGTCTTTCCAAGATCGTGCAAGCCTCGTCCTGGTTCATGCCGTGCTGACATGCGCTTTCGCATTGCACGCAGGGCTTGCGCATGCACAGCTTCCCGAACCCACGGAACTCGTCGATCAGCAGCACTGCATGTTCTGCCACACTTCCGACGCGCCCTTTCTCGCGCCCTCGTTCCACCAGATCGCCGAGCGCTACCGCGACAACCCGAACGCGCAAATCCTGCTCGAAGACAAGCTCAGGCGCGGCGGCAAGGCGCACTGGGGCGACATGGCCATGCCGCTGCCGGAGGAGCGCGGCGGCCCGCTTTCGGCCGAGGACGCACGTACGCTCGTTCAGTGGGTCCTGAGCCAGTAGTCACACACATCTTCCAGGAGAGCATCGCCATGCGCGTCACCGTTCATCTCGACAGTTTCGACCGCCTCGACCCCGCTGCCTACGCGATCATCTGGATCGACACCGAAGCGAAGAAGTGGTCCAGAGAAGGCCATGCCGGCGTGAACCTGCCCGAATGGGGGCAATGCCGCCGCACGGCGGAAGGCACGAGCCTGCTGGCGTCGGAAGGCCAGCGCGAAGTCTGCACGGTCGATGGCCTCGACCTCCAGGCGAGCGTCGGCCCCTTCGAAGGCGAATCCGGCCGCGCGCGCTGGAACCCGCGCATGAACGCCGAGCCGCTCGAAGGACGTTGGCATGTGCAATGCGTCGATGAGAGTGTGCCCGATCCCGAAGACGGGCTTTTCGCCGACGAAGCCTGAGCGCTGATGGCCAACGGACGGGCTTTGCCCCCGTCCGGCCGTGCCCGGCTTTAGCTCAACGGTGGCGGCGCGTTGCCCCGTCCCGGTATGTCGCGTCCGCCCGAAGGCGCCCTGGCGCTGAGCTGGCGCTCGGCTGCGTCGAACGCCGCGCGCAGGGCTGCCACGGGGTCCTCGCCCTCGCAATGGCCGAGCGGCGAAAGCTCACGCGAGGGCGAGACGAGATCGAGACGAACGTCGTACGCCGGCTGCCGGTTGGCCGGGTGCAGTTGCTCGATGGCGAGATGACAATTCGACAGCACGCTGCTGAACCGTTCGAGCCGCAGCAACTGAACCCCGGCTTCCGCCTCGAGGGCAGAGGATCCGGCGAAACCCAGATAGACAATTTGCATCCCGAGTCCCATCACGGTACCCCTTCGAAAATCGGTGCCGTTGCGGCCCACAGGCTCGTCATCGCCGTGGACCGCACTGGATTACAGTTCGAACGCGTGACGAATTTTCAGGTCGATCCACACCATGCCCTCGCGCAGCCCTTCGAGCACCGCCTCCCGCTCGCTTTCGAAGACGCGATGGTGCGCGAACGCGTGGGTGAAGCGCTGCGTTTGCGAGCCGTGCGAGACGTTCACCTCGCAGCGAAACCCGCCTTGTGGCCCAGGCGAAGTGACGGCTTGGACGCTCCAGGCGCCGGAGTCGATGTGGCCATTGAGTGTCATGATTCGGGTCTCCTTGTCGAGGGCGTGAGTCCACATCAAATGCCTTGGGCCAGCTCGCGTCACCGCATGCCACGCGGCGAACAACCGGGCCTGCGAGTGAAATCAGCATAAAACCGGACCTTCGGCGCCAATTGATGCACGTCAACCTGATCGGTCCTGCTCACCGCGGTGCGAAAGCGGGACGACGCTTTCCCGCCAGCCGTGGCCTCGCGCGAGGTCTCTTTCGCCGCGGCCTCGTCCGTCGCGTGATTCGAGGGCGCGACTACGAGAACGGGGCACAGGGCGTCGCGCAATGCGTGCGACGCTACGGCGCCGGGCAACGCGTGTGTGCGCACGCGGCGCCCCTGTAACCCGATGACGAGAAGATCGGCGCCCCAGGCGCGCGCCTCGCGCAGGATCGTGCTGGCAACGTCATCCAGTTCGTCGTGCGTCGCGATCGCCGTCAGCGACAGCCGCGAGCGACGAGCCTCAGCGAGCGCTTCGGCGCGAGCCAGGGCGCGGGTGCCGTCGGCCTCGAACAAGTGGGAAAGACGCGGCTCTCCCACAGGTAGCGTACGGTCGACGACATGAATCACCTTCAGCTCCACGTCCTGCGGCAGGCAGCCGAGCGCGAGTTCGAGCGCGGCGTAAGCGCTCGCGCTTCCATCGACGGCAATCAGCGCGCGCGCCAGAGGAGGCTCATCCAGCGCGAGCAACTGCGAAGGCACGTACAGCAACGTGCGGCGCGTGGCGTACGCGACTTCCTCCGGGTCGAGCCTGCAGGCCCAGTGGTGCCCCGGGTGGTGCGCGGCGAGCGCCACGAGATCGGCATCGAATGATTGCGCAGCACGTGCGACGGCGGCCGGCGCCTTGACGTTCAGAACCGAGAGGTCGAGCAGCTGCACTTCCGGTTGCGCCCGGTCGCTCGCCAATGTCTGCGCGGCGGTGCGCAAGTCGAACTCCGCATGGCGCATCATCGCCGCGTGCGTGTCGGCGCAGTCCGGCAACCCCAGGTGGAGCGCAGGAAACACGGAGGCGGGGTCCGCGATGAGTTCGACGAGCTTGATCGGCGCCTCGCGACTTGCGAGCCGCGAGGCGAACGCCGCGAGCATGGCGAGGCCGCTTCCGCCCTCGGCGGCAGCAATGAGGCGCTGGAATGGTTTCGATGAGGGTGCCATGTGCGTATCCGGTTCGACTGAACGAAAGCCACAGCGACGCAGCGCACGGCCGCGCCCTGAGTGTGTCATCACATCAGCGTCGGCGCTTTTATGGCCTGCGGCACGAGGAGCAGCGGCAACACCGTGCGCTGCGCGACTTCCGAAGCGACGCTTGCGAAGCGCCACCGGCCCCCTGCATGGCCGCCGCGCGTGCCCAGCACCAGCAGGTCCGCGCGCCACTGCAGCGCCGCCTCGATGATCGCTTGCGCCGTTGTCTCGCCATCGTGCTGGGCTTCGAGCACGGCCGCATCGAAGTCCTCGGGATGCTGTGCATCCGCCGGGTCGCAAGCGAGATAGCCCACGCGCACCGCCGTATCCG
>Ga0335083_10009514_pt1 | contig 11782 bp, 13 predicted proteins | sample Lox_Sample_42_FD_206716 | JGI IMG/M metagenome (GOLD analysis project Ga0335083, IMG submission 206716) | Soil microbial communities from Loxahatchee National Wildlife Refuge, Florida, United States - Lox_Sample_4.2 | ecosystem: Environmental > Terrestrial > Soil > Wetlands | place: USA... | reverse complement strand
GCCACCACCTTCGCATCGGTCCCGGTTCCTTCAACTTCAACCTTCAGGCCCGGGATTAACGCCGTTACCGCCTGCTCCGTGTGCCGAAACAGGCCCTTCGGTGTCTGAACTTTGGTGTCATCGGTCAGAACCACAACGACGTTCGATTGCCCCTTTGTCGTTCTCAGCGTGAAGTCCTCACCGTCTCGACCGGTGATCATTCCGTTGATTTTTATCTTTTTGCCTTCCGATGCGCCAAAAGCCAAGCTGGCACAGAGGATGCACAGCAGAGCGGTATAGGTCGTCCATTTACGATTTTGCTTCATAAGATTTGTCCTTTCGGGAGCTGCCTTCCTGAACTTGTGCGAGCTCGTCCGGCTCGACTGGGATTGATAAAGTGACAGAGAGGATATTAGGGAACCAGCAAGGAAATGCATACTGGCAAAACTGACAGCCACGCCGGGGCACACGCGCAAAATGCTTTAAGCGCTTCACTCTTGACTCGTCTCGCGGCCCCAAATGCTGACACTCCCAGCGCAGCTTTCCCTTGCGCGGTTACGTTTTTTTCGCGCTCATGCATAGCCCAATCGTGCCGTGGGGACGGACTTTCTGGGTATTGACAAATATTCCATGAAGAAGAAGATGGATGAAGGAGCAGCTTTCGGGTCGCGGACATCGAAACTGCAATTTCTTGGACGGGAAGCTGGGAACAGAATGGCACCAATTCGAGTGCTGGTGGTGGAAGATTTTGAGCCTTTCCGGCGCTTTATCTGCTCGACGCTCGGCACGAGATCCAATTTGAAGATCATCGGGGAAGCCGCGGACGGATCCGAAGCGGTTCAGAAAGCCGGCGAACTACGACCGGATTTGATCCTTTTGGATATCGGCCTTCCCACCATGAATGGCATTGCTGCCGCCCGCGAGATTCGCAAGCTCACCCCAGACTCTAAAATAATCTTCGTCACCCAGGAATCTTCTGCCGATGTGGTGCAGGAGGCTCTCGGTACCGGGGCTCTCGGTTATGTCGTAAAAACAACCGTGAACGGCAACTTGCTGGCCGCGGTGGACGCAGTGCTTGAGGGCAAGGAATACGTCGGCACGATTTCGAATCGCTCCAACTCCGCCTGAATGGCTTCGCCAAGTTTCGTCTGCAACAACTGCGGTCGCGGTTTGTGATCCCCTGAGCCGGCGCGTCAGAGTCGATTCGATCTGACCCAATCCCCGCTCTTGAACTTCAACGAGAACGATTTCAGGCGAGATCACAGGCGTCGTCCGTCGCCTGTCGATAGTCCACATCAGCACTTCAAAGACTGGGTTCTGCCGCCACTTAGGCTCGGGGAAACGTTACGATCCAGTAAGTACTCACGACAAGCAGAACAAATGCGACCCCGACGACCGCTACCCGCGGGCCAAGAATCTCGAAGCGCTGGCTGAGAGCGGTAAGCAAAAGTACGGTCGCCAGGAACACTGTGATCCTCACATACTGATCGCCGTTTTCGCGCATAGTAACAGCCTGCTCAAAATAGTCCTTTGCATCCCGCGCGAGTTTTGCGGATTCCTGGCTGGTGGCACTCTTGTATTCGGCCATGAAGATCGGGCCGGGCGGCGCGGCCGGATTCTTCATCCCGTCGAGCACCAACCAGGCCTTGAATGCTTCGTTATATTCAGGACGGAAGCGCCGCTCGTAGAACTCTGCCTCCCGGTCCCTGCCCTCAAGTTTTGCGGCCGCCCACGCATTGAAAGTGGTGATGTCGTATAACCGGTCTTGGCCCGCCAGCGTCGCTTTTTCCTGGGATAGCACTGTTGTCCTCGAAGCCAGGTTGTAGTGCTGCGCAGAAAGAGCATCCCATTTTGCCGCCTGATAACCACTCCAGGCTGTAGCTACCGCGACAATCGCCAGCACCAGGGCTTCCGCCATTTCGACCCATTGCGCGCTGCGGTCAGAGGCCGAAGAATGATGGTGACCCGTTTCGTGAATCTTCTGCGCGAACTCCACGTTTGATGTCGCTTCAGGCATTCCGCACCTTGTGACGTGCTGCGGCCGGATGCGACCGCTTGACACGTTCGCTATGTATCGTTAGATGGACACGCCGAGCAAACGTCCATTCCAATACGAAATCGAAATGCTTCTTCGATCGTTCAGCTTCGGTGATCCGACCGGGCCCAGACCTTCTGAGTCATGCCGAACAAAAAGGCAGTGGTGAGGCCGAACAGCAGCCATCCGCTCAACGCTTCGATAGCTCCCATGAGCTTCCAACGAGCTTCCAGAGACAGGTTGGAGTTTCCAAAAGTTGTCATGGCTCCCAGAGAATAGAGCATCGCGTACCTGAAGTTAGGAAGAGCGCCGAGGAATTCGTAGCAAGCCGCCCAGATGGACGCTTCCATCGCGTGCAGCGATGTGGCCAACAGTGTCATCGTGCCCATCACACTCACAAACACGGCGGTGGGATGACGACCCTGCGTGCGACTGAATATCTGCAAAGCTCTCAAGTTCATGAGCCCCAAGCCGAGCACGTGGATCACCACCGTTAGAACAATTAGGGGAAGCCCCCATGCCCAATCGGCGCTCCAAACGCCGGGCTCGACAACCCGCAGGCTTTCCGAAATTTGAGGAATAGTCACTGAGTGTCGATTTAGGTGGGCCTGATAATCTCTCTGATTCGGCACGCAATTACTTCTGCGCCGGCTCCTGCTCCATCTGCTTCAGCTTTTGTTCCAGCATCATTTTCTGCTGCTCCTTGGTCAACTTGGGAAACAGGAAAGCGATCTGCAACCGCAAGCCCCAAGGCGACGCCCCCGCAGGATGGACCGCATTGCCGTACACCTGTGCAGTGAGATTTACGGGCTGGTAGCCCAGCTTCATGATTCTTCCAATACCGCCGCCATATGGCACGACCCATCGACCGCTACCGTTCACTTCCCAATTCGCTGTGAGGGTGGGCTGCCAGGTGATGAAGTATCCCTTTTTCAAGTTGTAGTTAATGAAGTATTGAAACAGCATCTGATTCACATCCGGGCGGCTGGATTGCCCGGCGAATGAGAACACATTGTTCACCAGCGCGCCGAGAGTCCAATTCCCCGGCTGCGCCAGCACTACAACTGAGGGACCAATGCTCCACTTGCCCTGCCCCAAGATCGGATTCGTCGCAGTTGGCAGCACGAGTGCCGCGCCCGCACCCCAGATGAGTTTGCCGGGCTTGGCGGGAGACAGGAAGAACGACGGATTCAAATCTCCGAATCCGTACGCTCCCTGATTCACGGACGAGCCTCCCTCACTCAAAGGCACGCTGATCGTCGGCTGATAAATGATTGGAGTAATGATGCGACTAATCAGATTCCAGTGTTCGTTCAGGCGAGCTGGAATAACCGGCTGGATGTTCAGAATGTCCTGGATGCGCCCGTCCGGGCCAATTCCGAAATTGTTATTGTTCTGTACTGGAACACTGATGAGACTGGCGATGGGATTCTGCGCCGCCTTCCGCAACGCGTCGGAATTTGACGCGGCTGATGGCGTTTCCTCCGTCGCAACCTGCGTCCCCGGCGCGCCGATCGGAGTATCTTGCGCAACCACGTTGAACGTACACAACAGGGCGAATGCCAGCATCCGTAGCCCGCGGTCGAAACACACTGACGCTCTGCCCATATGCATATTCCTGAAGCCACCCATCGTTCGCATTCCTCCAGAAGTCAGTGTCCCTTATCGCCGCTCTCCACCTGTCCGACAAATCACACATGCTGATAGTTGGAATTCTGCGTGACAATATTCAATTGCTTGCTCACCCCGTCCATCGCCACGGTGTCAACGTGATTGGTCCCATCCGGCAGACGGCTGAAGGTCACTTTCAACGTCATCGCGTCCTTGGGATCGCTCATGTAGGAAGCAATCTGAACGCTGAGCAATGCCTTCTGCTGCTTATCGAAGACCAGCGTCATGGAATCTTGCGGTTTCAGGTAATTGTGGATGACGAGTTGAACTTCGTTGGGCGCACCCGCCGCCGGACTCAGTGCGATGTTGCCCTGCGCGTAGGCTTGCTGCAGCAGATCTCCCGATGGCGGCACATACTGCTGCGCCAGGGCTTTCATCGCGTTGGCATAATCGCTGTATTCTTCTTTCTTATTGGCGACGACGCGCTGCTTAAGGCGCCCTCCGCTCGGGGCGGCCGCTTCCGCTGGCGGATCCAAGGAAGTCTTCACCGGCTTGCCATCCGGTCCGAGGCGCACTTGGAAGTGCTCCTGCTTCTTCTGTTCGCCTTTCAGGCTGATCGTGACCAACTCATTCCAACTGTAGGACATCAGTGCCTGTTTGTTCTTCGCAGAGGCTTCTTTGATCTCCGCAACCCTCTGCTGCAGTTCGGGACTCTGCGCGTTCGCAGGACGGATCAGAACCACGCTAGCCAAACCAATGAGCGAGGCAGTGAATGCTCGAGTAAAGCGGCGCCGTACGGTGTTTTTCATAGGATTCCTCTCGGTGTACTCGACATCCGAACGGCCAGGCCGCGCGGTGTGACAGGCAAAAGCTGTCCATGATTCAGTCGCTAGTGCACCACGCGGGACCGCGAACGGGAACTGTCACTTGTTACAGGCAATGCGCCCAGACAGAAATTCGTTCAATCGCCCGGCTCGCACAGAAAATCCCAGGCAGGCTTGCCCAGGCACAAGACAAAACGTCTCTAGGCTTAATCCGCGGGAAGCGTGGACAAGTGAACGACAGCCGCCGCTGCCGTGAGTTTCACTTCAAGTTTGTCGTCCTTCAGGCCTGACGTTATCTCTGGCAGTACAGCCGAATGTCCGCGTCGGGCCAGAGAGTCGTAGGCTGCCGCACGCACCAACCACTGTTTGTCTGCCGTCGCGGCAATCAACGCTGCTTGCGTGCGTGGATCGGGGTCCTTCGCCAGAATCTTGACCGACGTCGCCTTCAGGATGGGAGCCTTTTCCTCACTCGCATGAATGACATTAAATGCCTGCAGCCCAACTCCCCCGAAAGGGACGAAGCCCATGCCCTGCTCGAAGGCCATCTCCTCCATCTTTTGCGGATTCCTTAAAAGATCGTTCAATTGCTTCTCTTCGCCACCTACGAGACTCTCGCCGGTCTTACGCTGACCAGTCAGCACGGCGTAGTAGACGCTGTATCCCTTTTCATCTCCGAGCTGGATCAGGGCCTTGGCGGCGGCTAAGACGACCGACCCTTCCTTGTCGCTCTTTGCGACCGCTACCAATGCAGGAACCGAACTCTTGGATTCCATCGCGCCGAGCGATAATGCCGCCGCCCCGCGAACTTCCGACTCCTTGTCTTGCAGGCCCTTCTCGGCCATGCTCACGGCCTTCGCGTCGCCGGGGATCAGCTGCAGCACCCTCATCGTAGCCACACGCTGATCCGTACTACTGTTGTCAGCGCCAACCTGCAAAATACTCCAGGCCCGCTCAAGAGGTGTCTGACCAAATGCGGCAGCCGCCAGCCCCAATACCGCGACAAGTCTGTACAACACTGCACTTGTCCCCAGCGCGCCTCCGTCCGTTCTTGATTTCGTCATGCGATTCCTCTTCCTTAAGATTTAAGCGGTGCCGTTCCGACTACACTGCTCCACCCATCACCCGGGTTGTACTCCGCCATCGCATCAGCAATTTCAGCGGTTTTTTCCCCTAAATCCTTTTGGTAGATCGTTCCATCCTGGCCAACAATGAACGTCATGATCCCTGAATTCCTGTAGGCTGCGGGATAGGCGAGAATGGCGAATCCGCCTGTCATCTTTCCGTTCGCGATGTAGTCCTTCGCGCCGCCGGGCGCCTTGTCTCCCTGTTTAGTCAGGATTTTGAAGTAGTAGCCGTTGAACGGCTGCGGCTTCTCGCCCGAGTTGGTATACCCTATCGCTTTCGCGAAGTCGACCAGCTCGCCGAGAGGGCTTGGAGCCTGCCCGTCCGGCACGGTCCAATACAGACCGTTCTGCTTCCCTTGATCGCTAACGAACTTTTGAGCGTATTGCTTGGTGTTGTCGCCATCATGTGTCTGGCTGAAATACTGCCGCTGGGCGTCTACGGTTGCTCCGCAGGCAGCGATTGCCGTCAATTCACCCTTGCCGATTCTGCGCGCCAGAATCTCGTCTCGGCCGGCTGCCGTGTCGAACGACCACTGTCCTGAGGAGTTCCGCGCGAGAGGGATTGGAAACGGGTAATTGTCAGCCCCGATATAGAGAATCTCGCCGCCGGCCTTAATCTCGCGCCAGCGATTCATTTGGCCGTATGCTGCAACGAAGTCCTGCAACGCGTTCTGGTCCTTCACTGCGTCTCCAGAGAACAGCACATCCTTGGAATTGGGGCCAAAGATCGCGAGCACAGCGTTCTGATCGCCAGACTTGGCAGCTTCCAGGAATGCGGCTCCGGCTTCTGACGGCGATGCAAAAGTCCTTTGCGTCGCGTGAGTAGGTTCAGCCTTGTTGCATCCGGCCAATGCGCTGGTCAGCATGAGCAGTGCCGACAGCATCCTGAGATTTGTGCTTCGAACCTTTACTTCCCAATTCGTGTGCGACATATGAATCTCCAAACCTGCTCTTCCTTTCTCTATTCATTGCTACGGGTTGAGAGACAGAATCAGCGGCGAAATCCTCCGCCACCGAAACCCCCGCCACCGAAACGGCCACCGCCGAAACCACTCGCACCCATACTGCCCCAACCTCGACCGCTCTCGGCTCTGGACGACCAACCGCCCGATCCGCCAAACCCACCTGAGTGACCATCCAGCCCACTAAAAGCAGTTGATCTTCCGCCGCTCCCATTGTCGTGTTGTGCCCATGAGTTCGAGGATGACGAGCGATTCGCATTAAAGTTCTGAGCACTCTGACGGTTGACGTTGACCGTATTCCCGCTCACATTTTTGTTGTAAGTATTTCCACCGTGGTAGTTGTTGTAGTTGTTTCCATAATGGTTATAGGAATTGTTGTAGCCATAGCTGTTGTGATATCCGCCGTTGTAATACCCACCGTGCCAGGCTGCGTTGCCGTAGTATCCTCCGCCGTGGTAGACGACCGCGGTACCGTGCCAGCCACAATTCCAACTGCTGTACCCCCAACCGCAACATCCCCCGCTCATCATCGCGCCCACAGCGATTCCAGCCCCGAACGAAAGCAGGCCTGCCGCTACCATGTCGCCCGTGGTGTATGCCGGAGCGACATAGCCGGGGACGACATAGGGATAGCCGTAAATTACAGCCGGGTTGTACTGAGGAACGTATACAACCTGAGGGTTCGCTGACTGAATCACGATCGTCTGCGGCGACTGTTGCACGACCGTGATTTGAGAACTCGACTGAAGATTGCCCTTGGCTTTGGCCTGGGCGCGTAAGGTCTGTATCGCCGTCATTACATCACTGGACTGGTCGTGATAGGCCTCTCCAAGCGAGGATGTCCATGAGAGATTGGTGGCTAGATTGTTCAGCACCGATGGAAACTGAGTCAGCGCTTTCACGCTCGGATCCCACGATTGCGTGTCCACGGCCTGCATCAGGGAACTTCCGGTCAGGCTCTTGTTCTGCTGCATCCAGTAATTGGCTATTGCGACCTGGTCGGGGAACGTCGATGCTGCAAGAATCTGGGCCACCAGCGCATCCGGATATAGCGCGATCGGCGCTACCAGTGCCTGAAGTTCGCTCGCGCTCATCGGCGCAGGGTCGGTGGAAACGCCCGGCTCGTTCGCTGGAGCTGAGCCAGAGTCCTGGTATCCGTAAAGCAGTTGCGGTGAAACTGTCACGAGAACAAAACTGAGTACTACCGATAGGATCTTCCGGACGTCTTCTGTGATCATAAAGTCACTCCAAGTCAATATTCATTTGCCGACGCTCCCCGTTCACGCCGGGTCATGTCGGATGCTTTTGCCGGCAGGCACACCACCTTTCGCCGTCCAAGCATGAAACCCGCACACCGCGAAATAAAGGACGGTGTAGAGCACGACGGTGGCATCCATCGCGGCGCCGACCCAGAAACCACGCGCATAAGGCTGCCCCAGATTCGTCGCTACCAAGTACACGAAGAAGGCTTTCTCGCAGGCGCTGAAGATCAAAACCGGCGTGCGTACGTCGGCACGAAAGGCGGCGATAACCATGAAGACGCCCGTCAGCCCAAGCATGATTCCCCAGTGCCGCAGAACAATGAGGTAGTTCTGGTCAAAGGGAATCAAGAGCGCCTTCTCCGCTGCCCAGCGGGGCCAAAGCGCAAACACGACGCATAATGCGGTGGCTATGCCGGTAATTGCGAAGAACGGCTTGAAGGTGAGATTGAAAAAACGTTTCATAGATCAGAACTCACGGCGCAACCTCCAGCGGTTCTCCACTGCCTTCATCTTTCCTGATGTCAGCTCGCCTGCCGACGCGAGGCATAGCCGTCGATGTCGTAAGGTACGCTCAGGATTGTAAGATTTCCTACTGTCAGAACGACTAGTCCATGGGATGGGGCCCAGTCTCCGCACCGCCAGCACTTCTTATTGCGATGTGTGGCCCGTAACTGCCTCAAGAACTGTCCTTGTCTTGGTGGTTTGGCTCGCGCTCAGCGCGAGACCCTTCTGATTTGCTAGCCTCTGCAATTCCAAATACCCAGCCTGCCCCTCTTTAGGACTAACCTTCGCCGAGATCTCAAGAATGGTGCCCGATGGCCATTTCCAAAGCTCCAGAGCAAGTTTGCGGAAATTTGGCTGGGCGACAGCTTCCCACTTCGTTAGATCGATGTTGGCGATCCTCGCAACCCGGGTCCAATCGATCGTTACGCCTGCCTCTCTCAACAATTTCCTTTGCTCTGGGCTGAGCAGGCCGGCTATCTCGCTTCCCTTCTCCGCCACCTGGGCCACTCTGTACTTGCGCCGGACGGAGAAAGAAGTATTTTCTCCAGAACCGTTCCGATCGATCTCGCAAGGGAAGTGCTCGTGGATCTGAACCGCGTCGATGTGATTCTCGCCCCTGGGAATCCGCACCTTCACCGTAAGGTCGTTATCAGCGCCCTGTCGGACTCTCACGATTACGCCTTGCCTTAGCAAATCAAGAGCGTCGGTATCAAAGAAATAAACGTGCCCGATAGACTCTTTTTCAAATTTGAGAGAGTTGATCGCACCTTCGATTGTCGACGGAGAAAGCAGAAGCTTCACTTCAACCGGGCACACTTCTTCCGCGAATAGAGAAAGACACAGAAACAGCGCCGCACCCAAAAGGACGAGCGCCCGTCGTCCGCCATGTCTCAGCAAATTGGTGCAAGAATGATTCGTCCGCAAGATGTTACTTCTCTTCCGCACTCGCGGACAGCTGTCATAAGTGACAGTTTCTTGGCCCTCTCTGCTCGAGAATCCATTCCGCACCTCCACCGATCTCCGGCGCAGACTGGCACTTTTGCCAGTTTTCTAACCCCGCAGAGTGCGGGTAGCGTTGGACGGTTCCATGACGCGCCCCGGTAGTCTCATTTCCGGCCTTCGAACGCATGTCTGCATGCTCATATCTGCACGAGTCGGAACGAAACTGGGCGAGGCCACTCGGATTCTCGCTGATGCGTAACCTTCTTAGCACGTCTGGAAACTTCGAGATTTGGGAGGAACTATGACCACACTAGCAAATGGAGTGAAGCGAACGGCCGGAGCCTCGCTCGTCTTGTCAACCATACTCATCATTACCGGAGTCTTCGCGATCGCACTGCCGATCGTTTCGTCGATTGGAGTGGCCATCGTAATCGGATGGCTGGTGATATTCGCTGGATTGGCACAACTGGTTCACGCGTTCCAGTCAACGGGCATCGGACACATCGCCTGGAAAGTGCTGGTCGCACTCTTCTACCTGGCTGCCGGCGCCTACTTGATTGGGCACCCGGCCCTGGGAGCTTCCGGCCTCGCCTTGGCGCTTGGAGTCTTTCTGTTCGCCGAAGGCGTCGCCGACGTAATCGCTTACTTTTCTACGCGCAAGACTGGCAGTTCGATCTGGGTCCTGCTGGACGGTGTCATTACGCTTGCGCTCGGATTCATGATCTGGAACCAATGGCCCGTGAATTCGCTCTGGGTGGTCGGCACCCTCGTAGGCATCAGCATGATCATGAACGGCATGACCCGATTTATGATGGCCCTGGCAGTGCGGAAACTTGCCAGTCATGTCGATGCGAGTCCAGTGGAAAGGCGGGCAGCATAACCGGTTCGGCGCCGAGCATGGAGGTTTTGAATGCTCGCCATTCGCCGCGCATTCTCTTACGCGGGCGGGACGACAATGGAGAAAGGAGTCTGATTCGTGGCACTCCAGATCAGTCATAGATTCACGCTCGTGGCGCTCTGTCTGGCAGCCTGGACGTGCTGTTCGGCGCAGACCCTTTTTCCCACGCCCGAACACCAGAAGATGGGCTACTTCGCGGGTGACTGGAAACTGGAGGGCACGATGAAACTTAGCCCAACCGTTCCCGGCGGAGATTTCAAATCGACCGAACATAGCGAGTGGGTTTCGGGCGGCTTCTTTCTGGAGACGCATTCCTCCATGCATTCCGTCATGGGCGACACTCGTGGCGTCAGAATGATGGAGTACAACACCGACGAGAAGGTCTATACCTACAACGCCTATAACAGCCTGGGAGAGCATCAGATGGCGATCGGGCATGTACAAGACAACATCTGGACATGGACATCAGACGCCAAGTTGAATGGTGTTTTTGCGAAAGGTCGCTACACTATCACGGTAGCCTCTCCCATCGCTTACACCTTCAAGTACGAAACTCTTACCAGCACCGGGTCGTGGGCCACCGTCATGGAAGGCAAGGCGACCAAATCCCAATAGATGCCGCCGACGCGATGTCCACAAAGCGGATTGAGAGTTCTTTATGCTCGGATTTAGTTTGGATATCTGGGATTTTCTGACCTTCGCGGTCATGCTCGCCCTGATCGGCGCCTTTCTCACGATCGCCGTACTCATTCTCGGTTTGCCAGGGCGGATTGCCATCGCTCGCAAACATCCCGACGCGGAAGCGATCAATACGATGGGCTGGCTGGGATTCCTTGCCGTTGTGCCGTGGATGCAAGCCTTCATGTGGGCGTTCAAGCCTACTGATGTCGTCGACATTCGGTACTTCCCCAGGCAAGAACAGCAGAACATCAGCGAAGAGATCGCGCGGCTCAAAGGGAATCCTGCCCCCGGCAAGAAGGCGGAGTCGAAGGATTCGAAGTCCAGCACGGACGATGAGACATCCCACTCAGAGCCTACCTCATGATGTTCGCGTTTCTCATTACGTTCGTATTCGTACTCTTCGTCTGGCTGGTCTTCTTCAAATTCAAGTGGCTCAAGTTCACCAAGGCGTGGGGCGTTCTCAGCCTATTTTTTGCAGCCCATTTATTCCTCATCTTTATCGTTGGTTTGCGCTTCGTTACTCCCTACTCGACGACTTTGAAAGTCGTGCAGCACACGATTCAGTTGATTCCGCGCCTGCCAGAACCAACCCTGGTGACCGCCGTCTTGGTTGAACCGGATGTTCCGGTCAAGAAGGGCCAGCCTCTGTTTCAGTTCGATCGCCGTCCCTATGAATACCAGGTTCGACAACTCGAGGCGCAACTGCAGGCCGCCTCAGCCAACGCGATCTCTTCAAAGTACAAAGTGGAGCAATTAAAGGCCGCTCTCGCCTCGGCGAATCAAGATGTGCTGATGTACAAAGCGGACCTTGATGCAGCTGAACAGAAGGTGCTTCGTTCGAAGAGCGAATTGGAATATGCGAAGTACCAACGACAGCTCTCGCAAGGACTGTCACAGAAAGGCGCGGGACCGGAAGAAGACGCACAGAAGTGGAAGGCCCAGATGGACGCCGACGAGGCC
>Ga0335083_10009512_pt1 | contig 11784 bp, 12 predicted proteins | sample Lox_Sample_42_FD_206716 | JGI IMG/M metagenome (GOLD analysis project Ga0335083, IMG submission 206716) | Soil microbial communities from Loxahatchee National Wildlife Refuge, Florida, United States - Lox_Sample_4.2 | ecosystem: Environmental > Terrestrial > Soil > Wetlands | place: USA... | reverse complement strand
TCGCCGCGGCGAGCGTTTCCTCGGGCGTCTGGATGCCCGGCTCCATGCGGATGAGGTACTTCACGTCCTGCGCGACGCGGCGGTTCAGCTCGACCAGGAAGTCCACCGTGCGGGCCGGGGTCCGGGGTGCGGCGTCGACATAGCGCTTGAAGCGCGGCGTGAGGGGTCCGCGCCTGAGGTACGGGGCCAGCTCCTGCGTCTGCCAGTCCTCGTAGCGGAACGGGTAGCTCTCGGCGCCGGGCTCCAGGAAGAAGTCGAACGGGTTGATGACCGACAGCTCGGCCACCAGGTCTATCTCGATCTTCAGCTCGCGCACCGGCTCGGGAAAGACCAGGCGGGAGAGCCAGTTCCCCTGCGGATCCTGCTGCCAGTTGACGAAGTGCTTCTCCGGCGTCACGCGCTGGGAGTAGGCGAGGATCGGCGTGCGCGCGTGCGGTGCGGGGCGCAGGCGGACGCTCTGCGGCCCCAGCACCACCGGCCGGTCGTAGCGGTAGTGGGTGACATGGTTGAGCGCGACGTGGATCGACATTCAGGACGTCCCCAGGTAGGCGTGCTGGATGCGGTTGCCGAGCTCGAAGACGTCGGCGAGGCAGCGCTCGAGGTACTCATGCAGCCCGCCGCGGAAGATCTCCTCGATGTCCGCGTTCGACAGGCGCGCGAAGATCTCGCTTGCGAGCCGCTTGGCGGCCCGGTCCTGGCCCTCGATCTTGTCCATGGCCTGCGTGATCTGGTCGAAACAGGCGGCCAGCGATCTTGGCATGCGCCGCTCCAGAATCAGCAGCTGCGCCACCTTGATGGGAAGGATCTGGTCCCGATAGAGCGTGCGGTAGGTTTCGAACGACGACACCGAGCGCAGCAGCGCGGTCCACTGGTAGTAGTCGAGGGCGCCGCCGACGTCGCTCACCGAGGGCAGCAGCACGTGGTACTTCACGTCCAGGATGCGGGCCGTGTTGTCGGCCCGCTCGAGGAAGGTGCCGAGGCGCGAGAAATTGAACGCGTCGCCGCGCATGATGGTGCCGTAGGTGACGCCGCGGAACAGGTGGCTGCGGTCCTTGACCCAGTCGAAGAACGCGCGCGCTCCCCCGCCGGCGAGGCTTGCCCGCTTGACGCGCTTCATGTCGAGCCAGGTGGTGTTCAGCGACTCCCACATCTCGGAGGTGATCTGCCAGCGCACCGCGTGCGCGTTCTCGCGCGCCCAGCGCAGGCAGCTGTAGATCGACGACGGGTTCCCGGGGTCGAGGGCGAGGAACTCGACCAGGGACTCGAACGTCACCGGGCGCTTGCCCTCGAAGTAGCGCACGGCGCTGTCGGTGATGGTGAGCGGCGCGAGCACGTTTTGCTCGCGGGTCTCCCGGGTGCCGAGCAGCACCATGTCGCTGGTCACGCCGAGGATACGCGCCATGTTCTCCGCGCGCTCGATATGGCGGCTCATCCAGAAAATCCGGTCGGCGACGCGCGAGAGCATGCTACTCCGCGACCCAGGTGTCCTTGGTGCCGCCGCCCTGCGAGGAGTTGACCACCAGCGAGCCTTCCCTCAGGGCGACGCGGGTGAGGCCGCCGGGCACGAGCCTCACCTCGGCGCCCGAGAGCACGTAGGGCCTCAGGTCGACGTGGCGCGGTGCGATGCCGCGCTTGACGAAGGTCGGGCAGGTGGAGAGCGACAGCGTCGGCTGCGCGACGTAGCTAGCCGGACTGGCCTTGAGCCGCTTGCGGAAAGCGTCGAGCTCAGACTTGGAGGCATCCGGTCCGACCAGCATGCCGTAGCCCCCCGAGCCCTGGACCTCCTTCACTACCAGCTCGGGCAGGTGCTCGAGCACGTGCGCGAGCGCCTTCGGCTCGTGGCATTGCCAAGTGGGGACGTTGGCGAGGATCGGCTCCTCCTTGAGGTAAAAGCGGATCATCTCCGGCACGTAAGGGTAGGTCGACTTGTCGTCGGCGACCGCGGTGCCCACCGCGTTGGCGAGCGCTACCCCGCCCGCGCGGTAGGCGGCGAACAGTCCCGGGACGCCCAGCAGCGAATCCTTGCGGAAGGCGAGCGGGTCGAGGAACGCGTCGTCGACGCGGCGGTAGATGACGTCGACCCGCTGCAGCCCGCCGGTGGTCCGCATGTAGACGGCCTTGTCCTTCACCACGAGGTCCGCGCCCTCGACCAGTTCGACGCCCATTTGCTGCGCGAGGAAGGCGTGCTCGAAGTACGCGCTGTTGTACTGGCCGGGCGTGAGCACTGCGACCACCGGTTCGCGCGCCCGCGGCGGCGCCGCGGCGCGCAGCGTCTCGAGCAGCAGCAGGGGGTAGTGCTCCACCGGGAGCACGGCCTGGCGCTCGAACAGCTCGGGAAAGAGCCGCACCATCATCTTGCGGTTCTCGATCATGTACGACACGCCCGACGGCGTGCGCAGGTTGTCCTCCAGCACGTAGTATTTGCCGTCCGAGTGGCGCACGAGGTCGATGCCCGCGACATGGGAGTAGACGCGGTTCGGCAGGTCGACGCCGACCATCTCCTTCCTGAAGCCCGGGTTGCCCAGCACCTGCTCCGGCGGCACCAGGCCGGCCTTGACGATGGCGTGGCCGTGGTAGATATCGTGCAGGAAGGCGTTGAGCGCCGCGACGCGCTGCTTCAGCCCCCGCTCCAGCTCCTCCCATTCCGCCCGCGGGATGATGCGCGGGATGGTGTCGAACGGGATCAGCCGCTCGGCGCCCTCGGCGTCGCCGTACACGGCGAAGGTGATGCCGACCCGGTGGAACAGCAGGTCGGCCTCGCGCCGCTTTTCGGCCACGCGGCGCGCGGGGGTCTGCGCCAGCCACTCCGAGATCGGGCCGTAGTGCGGCCGCACCGCGCCCTCGGCATCGCGCATCTCATCGTAGTGCCGGCGTTCCATGGACCGCTCTCAGGATCCCCCGCCCCCTCCGGGAGCAATCCCCGTGCCAGCCGCCCCGGGGCGGGGCGCTAGTCGCGCTCGTCGCTCGGCTTGGCGGCAGCGCGCCGGTACTCGGAGGGCGGGATCCCGACCTGCTGCTGGAAGAAGCGGGTGAAGTTCGACTGCGCCGAGAAGCCGAGCTCGGCCGACACCTCGGCGATCTTGGCCGTGCCCGAGGCGAGCTTGGAGATTGCGCTCTCGATGCAGAGCAGGTCGAGATAGGCGCGCGGCGAGTGCCCGGTGCTGAGGTGGAACAGGTCGTAGAACCGGGAGCGCGACAGCCCTACCTGGCTGGCGAGCTCGTTCATGTTGACTTCCTTGTTCGGCCGCGCGCGCAGCAGCGCGAGCGCGCGCCGAATGCGGGTGTCGGCGAACGGCGAGCCGCGCCACAGCCGGGCGCCGGCCTGGCGCCGGGCAAGATAGTTCTCGACCACCGCGAGCATCAACTCCTGCAGCATGAATTCGAGCCGCTCATGGGCGAGAAACTGGTCGTTCAGGACCTCGATCGCCAGGGTGTCGGCGAGCTGGCGGATGCGGGGCGCGATGGTCTCGCGGGCCGTCGGGAAGAGGGGGTTGCCGGCATCGAACGCCGCCGGAAAGCCCGCGCGCAGCCAGTCCTCGGCGGGCTGGAAGGCGAGCAGCTGGGCGTTGGCCGCGCCGGGCTCGATCCCGGCCTGCGCGCTCGCGCCGGGGTTGAGGAAGATCAGGCTGTCGCGCCCCAGCCGCAGCGTCTCGGTCCCGATCACGAAGTCGAGGTCGGCGCCTTCCTCCTTGATCAGGACCAGGGGGCCGGAATACGCTGCCTCGCCCGCAGCCGCCTCCAGCAGCTGCAGCCGCCCGAAGCTGCCGTCGAAGACCCGGATGGGGCGCGCCATGACGGCAAGCTTAATGTCAGATAGTGAAACTCGCTAGTAGGCCAGCCAGGTCGGCCTTTTGGCCGAAATCACCCGGGTATTGACCCCCACCCAGTTGAGCCCCCCGAACAGGCGCCCGTGCTCGATCTTGACGCACCTGTCCATCACCGTCTCCAGCCCCGCCGCCCGGGCGCGCTCGGCCGCAGCCTCGTTGCGGACCCCGAGCTGCTGCCACAGCACCCTGGCCCCGATGGCGATCGCGTCCTCGGCGATCGGCATCACGTCCTCGGTCTTGCGGAATACGTCGACCATGTCGACTTTCTCCGGGATATCGCGCAGCGAGGCGTAGCACTTCTGGCCCAGCACCTCGTTGTACTGCGGATTTACCGGGATCACGCGGTAGCCGTGCTCGATCATGTACTTCGCGGCGAAGTTGCTCGGCCGGTGCCAGTTGGCCGAAAGTCCCACCACCGCGATGACGCGGCTCTGCCTGAGAATGCGCCGCAGCGTGTTGATGTCGTCCATGACGCGAATACTATAATCGAAGCCTTTCCGGAGGAGGCGATTCCATGTACGTGGAGGAACGGACCTACACCCTGCAGGTCGGCAAGGCGGCCGAATATTTCAAGAACTACGCGGAGTTCGGCATGAAGGTGCAGCTGAAGCACCTTCCCGACCTGGTCGGCTACTACGTCACCGAAGTGGGCGAGCTCAATCAGGTGACGCACCTTTGGGCGTACGAGAGTCTCGACGAGCGCGACCGGCGGCGCGCGGCGATGCAGGCCGATCCCGAGTGGCACGCCTACCTGGCCAAGAACCGCCCCTTCATGATCGCCCAGCAGACGAGGCTCATGAAGTGCGCGCCGTTCTTCGTCGAGCGCCTCAAGAAGATGCTGGCGGCCGTCCGGTAATGCTGCATCCCCAGGTCGCGGCGCTGCTGGAGCGCGCCAAGAAGTCCCCGCTGCCTCCGTACTACGAGGTGCCGCCGGCGGTGGCGCGGCGCCTGTACCGCGACACGCGCGGCGCGCTGACGCCGGACCCTCCCGCCGTGGAGTCGGTCCAGTTGCTGCTGCCGCCGGGGCCGGGCGGACCGGTGCCGGTGCGCGCCTACCGGCCGCAGGGCGCGGGGAAGGACGAGGTCCTGCCCGCGCTCGTGTACATCCACGGCGGCGGCTGGGTGATCGGCGATCTCGACACGCACGACGTCGTCTGCCGCACGCTCGCCAACGGCGCGCGTTGCGCGGTGTTCTCGGTGGAGTACCGCAAGGCGCCCGAGTCGCCGTTTCCCGCGGCCGTTGACGATTGTTTCGCGGCTCTTCGATTCGTCGCCGACAACGCGAATCCGCTGAGGGTGGATTCGAAGCGGATTGCGGTTGGAGGAGACAGCGCCGGCGGCAACCTGGCGACGGTGATGGCGCTGATGGCGCGGGACGCCGGGGGCCCGCCGGTGTCGTTCCAGCTGCTGATCTATCCTGGCGCCGACCAGCGCATGCAGCTGCCCTCGATCGACCGCAACGGCGAGGGCTACCTGCTCACCAAGAGGGCGATGCACTATTTCCGCGGGCACTACCTGCCGCGCGAGGAGGACTGGAGCGACTGGCGCGCCTCGCCCCTGCTGGCGAAATCGCTCGCCGGGCTGCCGCCGGCGCTGGTGCTGACGGCAGGCTACGACCCGCTGCTCGACGAGGGCAGGGCCTACGCCGAGCGCCTGCAGAAGGAGGGCGTCAAGACCGAGTACCGCAACTACGCGGACATGGTGCACGGCTTCATCGTAATGGGCCGCGTGCTCGATACCGCGAACGCGGCGCTGGCCGATTGCGCGCGGGCGTTGCGCGCGGCCTGGGGCAATTGAAGACCGATCTCAAGACCCGGCACGGCGGCCGCATCCTCGCCGACGCGCTCGCCGGGCACGGCGTGCGCACGGCGTTCGGCGTGCCGGGCGAGAGCTACCTGCCGGTGCTCGACGGCCTGCGCGACGTCGAGGACCGCCTCGGGTTCGTCGTCTGCCGCCAGGAAGGCGGCGCCTCGTACATGGCGGAGGCGCGCGCCAAGCTGACCGGAGAGCCGGGCGTGCTGTTCGTGACGCGCGGCCCCGGCGCCACCAACGGCTCGGTCGGCGTGCACACCGCGTTCCAGGACTCGACGCCGATGCTGGTGTTCGTGGGCCAGGTCGGCGGCGAGTTCGCCGAGCGCGAGGCGTTCCAGGAGATCGACTACCGGCGGATGTACGCGCCGCTGACGAAATGGGCCGCGCAGATCGACCGCGCCGAGCGCATTCCCGAGTTCGTCAGCCACGCTTTTCACACGGCGACCGCGGGCCGTCCGGGGCCGGTGCTGCTGGCGCTCCCCGAGGACATGCTGTTCTCGGAATGCGCCGTCGCGGACGCGCCGCGCTACCGCAGCGCGCGCGCCGCGCCCTCGGCCGCGGACATGCAGGAGCTCGAGCGCCTGCTCGGCGCGGCGCAGCGGCCGTTGGTGCTGCTCGGCGGCGGCGGCTGGACGCAAGAGGCGCTCGGGACGATCGCGGCCTGGGCCGAGGCGAGCGCGCTGCCGGTCGGCACCTCGTTCCGCTGCCAGGACTACTTCGACAACCGGCACGCCTGCTTCGCCGGGGACATCGGCATCGGCATCAACCCGGCGCTGGCGCGGCGCGTGAAGGAGGCCGACGTCCTGCTGGTCGTCGGCGCGCGGCTGGGCGAAGCGACCACCGGGGGCTATTCGCTGCTGCAAGTGCCGGCGCCGCGCCAGACGCTCATCCACGTGCACGCCGGCGCCGAGGAGCTCGGACGCGTGTACCGCGCGGCGCTGCCCATCAATTCCGGGTACGCGGAACTCGCTTGCTCCCTGTCGTCGCTGAAGTTCAACAACGAATCCTGGCGCGAGCGGACGCGCGAAGCCCACGAGGAGTATCTCCGCTGGAGCGAGCCGCAGCCGATGCCCGGCGCGCTGCACTACGGCGAGGTGGTGCGGTGGCTCTCGGAACACTTGCCGGAGGACGCGATCGTCGCCAACGGCGCGGGCAACTTCTGCGGCTGGCTGCACCGGCATTTCCGCTACCGCGGCTGGCGCGGCGGCACGCGCACTCAGCTCGGCCCGACCAGCGGCTCGATGGGCTACGCAGTGCCCGCGGCGATCGCCGCGAAGCTCGCTGCGCCCGGCCGGACCGTGGTGGCGGTGGCGGGTGACGGCGACTTCCTCATGACCGGCCAGGAGCTCGCCACGGCCGTGCAGTACGGCGCCGCCGTCATAGTGCTGGTGGTCAACAACGGCATGTACGGCACCATCCGCATGCACCAGGAGCGCGAGTATCCGGGGCGCGTGTCCGGCACCGGGCTCGTCAACCCCGATTTCGCCGCCTATGCGCGTGCCTTCGGCGCGCACGGCGAGACCGTCGAGCGCACGGCGGACTTCCCGCCCGCCTTCGAGCGCGCTCTCGCCTCGGGCAAGCCCGCGGTGCTGGAGCTCAGGATCGACCCGGAAGCGATCTCGCCCGCCGCGACGCTCTCCGGGCTGCGCGCCGCGGCGCTGAAGAAATAGCGCCGTTCAGCGCGTCATGGCGACGAACTTCTCGTCGTCCTGCAGGTCGCGCTCGAACTTGAGGAACTGGTAGTAGCCGCAACTGCGGGCGTACGGGTAGTCGCGGCAGGTTTCCGGCCGCGCCTCGTACACGGTGCAGCGGCGGGCCTTGGTGTCGAAGAAGCGGCACACCTGCCCGAAGAACTCGTCCTTCTGCTGGCGAAGGCCGCGCGCCTTCTCCGCGGCGTCATACTTGGTGAAGCGCTCCTCGGCTTCGGCGTACTCGAGCCCGAAGTGCCGCGCCAGCCGCGCGATGTCGGCCCGCGAAACCTCGATCAGGGGGTAGCTGCAGCAATAGCCGGGACATTTCGCGCAGTCGTAGTTCTTCGCTGGATTCATGGCGTCGGAGGCGTTGCGAAAGGCCGCCGATTCTACGCCAGGCGGGCTTCTGAAAATCGTGGTCCGACCCCGTTTTCACTGCTTTTCGCCGGCCGACTGCAGGAACACGGCGCAGGAATCGAGCTTGCCGAAGTCGGCGCGGCGCGCTGCCTGGTACTGGCTGCGCACCAGGGCCGCGAGCGGCACCGGGCGGTCCAGCTCCTGCGCCAGCGCGAGGAAGTAGCGCAGGTCCTTCTCCATCAGCGAGAGCTGGAACAGGGCCGAGAAGTCGCGCTTGAACATCTTCGGCAGCCGCGACTTGGTCAGGCGGCAGCCGGTCGCGCCGGCGCCCAGGACCTCGAGCGCGACGTCGCGGTCGATGTTGCCTGCCTCGGCGACCTGCGCCGCCTCGGCGAGCGCGAGGGTGAGCGAGGCCGAGAGCATGTTGTTGATCAGCTTCAGCGTCGCACCCGCGCCGGCGGCGCCGATGTAGCGGACCATGCTCCCCATCGCCGAGAGCAGCGGCTGCGCCTTGTCGAATGCCGCCCTGTCGCCTCCCACCATGATCACCAGTTCCTTTGCCTGCGCCTGGGGGAGCGAGCCCGAGACCGGCGCGTCGAGATAAAACACGCCCTTCTCCCTCGCCGCGAACGCCACCTCGCGCGCCATGGCGGGGGTGTTGGTGCTCGAATCCAGAACGATCGTTCCCGGCGCCGCCGCCTCGACCGCCCCCTTGCTTCCCAGCATTACGGCGCGCGTGGCGACATCGTCCGAGACCATCGAGCAGACGAATTCCGCGCCCTTCGCCGCCGCGGCCGGCGAGTCGCAGACTTCGGCGCCCTGGTCGGCGAGCGGCCGTGCCTTGGCCTTGTCGCGGTTGTAGACCCGCAGCTTGTGCCCCGCCGCGTGCAGGTTCATCGCCATGCGCGAGCCCATCGCGCCCAGTCCAAGGAATGCCACCGTGCTCATCGTCGCCTCCGTCGCCTCGCGATCCAGATCGATTCAAGTATTCTGCACCGCCATGCCGGCGCCCGCGTTCCGCATCGTGGAAGAGAGGAAGAGGGCCCGCGGCGTGGCGCGGCGCGTGCGTCGAGCTGCTGTGGCTGGGCCCCGCGGCACGCGGCGGCGGCACGGGCAGCCGCCTGATGCGCCGCGCCGAGGCGATCGCGCGGCGCGAGCCGCATCTTCCTGGTGAAGCGGCTGCGCAGGCGCTGAGCGGCGCTAGTGCTGCAGGATCTTCGAGAGGAAGAGCTGGGCGCGCTCGGAGCGCGGCGTGCCGAAGAAATCGCCCTTGGTCGCGTCTTCGACGATCTTGCCGGCGTCCATGAAGATAACGCGGTGCGCGACCTTCTTGGCGAACCCCATCTCGTGCGTCACCACCATCATGGTCATGCCTTCCCGGGCGAGCTCGACCATCACGTCCAGCACCTCGTTGATCATCTCCGGGTCGAGCGCCGAGGTCGGCTCGTCGAACAGCATCGCGATGGGGTCCATCGAGAGAGCGCGCGCGATCGCCACGCGCTGCTGCTGGCCGCCGGACAGCTGGCCGGGGAACTTGTCCTTGTGCGCGAGCAGGCCGACGCGATCGAGCAGCTTCAGGCCCTTGTCGCGCGCCGCCTCGGGCGTGCGCTTTAGCACCTTGACCTGGGCGAGCGTCAGGTTCTCGGTCACGGTGAGGTGCGGGAACAGCTCGAAATGCTGGAACACCATGCCGACGCGCGAGCGCAGCTTCGGCAGGTTGGTCTTCGGATCGCCGACGGAGATGCCGTCCACCGTGATGTCGCCCTTCTGGAACGGCTCCAGCGCGTTGACGCACTTGATGAGCGTGGACTTGCCGCTGCCCGAGGGGCCACACACCACCACGACCTCGCCCTTCTTCACTTCGGTGGTGCAGTCGGTGAGGACCTGGAACGTTCCGTACCACTTGCTGACTTGCTGGATGCGGATCATGGCGGCGGATCTCCGAGGGCGCTCAGCGGACGATGGCGATCTTCGCCTGCAGGCGCCGCACCTGGTGCGACAGCAGGAGGCAGGCCGCGAAGTAGACCACGGCGACGAAGGTGTACATCTCGACCAGGCGGCCGTCGCGCTCCGCGACTTTGCTCGCGGCGCCGACGAAGTCGGTGATCGAGAGCACGTAGACCAGCGACACGTCCTGGAACAGCACGATGGTCTGCGTCAGCAGCACCGGCAGCATGTTGCGGAAGGCCTGCGGCAGCACGATCAGCCCCATGGTCTGCCAGTAGTTGAGGCCCATGGCGTAGCCGGCCCAGACCTGGCCGCGCGGGATCGACTGGATCCCGGCGCGCATGATCTCGCAGTAGTAGCAGGCCTCGAACAAGACGAAGGTGATCAGCGAGGAGGCGAACGCGCCCACCCTGACGGGCGTGTCCGACCCGATCGCCCAGGCGCCGATGTAGGGCACCAGGAAGTAGAACCAGAAAATCACCAGCACCAGCGGGATCGAGCGCAGCACGTTGACGTAGGCGCCGGAGATCCAGGCGAGCGGCTTGAAGCTGGAGAGCCGCATCATCGCGAGCAGCGTCCCGAATACCACGCCGCCGGCCATCGCGAACACCGTCAGCCGCAGCGTGAACGCCATCCCGTCCAGGAAAAGGTAGCGCCAGGAGCGCGCGATGACGTCGAAGTCGAAGCCGCCGAGCACGCGCGCGTCCTCAGTGCCCGCCTGTCGCGGTGGCGCTGCCGACGAACCCGGGCACCGCGACCTTGCGCTCGATGAACCGCATCAGCAGCACGACGACCAGGTTGACCAGCAGGTAGATCAGCGTCGCCGCGGTGAATGCCTCGAACACCTGGAAGCTGTATTCCTGCATCGCCCGCGCGCGCGCCGTGAGCTCGACAACGTTGATCGTCAGCGCCACCGCGGAATTCTTGATGATGTTGAGGAACTCGGAGCCGAGCGGCGGCACCACGATGCGCAGCGCCATCGGCAGCAGCACGTAGCGGTAGGTCTGCGGCAGCGTCAGGCCGAGCGCGGTTCCCGCCATGCCCTGCCCGCGCGGCAGCGAGTTGATCCCGGCGCGCACCTGCTCGGCGACGCGCGCCGAGGTAAACGTGCCGAGGCACACCACCGCCGGCAGGAACGCGCCCCAGGGCGGCGGGATCTGCTTCATCCAGTCGCCGAGCGCCGTCGGCACCAGCTCGGGGACGACGAAATACCAGAGGAACATCTGCACCAGCAGCGGGATGTTGCGGAACAGCTCGACGTACCAGTCGCCGAGCCGCGCCAGCCAGCGCAGCGGCGTGGTGCGCGCCACGCCGACCAGCATGCCGAGGACCAGCGCGATCACCCACGCCGAGAGCGCGACGGCGAGCGTCCAGCCCAGCCCGATCAGCAGCGTGTCGAGGTAGGTGCCCTGGCCGTCGGGCGACGGCTGCCAGAAAATGCGCCAGTTCCAGTGGTAGTGCACGCTCGGCCCTGGAGTAGCGGCCGCCGGCCCTGTGGCCGGCGGCGCGGCGCAGCCTTACTTGTAGACGGCCGGGTCGGGCGAGTCGGTCGGGTGCATGAACACGCGCTTCAGCGCGTCGCTGATCGGCGTGTTCAGATTGATGCCCTTGGGCGGGATCGGGCTCATGAACCACTTATTGTAGATCTTCTCGATCTCGCCGCTGGTGTAGAGCTTGCTCATGGTGTCGTCGACCAGCTTCTTGAACTCGGGATCGTCCCTGCGCAGCATGAGGCTGTAGGGCTCGAGGCCGAGACTCTCCGACGAGATCGAGAATTCCGCCGGGTTCTTGGAGTTCGCCACCAGGCCCGAAAGCAGGATGTCGTCCATCAGGAACGCGGCGGCGCGGCCCGTCTCCACCATCAGGAACGACTCGGCGTGGTCCTTCGCCGACAGGATGTTCATGCCGAAGTTGCGCGACGTATTGAGCTCGTTGAGCGCCTTGATGTCGGTCGTGCCCGCGGTCGAGACCACCGTCTTGCCCTTGAGGTCATCGATCTTGTCCATGTGCGCCGACTTCTTCGACACGAAGCGGTACTTGACCACGAAGTAGGTCATGCCGAAGTCGACCTGCTTCTTGCGCTCGGCGTTGTTGGTGGTCGAGCCGCACTCCAGGTCGATGGTGCCGTTCGCCATCAGCGGGATCCGCGT
>Ga0335083_10009511_pt1 | contig 11784 bp, 9 predicted proteins | sample Lox_Sample_42_FD_206716 | JGI IMG/M metagenome (GOLD analysis project Ga0335083, IMG submission 206716) | Soil microbial communities from Loxahatchee National Wildlife Refuge, Florida, United States - Lox_Sample_4.2 | ecosystem: Environmental > Terrestrial > Soil > Wetlands | place: USA: Florida... | reverse complement strand
ATCCGAAGCGGCCCGCGCTTCAGGAGTTTCTTGCAAAACCGAACGCCCAAGCGCTCGTAGAGTTGGCCTGCTTCAAAAGACTTGGTCTCGTAATAGCTCGATGGCAACGAGAAATTGAGAATCAGACTTGCAGTGGCAATCCAGCAAACGACAAACCAGTTCACGACGAACGCGGTGATGAGACTCCGGAATCCAAACATGTGAACACTCCACCCAACCATGAGAACAATTGCAACCGTAGCCGTCACCAGCAGTGTGACTTTCTTCAGCACGTCCATGTTCTAAGCCGCCTGCAGTGTCTCTTCGGCACACACTCGCAGCATGAACCCCCTGTACATTGCTCCTGATTTCAAATGCTGGCAGTGACGAAGCTCACGGTAGTTAACGAATGCCCACGTGCCGCAGTGAGGCGTGGTCTCACAGCGCTCTGCGATTTCTCTGCGTCCTCTGCAGCGTAAGATTTTCTCCCAGCCCGCGAAGCGGCCACCGATCCAAATTGCACCGCGCGTGCGGCATTAACTCGCGCGGTACTTGACAATCGTTGCCTCGCGGTTCTGAATAGAGTCTTCGCAACGGAATTCCAGCCGAAAGATTTCTCCGCGACGAAAAATTTTTGTGCTAGTATCCAGCACTGGTCCTTCTTGGAGACTTCGCAAAATATTTTGCCGCAACGATACAACGAGCGTATTCCGCAGTAAAATTGATGTTTCCAGCTACTGACCAACGTTAGTTTTGAACAGGCGCCCTCACCCAGCCGCGGGGGGCTCAGTGGTGAAAATTTCATATATGTCAGCAACAGGCACAACGACCCTCTCTACGAACCCATGGGCGCGCATTCTCGATGCGCTGGAAAAAAAAATCAACCGGCACTCCTACGATACATGGCTCAAGCCCACGCGCTACAGTCACTCGAGTGGGGGAGTTTTATTCGTTCGCGTTCCCACCGTTGAATTTCGCCACGCCGGCGACAAGTATGCTGATCTGATTCAGGAAGCTGTCGATGTTCTGGGCCTCGGATTCAGCGAAGTGAAATTCGTAACTCCGGACGACGATCCTGCGGCAACCCCCGTGCGTCACGATGGCGGATTGAGCTCGGGAACTATGACTGCCGGTCCTTCGCAAGCCCGCTTCGACTGGGATGGTGCCGCGCAACTCAACCCGCGCTACACCTTCGATGCCTTCGTCATCGGCAGCGGCAACCAGTTCGCTCACGCGGCTTGCCAGGCTGTCGCCGAGCGCCCCTCGAAAGCCTACAACCCGCTCTTCCTCTACGGCGGCGTCGGCATGGGCAAGACTCATCTCATGCAGGCCATCGGCCACGAGATCAAGCGCCGTACACCTCATGCCGCCATCTGCTACGTCTCCAGCGAGAAGTTCACCAATGACATGATCAACTCGCTGCGCTATGACAAGATGACCACGTTCCGCGACAAGTTTCGGAACGTTGACGTTCTCCTCATCGACGACATCCAGTTCCTCGCCCAGAAGGAGCGCACTCAGGAAGAGTTCTTCCACACCTTTAACGCCCTGCACGAGTCGATGAAGCAGATCGTCATCGCCAGCGATCGCTCCCCGAAGGAACTGGCTGAAATCGAGGATCGCCTGCGTAGCCGTTTCGAGTGGGGATTGATCGCCGATATCCAGCCGCCCGACCTCGAAACCAAGGTTGCAATTCTCCAAAAGAAGGCCGAGCAGGAGAAAGTCACCCTGCCAACAGACGTCGCTCTCTACGTCGCCTCCAATATCCGTTCCAATGTTCGCGAACTCGAAGGCGCTCTGATCCGCCTGGTCGCTCACTCCTCGTTGATTGGCGCCGAGATCACGCTCCCGTACGCGCAGCAGGTACTCAAGAACTTTATCGACTCGCAAGCCCGCAAGGTCACCATCGAATCCATACAAAAGATGGTCGCCGAACAATTCGGCCTCCGCTTGGTGGAGATCAAAGCGAAAAATAATTCTCGCGCTATCGTTTATCCCCGCCAGATCGCAATGTACCTGGCCAAGCACCTGACCGAAGCTTCGCTCCCGGAAATCGGACGCCAGTTCGGCGGCAAGCATCACACGACTGTTCTGCACTCCGTCGAGAAGATCGAAGAGGTCCGTAAAAACGACAAAGATTTAAACAGGTTGATCAATAAACTGACTGAGCAATTAGGCGGATAAATCGCGGCCTCGCGCGAGATTTCCACTTTGCCATCAGGTCTTCCTCACAGAGGGTTGTGCAACGGATGTGGAAGTTGTGAATCGATGGGGAGAAATCGGAATGCGGGATGAGTTAGCCTAGCTCCTCCGAAGCCGAACAGGACGATTTCTCACATCAAGGATGCGGCGGGAAGTTGTACCAAAGGAAAAACTTGCTCAAGTTTTCCACCTTTCCGCAGCCCCTACGGTTACTGCTGGTTTTATAGGTTTTGCATTTGATATAAGGAAGTAACAGAAGTCGCCTGGTTTGAGCTGTCAGTGCGGAGTTTTAGGGGAGACGAACTTTATGCCGGTGGAGGCCGCCGTTGCCGCGGGTACCATGGAGATCACGGTCAGCAAGTTCGAATTGCTGCGGGAATTGACCGCGACGCAGGGCGTGGTCGAGCGCAAGACCACGATTCCCATTCTTTCCAACTATCTTTTTGAGGCTGCCGGTGACCGCCTCTCGCTCACCGCTACCGACCTCGATCTCAGCCTCCGCACCTCCTGCAATGCAAAGGTGAAAAAGGAAGGCTCCTGCACCATTCCCGCGCGCAAACTGTATGACTACGTGAAGCTGTTGCCCGATGCCGATATCACCATCAAGTTGCTGGAGAATCACTGGGTCAGCATCCGCTGCGGCCGCTCTAATACCAAGATGGTTGGCATGGCGAAGTCCAACTTTCCCAGCCTGCCAGTTTTCCCAACTTCCGGCGCCATCAACATTCCGGCTCAGGTTCTGCGCGGTCTGATCGCCCGCACCGGCTTTGCGATCTCCAACGAAGAGTCTCGCTACACGCTGAACGGTGCCCTGATGCTCCTCAAGCCAGAATCCATCACTATGGTCGCTACTGACGGCCACCGTCTGGCCCACTGCGAGAGAGCCGGAGAAAAGTTCGAAGGCGTCTCCGGCGAGATGAAAACACTCGTACCGAAGAAGGCCATGGACGAGCTCAAGACACTGCTGGACTCCACCGATGCCGAAACGATCGAATTCGCCAAGGACGAATCGACTCTGTTCTTCCGCATCGGATCCCGCCTCCTCACGTCGCGCCAACTAACCGGCCAGTTCCCCAACTTCGAAGCAGTCCTGCCGAAGGACAACAGCAAGATCATCGCCCTGAATGCCGACGAGTTGAACGCCGCCATCCTCCGGGTGGCCCAGTTTGCCGACGAGCGCTCTCGCGCCGTCCGCATGCGGCTGGAAAAAGGCGAAGTAAAGATATCCGCTTCATCCACGGAAGCCGGAGAATCTGAAGATTCCCTCGAAGCCCCCTATACCGGAGACCCGCTGACGATCGGCTTCAATGCCGCTTACTTGGTGGATTTCCTGAAAGCCGCCGGCTCCAGCGAAGTCCGTCTCGAGCTGAAGGACCCCCAATCAGCCGGACAACTCCGTCCCGCCGAAGGCGACGACTACAAGTACCGCTACATCGTCATGCCAATGCGGATCTGAAAGGTCAATTAGGGCAGCCGCCCCGGCTGTTCATCCGCGAACTGGCGACGAACCGCATTACCGACGTGAATGGCTAGCCAGTGGTCAGGCAGTCTGTACAGAAACTCACCCCACGACAGGACACTAATTCGGCAGCGCGTTCGACGGATCACGCAACGTAATCAATTGACCCGGTGGATACTCCGCTGCCGACAGCGGAGACTCTGCGTTCTCGGTATGAATCGTCAACACTTCTCCGCTCCGTACCCCTTGAATGGTTAGTCTCTGACTTTCCACCGCCAGCACTCGATACTCCTCGTCAAAGATCTTCCGATTCTCAGCCTTCATACTGCATTGGGATGCAAAATACCGGCCAAAAGACTCCCGTTAAATGTTCAAGAATTTCCCGGTAGATACTTGACAATGGATGTCGCGGTTTGCTCCGCCAACAAATACAAACTGGGTGCCCCACTTCTGGCCGGTGTTGCCAGAAGTGGGGTTTTCAATTCGTAAAGCCATCAGCTGATGTTGGCGCTCAACGTCGCAGCCCGCCCCCGAATTCCACCCTCATCACAATTCCGAATTACCCTCGCGTTCTGTGTTACCCCCGCCTCTGTACCGGGCTATGGCACAACCCAAACGGCCTGGGTCCTGATCCTCTTTCCTATCCTGCGAAAATTGTCCGCTGGCTGCAACTCACGTCTCTTCTTCCGTGGCACGGAAGGAACCACGAAAGTAAACTCGGGTCAATCCGGTGTTTCATGCCACTTCTGCTGATCTTGAGTGCATAAATGCAAGAGATTCTTTCTAAGCCCCCTATATCACCTGCTGTGAATGGAGAGTCGTGCGACCGAGATCAAGTGGAACGCCCCTAGTCCCGACAGCCGCGGAGCGGCCAGAAGGAGCAGCCCTGGGCGCATGCCATAGGTGCTAAGTGGGAAATGAATGGACCGCCGAAGGGACCAAGATCACCTGCAGGAGAACAAATCTGTCCCACTTGTTACTTTCTTGATTCGCCACGCCGTGAGATCCGCAGCGCAACCCCATTTCGAAATGACGGAGACTTCAGCACTCGTTCTCCGCCGCGGTGTTGGAAATCAGCGGCATCCTTCTTCTCCCCGGAAACCACATCCACCCAAGAGACCGTATACTCCCCCGCTGGCAAGTTCAAGCTCAACTCCGACGGCCCGTTCCCATCCAGATAGATGGCATATTGCCCCGTTGCCGAAAGCGCATGCGCGACCACTCCGCCGGCATGCTTGACAACTTCGTAATCCGGACGCATCTCCACCAGCGGCAGCCCGTGCAAAAACTCACTCAAAATCCTCAACCGCCGCCGTAGCTCCGGACTTCCCCCACCTGGCCCATTCGCCTCGGCAAAACTCCCATCCTCATGGCCCACGGCAAAAGAATAATCCAGCCCATCGAAAACGCTCCCGCCCGCCAACATAAAGTTCCATGCCTGCCGCGTGTACACATCGTCGCTCTGACCCAGAAAACCCGTCTCGTCGTATGACAGTGCCTTACTCAACCCGTAATTCAGCCTCACCGCTTCCGGATACGCGTAATGAAAATTCACCACGCTCACTCCCGGCAGCACATCGCGCATCGCGTGCACAAAATTGCAGCACCCCTGCGCGATCATGTGCTTGTTCGGAAGCTTCGCCTCTTCGCTCGTGATCCACTCCGCCACGCGCGTCTGCCACCCCATAGTCGCGTCATCCGGTAAATCCACCGAATTCGGATACTGATCCCGCCCCGTAAACAAATATGGATTCACCACGTTCGTCAGCACCGGACGATCCGACCAGGGCTCATTCGCAATCTCGAACATCACATTTGGAAACTCATTCGCTTCCCGCACGACCTTCCGCACATACTTTTCCTGAAACGCGAGAATGTTCCCGTTCTCCAGTGTATTCACCTTCTTCCAGTCGATCCCATCGGTCCCATTCACATTGTTCTCCCGCTTGAACGGAGAAAGAGTCCACTGCATCTCCCCGTACTGCGAAGAGAACAACCCAATCTCTACGACGATCCCCAGCCGCGCCGCCTCACCCAAATACTCATGCAGCCGCGCAAAATACTCCGGATTCCACTTCGCGAGGTCGAGCTTGTTTCCGCCCCCTGCGTATCCCGCCTCCGAGCTCCGCGCCCAAGGAGCCACAAACTTGCCCGGTTCCGGCGCCAGATCATTCCTCCGGATCCCAAACGATTTCCCGGGCATCTCTACATACGAGCCGCCAAACATCCGCGTGTAATTCATCCCCGCCGCACTCAGCGCGGCAAGATATTTGTGATAATCAAACTCCCCGTTGATAACCGCCCCATAATGCTCCGCGCTGGAAATCAAAGCTACCGCCTTCCCGCCATACAGGAAATAGTGCGGATTCTGGGGATGCAACCGAATCGGCTGCTCATTTTCCTGCGCGAAAAGGACTGCAACACCCAATACGAAGCAAGCAAAGGAAATTGTTCTCACTGTGAAGTTCATTCAACCTCTCAGATCACCACAATCAAAACAAAATGGCCGTGCGTGTAGAAACGGATGCTTTTCTCAGTCCGCGGGCCAAGCACGCGCATTCCACACGATCGTACAAAACCTCGCCAACATGAGCCAACCCAAGTCTTTCAAACTTTGTACGCGCCGCTTCTGTCCAGCCCTGAAGCGGGGAAAGAATGCAGTCTGAGGCCGCCTGCTAGGTGACGGTTAGGGATATACTCTTCGAACTCCCGCCGTTGGAACAACCCAGGAGTCCTCCTCCAATCTGGCCAGGATTTGTAACCCAAATCCCCACACCATTGCTCGTACCAGCTATGAACAACGCCTCTGACGTCACGGTCGCAGTGATGTGGTGAGAATCGATGACTGTGCTCGCGAGTAACATCGAATTCAGGTAAACCTTGGACGACGAGTTAAATCCGCTGCCCGAAAGCGAGAGAGTAGTGGACGGATCCTGCGAGTTGATCGTCGTCGGTTGCACTGATTGCAGCTTCGGCACTGGAATGTCCCCGACACACTCAGAACTGCCGCCACAAGACATCAGCACGATGCCTGCTGTTATCGTGAGGGAAAAAAATCCCGCACCCACCGTATGCCTTTGCATTTGTCGATTCCTCTGCTCGACACAATGCAGGAAATTGCCGAAAATGCAGTGACCGATGTCACTCCATGTAGTGATTGACGGCGAAGTCCCTGTGCCCTTGGGGTGAGTTTCAGTTGGCTACCCTACAAGCCTTACCCGCCATCTGACACCATCATTCACTGGACTGACGTATATTAGTTCACCCGTGCTGGACCGCAGCCGGACGGAGATGCCTGCCATGCCTGATGACTTTCCTCGCTTTGACCTGACCGGAAATGTGGCACTAGTGACCGGCGCCGCTCGCGGCCTGGGTCGCGCCATTGCCTTGGCTCTCGCTCGTGCGGGCGCTGATGTGGCGCTCGGCCTGCGAGATGTAAAAACCGGGGGTGAGCTTGCAAGAGAGATAGAGGCCATCGGCCGGCGCATATTGCCCTTGCAGATGGACATGACACAACTCGACCAAATCTCTCGCGCCATCAACGATGCGGCGGCCCATTTCGGGCGACTCGACATTCTCGTAAACAATGCTGGGCTATCTCCGGAGAACCTTGCGGAAAATGTCCGTGAAGAGGATTTTGATGTGACTCTGAGGGTGAATCTGAAAGGAACATTTTTTGCCAGTCAGGCCGCTGGGCGCCTGATGATTCGCCAAACGCGTGGATGCATCATCAACATGAGTTCGCAGGCGGGTTTCATAGCTCTGCCCACCGAGTCCGTCTATTGCATGACCAAGGCGGCCATTGCCCACCTCACCAAGTGCCTGGCGGTGGAGTGGGGCAAGTACAACATCAGGGTCAACGCCGTTGCCCCCACATTCATTCGCACGCCCGGTACGGAATCCGTGCTCGCAGACCCGGCATTCCGCAGCAACACAATCGAGCGCATCGCGGCGCTGCACCGCATCGGTGAGCCCATGGAGGTCGCAGGCGCTGTCGTCTTTCTTGCTTCCCCGGCCGCATCACTGATCACCGGTCACACTCTTCTAATCGATGGAGGCTGGACCGCCATATAAAGTCATTCGTTCGAATCCAGCACTACCACACAAACTGGGGTCGAGTTGTCGACAGAGAGTGAGATGAAAATGGGTGCCCTACTTCTGCCCGACTTTGCCAGAAGTGGGGTTTTCGCCAGAGGCTAGCGAAGGGTGGGTACAAGCCGGTCACTTTATATAAAGTTTGTTAGGAGCTGTTCCCGTCACATCGCCTGTCCCCAGCGAAACCGCCTTTCGAGTGTGCCCGCCAGGTGGTGCCAACGCCTATCCAACTCGCTGCATGGCCAGCAGTGTCAGATCATCCAATGCCGGACCGTCCGCGAAGGCGTGCAGGTCGTCGAGGCAGGCCGCAATGAGATCGGCGGGACGCCGCGCGGCTTGCTGACGTACCAGGTGTGCAACGCGATCCACGCCATATTCGTCGTCCGCACGGCGGGCTTCCGACAGGCCGTCGCTGTAGAGGAACATCGTGTCCCCGGCTTCCAAGTGCAAGCGTGTAGCCGAGAAATCGAATTCGTGAAACATTCCGAGCGGCAAACCAGTGGATTCAATGCGCAACACGCCCCCACGCCCCACCACGATTGCCGGCCAGTGCCCGGCGTTATGGATTTCGATCTCCCCGCTCGGTTTGGCCTGTCCGCACACCAGAGTGGCGTATTGCCCAGCCAGTGCGCTCTCACAGAAGACGCGGTTTGCCTGCGTGACTATTTGCCCGAGCGGCAATCCCAGCCCAGTCAAGCTACGGAACAAGGCATGAAGCTGCGCCATCAGCATAGAAGCAGCCACCCCTTTGCCCGAGACATCGCCCAGCACGAAGAATAACTCTCCATCCGACTGGATCAAGTCGCAGTAGTCGCCGCTGACCGGCCCAACTGGCGCGTAATGATAGCTAGTCTCCCAGCCCCCGGCTCGCAGGTTCACCTGTGGCAACAGATTGCGCTGCACCTGCGACGCCAGATCAAGGTCCCGCTGCAGCGCAGCCCGTTGCGATGAGCTCAGGTGATCCAGGCAGTAGCACACCAACGGGTCGGCCAGCAGCCGGTCCTGCTCGATAGGGTCGTGGCATGTCTCGCACAACCCGTAGCTGCCTTTGCCCATTCGCTCGAGCGCGGAATCCACTTCGCGCAGCAGCCCGGCCAGGCCAGCCTTCTGCGGTGCCAGCGCAATAGCCGTTTCCAGGCGGCGCTTCCGCTCTTCCAACTGGTTGTGCAGGAAAGCTACTTCCAGCGTTGCCATGACAACCTCCCGTAAAGGTTGCTGCTTATTCGATTGCGACTTTCGCGCCAGGTCGCAATTTCGCACTCTTAAGCACCCCTATTTTCCCTCCGGATCAAACGTCTGATCCAGGTAAATCCAGAGCACACGGGAAAGAAACGTCAGCATTGGCGCAAGCGGCAAGAACAACACAACGGCCCACAACGCGACCTTGTCCACGCGCCAACCAGTCACCGCCCATAGCACCGCACCAAACCCGCAGATGACGGCAAGCGCGAGGCCGTAACTGATATACATGGCACCGAGGAAATATCCGGCCTCGCGATTGAACAGCAGACCACACTCGGGACAGCGATCATTCATCTTGGGAAAACCCCAATAAACGCTGGACCGGAATATCTTTCCCGAGCGGCATCGGGGACAGAGTTGCCGCATGATGCTGCCGAAGCTGGATGGGCGAAGCGCCAAGATCAAATCATAGTGGAAAAGCGAACCTGTGACCCGTGTCCTGCGAAGATGAACCCCAGGGTGCCCCACGTCTCGCTGGGTTTGCGAGACGTGGGCATGTCGTGCGCTTGATCGATCAGATAATGTGGTCCTTCCGCAACTTGTCGAGTTCCGCCTGCACGCCCGCCAATCCCCGGCTGCTGTAGAGCATCAAAATATGCTCACCGGTCAGGAAGCTGAACGCGGGATTGCGGTAGCTGTTGTTGTACACCGACGTATTGTTCGGATCGTATCCGTACCGCGGCGCGAGCGTTTGCAGGATCGTCTGAGCCGCGGTAACCGCCGGCCCAGAGTAAGTGAAGTCGGCGTCCGACAGATTGTGCAGGGTGTATTCCGCCAGCACGTTGGTTTGACCCTGATCGGCAAGATCAATATCTCCGAGGGCGCGCAGGGCTGGCAGACGGAAGTTGCCTTTAGCATCGAGCATCAAATAACCTTTTGCGACCGGATCGATCTGGGCCATGATCGCCGCCGCACGCAGCCAATTCACCACCTTGTACTCATTGCCCGAAGTCGGATTGGAGTGAGCTGAGGCCTGGGTGATAACGAACGCAGGCGACAATCCGCGCGCCATGGATTCAGCAACGCTGATGATGTGGTGGCCCCCAGTCTTGGAATTTCCCGCCTCGCCATAGTCATCGGTCACGCCGTTGCCCCCGAAGTTCAGCTCGGGAAACTCGGTTCCATCCGCATTCCACTGAAACACGATGCTCTTGCCCCAGTCGTGCCAGATGGGCGCGCCGATGATGATGTCCTGGTCGATGAACACAGTGCTCTTTTCGCCTGGCTTCTTGTTGAGCACTTGCGAATCGAGCGAGACGAAGCCGTCATCCGAGTGCCCGTACATCGCTCGGTACTGATTGGCCAGGTACTGGTCCGAGGTATCGTTATTGGCTTCGTGAATCATCAGCCCGCCGGGATACGAGTGATGCCCGGCGAATACGCTCCCCGGTGCCGAGAAGAACGGCTGCGGAAGCCGCGGACACGCCGTGCCGTCATTCACGATCGCCGGATAGACACCGGCAAGCAGACCACCGGGAAAAGTGTTGTTGTCGTTTGCATCCACCAATCCCGCCGCCAGAAGCTGCTGCAAGATCGCCTGCTGCATCGCTGGACTCACATTGGCGCGGTGATACACGCAGGTTGACGGATTGGTGATGGCGTCCAGCGTTTGCTCGCGCAGGTTTCTATCCCGCAAAAGCTGCGCCTGCGTTACCAGGTAGTTATAGCCGGTTCGCACAGCCGGAGACTGCTTGGCCAGTGCGACTGCATTCCCGTTTCCCGCGCCTGTCTGCGCCATGCTCAACGACATACTCAACAACATCGAGATAACACCCACACGAACCTTCATGTTTCTGTTCCTCTCTTATCAGCAAAATTTCGGGGATTTCAATTCAAGACACAGGGATGAGGGCAGCCTAAGCGATGCTTGTTATCGCCCGGTAAAGCGAAGATGAAATCTAGGTTATTGTTCCGTGAATATGGTGGAAAAGTCGGGAGGATGAACTGCTAAGGCAAACCACTGCCTCCGCACTTATTCTTATTCAACGCAGATCAAGCTCTCAAGGATTTTTCGGAGCAAGCTGATCCACCCAGCGCTGCTTCTCCTTTGCAAATGCAGTCTGGTCGTCTTTTGTGGGTTGTCGAGGGTGGCCGGTCCCTTCTATGACCGCCAGAACCCTCCTCAGGGTGCCGCGTCGCGACATCAGATAATAGGTGGTCTGCTGCTGGGCACGGCTCTCCACCCAAATCACGACATCGTTCGGCTTGACGGTGGAAACCTCGAATCCACGGATCGGTTCTCCCATCAGCATGAGCTGCTTGACCGGCACTTCCTTCTTGTCGGGCGAAATCCCCAGCAGGTCGGACACGTGTGGTGGCAGGATAGCATTGCGCCCCTCCGTCTCTGTTCGTTCGATCGCTCGAGCAAGCGAACTCGTGGTTTGAGAACCGGCGGACTTTTGCGTTTGAGCTGCCAGCCCACTAACCGCCAGGAACATAATCAGCAACACATTCCCCGTTCCAATGGGGCGTGGAAACGAAGGGGAAACCATACGATGAGCGGTTTGCATCCCAGACATGATAGCAATCGTGTCGCGCCGGTCCACCCACAACACACCAAATTGGGAAAATCATGGGCAAAACACCCGCTTGGCGCTTGACACTGAGGAATCGCCACACTAAGCTGAAGGGCAATCCCCCAGGGTAACCTCGGCTTTCGCAGACGACGGAGCTATTCGCTCGTTCTTTCAGAAGTGATCACAGCCGAACCTTAGCAGATACGATTCGCGTGGGGCCCAATCATCATTTTGATTCAAAATCTGGAGGCCTTTTTATGGTTGATGTTTATGAAATGCTCCGCCAAAAAG
>Ga0335083_10009510_pt1 | contig 11784 bp, 10 predicted proteins | sample Lox_Sample_42_FD_206716 | JGI IMG/M metagenome (GOLD analysis project Ga0335083, IMG submission 206716) | Soil microbial communities from Loxahatchee National Wildlife Refuge, Florida, United States - Lox_Sample_4.2 | ecosystem: Environmental > Terrestrial > Soil > Wetlands | place: USA... | reverse complement strand
ATTGCCGGTTTGTTCGGCAAGACGGTGGGGCGCGCGGGCGCGCATACGGTCACCATTCTCGGCGTGGCGATAGCCTTCGTGCTTTCGTGCATCACGCTGCTCGACGTGATGGGCGGCGCGAGCTTCAACGCGACCGTCTACGAATGGATGTCGGTGGGGGGCTTGAAGTTCGAAGTCGGCTTCCTCATCGACTCGTTGACGGCGCTCATGATGGTCATTGTGACCTTTGTGTCGCTGATGGTGCACATCTACACGATCGGCTACATGGCGGACGAAGAGGGCTACCAGCGCTTCTTCTCGTACATCGCGCTCTTCACGTTCTCGATGCTGATGCTCGTCATGAGCAACAACTTCCTGCAGCTGTTCTTCGGCTGGGAAGCGGTGGGTCTCGTCTCGTACCTGCTGATCGGCTTCTACTTCAAGCGTGAGAGCGCCATCTACGCGAACCTGAAGGCGTTCCTCGTGAATCGCGTGGGCGACTTCGGCTTCCTGCTGGGCATTGGTCTTCTGCTCGCGTACGGCGGCTCGCTGAACTACAACGACGTGTTCGCGAAGGGCCACGAAATCGCCGCGCTGACGTTCCCGGGCACCTCGTGGAATCTGCTCACGGTCGCGTGTATCTGTCTGTTCATCGGTGCAATGGGCAAGTCGGCGCAGTTCCCGCTGCACGTGTGGCTGCCCGACTCGATGGAAGGCCCGACGCCGATCTCCGCGCTGATTCACGCGGCAACCATGGTCACGGCCGGTATCTTCATGGTCGCGCGCATGTCGCCGCTGTTCGAACTCTCGGAGGCCGCGCTCTCGTTCATCGTCGTGATCGGCGCCATCACCGCGCTCTTCATGGGCTTCCTTGGCGTGGTCCAGAACGACATCAAGCGCGTGGTCGCGTACTCGACGCTCTCGCAGCTCGGCTACATGACGGTCGCACTTGGCGTTTCGGCTTACCCGGTCGCGATCTTCCACCTGATGACGCACGCGTTCTTCAAGGCGCTGCTGTTCCTCGGCGCGGGCTCGGTCATCATCGGCATGCACCACGATCAGGACATGCGCAACATGGGCGGCCTGCGCAAGTACATGCCCATCACGTGGATCACGTCGCTCATCGGTTCGCTCGCGCTGATCGGTACGCCGTTCTTCTCGGGCTTCTACTCGAAGGATTCGATCATCGACGCCGTGAAGCTCTCGCACCTGCCGGGTTCGGGCTTCGCGTACTTCGCGGTGGTCGCGAGCGTGTTCGTCACGGCGCTGTACTCGTTCCGTATGTACTTCCTCGTGTTCCACGGTGAAGAGCGCTTCCGCGGTCCGAAGCACCCCGAATCGCCGATGGCGATCGAAGCGGCCCATGCCGCTCACGACGGTCATGGCCACGGCCACGACGATCACCACGTCCACGTGCCGCACGAGTCGCCGTGGGTGATCTGGGTGCCGCTCGTGCTGCTCGCAATTCCTTCGGTGATCGCCGGCGCGTTCGCGATCCAGCCGTTGCTCTATGGCGGTTTCTTCTCGCATGGCGTGGCGTTCCAGGACGTCATCTTCGTTGGGCAGAACCACGAAGCGCTCGCTGAGATGGGTCAGGAATTCCAGGGCTGGGCCGCGATGGGCGCGCATGCGTTCTCGGGTCTGCCGGTGTGGCTCGCGCTCGCGGGTGTGGTGGTGGCGTGGTTCTTCTACATGAAGCGCCCGGATCTGCCGGCTGTCGTGTCGCGCACGTTCTCGCCGGTCTACAAGCTGCTGGAAAACGCGTATTACCTCGACAAGATCAACGAAATCGTCTTCGCTCGCGGAGCGGTCGCTATCGGTCGCGGTCTGTGGAAGGAGGGCGATGTCGTCGTGATCGACGGCGTCGTAAACGGGAGCGCCAAGTTTATCGGCTGGTTTGCAACTGTCATTCGTTTCCTGCAATCCGGCTATATCTATCACTACGCATTCGCCATGATCATTGGCATGCTTGGCCTCCTTACCCTGTTTGTAACGCTCGGCGGCAAATAAGGCGAGGAAACGCATGCACGCAACCCCGATTCTCAGTATTGCGATATGGATGCCGATCATTTTCGGCATCATCGTTCTTGTAGTGGGTTCTCGCAGGAACCCGAGCGCGGACCGCTGGCTCGCGCTCATCGGTTCGGTGCTTAGTTTCCTCGTTACCATTCCGCTCGTTACGGGCTTCGACACGACTACGGCTGCCCTGCAGTTCGAGGAGAAGTCGGTCTGGATCGAGCGGTTCAATATTACGTATCACCTGGGCATCGACGGCATCGCAATGTGGTTCGTCGTGCTCACGGCGCTCATCACCGTGATCGTCGTGATCGCGGGCTGGCAGGTCATCGAGAGGAACGTCGCGCAGTACTACTCGGCGTTCCTCATCCTGTCGGGCCTGATGATCGGCGTGTTCTGCGCCGCCGACGGTCTGCTGTTCTACGTGTTCTTCGAAGCCACGCTCATTCCGATGTACATCATCATCGGCGTGTGGGGCGGACCGAACCGCGTGTACGCAGCGTTCAAGTTCTTTCTCTATACGCTGGCCGGCTCGCTGCTCATGCTGGTCGCGTTGCTGTACCTCTATCGCGAAACAGGAACCTTCGACCTTGCCACCTGGCAGGCCGCGAAGCTTTCGATGACGCCGCAGATCCTGCTATTCATCGCGTTCTTCTTCGCGTTTGCCGTCAAGGTGCCGATGTGGCCGGTCCACACGTGGTTGCCGGACGCGCACGTCGAAGCGCCGACGGGTGGCTCGGTCGTGCTGGCCGCCATCATGCTCAAGCTCGGCGCATACGGTTTCCTGCGTTTCTCGCTGCCGATCACGCCGGATGCGAGTCACTACCTGGCGCCGGTCATCATCACGCTGTCGTTGATCGCTGTGATCTACATCGGCCTCGTGGCGATGGTGCAGGCGGACATGAAGAAGCTGGTCGCGTACTCGTCGATTGCCCACATGGGCTTCGTCACGCTCGGCTTCTTTATGTTCGGCCCGTCGAGCCAGCTTGCGATGGAAGGCGGCATCATCCAGATGATCTCGCACGGCTTCGTCTCGGGCGCCATGTTCCTGTGTATCGGCGTGCTGTACGACCGCATGCACACGCGCGACATCGCCGACTACGGCGGCGTCGTCAACACCATGCCGAAGTTCTCCGCGCTGGTCATGCTGTTCGCGATGGCTAATTGCGGCCTGCCGGGCACTTCGGGATTCGTTGGCGAATTCATGGTGATTCTGGCGGCAGTGCAGTTCAACTTCTGGATCGCTTTCGGGGCGGCGTTCACGCTGATCCTCGGTGCAGCCTATACGTTGTGGATGTACAAGCGCGTGTACTTCGGCGCGGTCACGAACGATCACGTTCGTGAGCTGAAGGACATCAACGGTCGCGAATACTTCATGCTTGCGGTGCTCGCGCTGTTTACGCTTTTCATGGGCATCTACCCGAAGCCCTTTACCGATGTGATGCACGTTTCCGTGGAAAACCTCCTCTCCCACGTCGCAGTGTCGAAACTGCCGCTGTCACAGTAATACCGAGCGGAGGAACAAAAGATCATGCCAAACGCCCCTATGAACGCTCTGCTGCCCGACGCACTGGTTATGACCGGTCTCGTCGTTGCGTGGCTCAACGACACGTTTACCGGTCCCTCGGGCCGGCGCACGACCTATTTCATCGCGCTGCTCACAAGTGTCGTAGCCGGTATCTGGTTTGCGGTCCTCGCGTTCGATCCGCGCGTGAGCTACTTCTTTACGCGAATGTACGTGGTCGACCCGTTCGCGAGCGCGATGAAAGCGGTGGTTACGCTCGGCTATGCCGTGTCGATCGTGTACTCGCGCAAGTACCTCGAAGACCGCGACATGTTCCGGGGCGAGTTCTTCCTGCTTGGCATGTTCTCGCTGCTCGGGCAGATCGTGATGATCTCGGGCAACAACTTCCTCACGCTGTATCTCGGCCTCGAGTTGATGTCGCTTTCGCTCTATGCGGTCATCGCACTGCGTCGTAACGCGACGCAGTCGAACGAAGCGGCCATGAAGTACTACGTGCTGGGTGCGCTCGCATCGGGTTTCCTGCTCTACGGCATCTCGATGCTGTACGGCGCGACCGGCTCGCTCGAGCTGAACGAAGTGTTCAAGGCCGTCGCCTCCGGCCACATCAACGACATCGTCCTGCTGTTCGGCGTGGTGTTCATCGTGGCGGGCGTGGCGTTCAAGATGGGCGCGGTGCCGTTCCACATGTGGGTTCCCGATGTCTATCAGGGCGCGCCCACAGCCATGACGCTGCTCACCGGCGGCGGTCCGAAGGTCGCGGCATTCGCGTGGGCCGTGCGCTTCCTCGTGATGGGCCTGCTGCCGCTCGCCGTCGACTGGCAGCAAATGCTCATCATCCTCGCCGCGCTCTCGATGATCGTCGGCAACATCACGGGTATCGTGCAGCGCAACGTCAAGCGCATGCTCGCGTACTCGGCCATCTCGAATATGGGCTTCGTGCTGCTCGGCCTGCTCGCCGGCATTGTCGACAACAAGGCGACGGGTGCTGCCAGCGCGTACAGTTCGGCAATGTTCTACAGCATCATCTACCTGATCACGACGCTCGGCGCGTTCGGCATTGTCATGCTGCTCGCACGCCGCGACTTCGAGGCGGAAACGCTCGACGACTTCAAGGGCCTGAACCAGCGCAGCCCCGTGTTCGCGTTCGTCATGATGCTCATGATGTTCTCGCTCGCCGGCATTCCGCCGACGGTTGGCTTCTACGCGAAGCTCGCCGTGCTCGAAGCGACGATGAACGCGGGCCTCACGTGGCTCGCCGTGCTCGCGGTGATCACGTCGCTGTTCGGCGCGTTCTACTACCTGCGCATCGTCAAGCTGATGTACTTCGACGCGCCGCAGGACACCGCGCCGATCGAGGGCCATGCGTTCAACCGCGCGCTGCTTACGCTCAACGGCGTGGCCGTGCTCGTGCTCGGCATCATTCCGGGCCCGCTGATGTCGCTCTGCCTGCAGGCCGTTTCGCATACGCTGCCGCTCTGATGTCGGCAGCGGGCTGGTTCATCGTGCTGTTGGCGCTCGCGGGCGCCAACGTGCCGTTTCTCAACCAACGATTGTTCGGCGTGGTGCCGCTTCGCGCACCGAAGAAGAGCGCGTGGATTCGCATCGCTGAAGTGATCGTGCTGTATTTTGTGGTCGGTGCGTTCGGCTTCCTTCTGGAGGCGCGCGCCGGTAACCGCTTCGACCAGGGCTGGCAGTTTTACGCGATCACCTTCAGTCTTTTTGTCGTGTTCGCGTTCCCCGGCTTCGCCTGGCAATATCTCGTCAAACGCCGCCCGGCGTGATGCGCGCTCCGGCTTGCAGCCGGTTCGCGCAGTTCGACCCGCCGTTCGACCTGCATTTGAGAGATCCCAATTCAAGCGGCGCGCCCGCGTTTTTCCCGACTTTTTGAGCATCCCCGAGGCTGAACATGGCTGAACATCATCAACACGACCTGGCGCTCGCCGAGACGTGCGTGGAAAGCACGACGCTGTACGCGGGCAATTTTCTGACCCTCAAGCGCGACGTCGTGGCGCTGCCGGACGGCAAGCACGCGACGCGTGAGTTCGTCCAGCATCCCGGCGCGGTGATGGTGATTCCGCTCTTCGACGACGGGCGTGTGCTGATGGAGCGCCAATACCGCTATCCGCTTGCGCGCGTGATGACCGAGTTCCCGGCCGGCAAGCTCGATCCGCAGGAGGGTGCGCTTGCGTGTGCCATTCGCGAGCTCAAGGAAGAGACGGGCTATACGGCGCGCGAGTACGTCTACCTCACGCAGATCCACCCCGTGATCTCGTACTCGACCGAATTCATCGATATCTATCTCGCTCGCGGCCTGACGGCGGGCACGGCGCAACTCGACGACGGCGAGTTTCTCGAGACCTTCACGGCGACGGTTCCCGAACTGCTCGAATGGGTGCGCACCGGCAGGATCACCGATGTGAAGACGATCATCGGCACGTTCTGGCTCGAAAAGGCGCTCTCGGGTGCGTGGCCGCTGGCGAAGCCGGAGCAGGGCTGAGGCGTTTGACGCGCTTCGCAGTTCGATCGACGGCGGCCCGCATGGCCGCCGTCGTCGTTTCTGCGCTTGTGCGCCGACGAGCCCCGCAGCGAAGCGCCTTCAGCGCGCACGCTCCGGTGGCGCTACAATCGAGACCCCGGGAAAATCCCGGGTGGTTGGCACCAGGATTTTTTTCGAACGATCGTTCACAAATTTACGATTTGCGCTAAACTCACCGCAAGCCTCGATTCCCCATGAAGGTCCTCGATTTACAGTGTCCAGACGGCCATCGGTTTGAAGGCTGGTTTGCATCGGTTGACGACTTCGAGTCGCAACTCTCTCGCAAGCTGGTTGAATGTCCGATGTGCGGCGCCACGAGTGTGAGCCGCTTGCCGTCCGCGCCCCGGCTGAACCTGTCTGGCGCGAGTGAGACGCCGCACGCGTCGCCTCGCGAGCAGGCAACTCAGTGGCAGGCGCACGCGATGCGTGTGATGCGTGAGGTCCTCGAGAAGACGGAGAACGTGGGCGACCGTTTCGCCGAGGAGGCGCGGCGCATTCACTACAACGAAGCGCCGTCGCGCAGCATCCGTGGAGTCGCTTCCGCGGAAGATGCGCAAGCTCTCGTCGAAGAAGGCATCGATGTGATGCCGCTGCCGGTTCCGGCCGCGCTGAAGGGTCCGCTGCAATAAAGCCATGCGGGTCTTCGCCGCGGCGCGGGGTTCACTCCGCACCGGCCGCGGCCAGGAGACACTGCGCATGGATCTGGACTACACCCCCGCCGACGACGCATTTCGCGCCGAAATCCGCGCCTGGCTCGAGGCAAACCTGCCTCAAGCGCTGCGCGACAAGGTTCTCAACCACAAACGCCTCTCCCGCGACGATATCGCCAGCTGGCACAAGCTGCTAGGCCAGCGCGGCTGGTCCGCGCCCGCGTGGCCCGTCGAATGGGGCGGTCCAGGCTGGACGGAAACGCAGCGCCACATCTGGGATGCCGAGTGCGGCCGCATCGGTGCGCCGATGGTCCTGCCGTTCGGCGTTTCGATGGTCGCGCCCGTGCTCATGAAGTACGGCAACGAGGCGCAAAAGCGCCGCTATCTCCCGCGTATCCTCTCCGGCGAAGACTGGTGGTGCCAGGGCTACTCGGAGCCAGGTTCTGGCTCCGATCTCGCCTCGCTGCGCACGCGCGCCGTCCTGGCCCACGGCGCCGAGGGCGATCACTATGTTGTGAACGGCCAGAAGACCTGGACGACGCTGGGCCAGCACGCCGACATGATGTTCTGCCTCGTGCGCACCGACCCCGCCGCGAAGAAGCAGGAGGGCATCTCGTTCCTGCTGATCGACATGAAGACGCCCGGCATCACCGTGCGCCCGATCATCACGCTCGACGAAGATCATGAGGTCAACGAAGTGTTCTTCGAGGACGTGAAGGTGCCGGTGGAAAACCTCGTCGGCGAGGAGAATCGCGGCTGGACCTACGCGAAGTATCTGCTCGGCCATGAGCGCACGGGCATCGCGCGCGTGGGCGCATCGAACCGCGAGCTCGCGTTCCTCAAGGGTGTCGCGCTCAAGCAGAAGAAGAACGGCAAGCCGTTGCTCGAAGATCCCGTGTTCGCGGCGCGTGTGGCGGCCGTCGAAATCGAGCTGATGGCGCTCGAAGTCACCGCCGAGCGCGTGATCGCGAGCGCATCGAACGGACGCGGCCCCGGCCCCGAGGCGTCGATGCTCAAGATCAAGGGAACCGAGATCCAGCAGGCGCTGACCGAACTGATGGTCGATGCGGTCGGCCCGCTTGCGGCGCCGTTCGATCCGGCCTTCCTCGAGGGCGAGCGCGCGCACGCGGCAGGTGGCGACGACGACGCGGCTCCGCTCGCGGCTTACTACTTCAACTATCGCAAGACGTCGATTTACGGCGGGTCGAACGAAATCCAGAAGAACATCATCGCGCAGATGATTCTGGGGATTTGAGGAGCGGCGCAATGAACTTCAATTTCACCGAAGAGCAACAGCAACTCGCCGACGCGCTGCGTCGCTATCTCGACAAGAACTACGGCTTCGAAGCGCGCCAGGCGATCGTGAAGACACCTGCGGGCGTCTCGAGCGAGCACTGGAAGGCTTTCGTCGAGCTCGGCCTCACGGCGCTGCCGGTGCCAGGCGAGCAGGGCGGCTTCGACGGCGCGCCGTTCGACATGCTGGTGGTCATGCAGGAATTGGGTCGCTCGCTCGTGATCGAGCCGTACTGGGCGACTGTGGTGGGCGTCGAGGCGCTCAAGCTCGCGGGCTCATCGACGGCCGAAAATGCGGGGCTGCTCGAGCGCGTGGCTTCAGGCGAGGTCAAGCTCGCCGTGGCGTTTCATGAACCCGAGGCGCGTTACGACCTGTTTTCGCTCGAAACGCAGGCGAAGGAAACTGGCGACGGCTTCGCACTCACGGGTGTGAAGTCCGTCGTGCAGCATGGCGCGCAGGCCGACTACTGGATCGTGGCCGCGCGGCTTGCGGGCGAGGTGGCGCTTTTCGTCGTCGCGCGTGATGCGAAGGGCGTCGAGGTGAGCGACTACCGCACGATCGACGGCCAGCGCGCCGCGACGCTCACGTTCAAGGACGCCAGGGCGCGCCGCCTCGGCGACGCCCACACCGGCGCGGCGACGTGGGAGCGGGTTGCGGACTACGCCACGTTCCTGCTGTGCGCGGAAGCGGTGGGCGCGATGGACGCGCTCAATCACGCGAGCGTCGAATACACGAAGACGCGCCAGCAGTTTGGCGTGCCGATCGCGCGCTTCCAGGCGCTGCAGCACCGCATGGCCGAGATGCTGATCCATGCCGAGCAGGCTCGTTCGCTGACGTACCTTGCCGCTGCGCGCTACAGTAGCGAGTCGCCCGACGAGCGGCGTCGAGCAATTTCGGCGGCGAAGGCGCGCGTGGGTCAAGCGGCGCGTTTCATCGGCCAGCAGGCGGTGCAACTGCACGGGGGCATGGGCGTTACTAATGAAGTCGCGGCGGCGCACCTGTTCAAGCGCCTTGCGATCATCGAAACGACGCTCGGCGACGTCGATCATCATCTTGCGCGCTTTGCCTCGCTGCCGGGTTTTGCGCATGCTGCGTGAGGCGCGGCGCAGGCGAGGCAGACAAGCGGAGAGCATGGGATGGGTTTGAGTTACGAAGATCTCGAAGTGGGCAAGCGCTATGGGGTCGGCTCGCACACTTTCGAGCGCGACGAGGTGGTGCACTTCGCGGAGCAGTTCGATCCGCAGCCGTTCCACCTGAGCGAGGCGGGCGGCGAGGCGTCGATGTTCGGCGGCCTCGTGGCCAGCGGTTGGCACACCTGTTCGGTCATGATGGGCATGCTCGTGCGCAACTTCCTGAAGGATTCGACCTCGATGGGCTCGCCCGGTGTCGACGAGATTCGCTGGCTCAAGCCCACGCGCGTCGGCGACACGCTCACGATGACGAACACGATCCTCAGCAAGCGCGTTTCGGCAAGCAAGCCCGATCGCGGCATCGTCGAGACGCAGTGGGAGGGGCACAACCAGCACGGCGAACTGATCGTCACAGTGCGCTCGAAGGCGTTGTTCGGCTTGCGTGATCCGGCAGATTCGCGGGCAAATTCGCTGGAAAACTCGAAGGGGGGCGCATCGTGAGCGAAAGCGACATCATGCAGATCGCCGACGCCGCCGCGCTGCGTGCGCTCATCGGCGCATCGCCGCTCGTGAGCGGCTGGCGCGAGGTGAGCGAAGCCGACGTACACGGCTTTGCCGATGCGACGGGCGACCATCAGTGGATCCACGTCGACGCCGAGCGCGCGCGCCGCGAGTCGCCATTCGGCGGCCCGATCGCGCATGGCTTCCTCACGCTTTCGCTGATTCCCGCACTGCTCGGCGCCACGCTGCAGATGCGCCAGCGCATGGGCGTGAACTACGGCCTGAACCGCGTGCGCTTCACGCAGCCGGTGCCGGTGGGCGCGAAGGTGCGCGCGCGCATCGCGGTAAAGGAAGCGAGCGACTTGGAAGGCGGTGGCGTGCAGGTCGTCTGGGACGTGTGCGTCGAGCGCGAGGGCAGCGAGCGGCCCGCCTGCGTGGCCGAGTTCATCACGCGGCACTATTTCTAGGTCTGCGGGCTCGATAAAAAGGGGCGCTCTGCCGCGAGGCGGGCGCCCCTTGCTCGTTTTGCAGCAGCGAACGGAGCTTCAGTGTTTGGCGTACTGGGTCGCGCCGAACAGCATTTCCTTCGCCTTCTCGTCCATCAGCGGCTTGCGCACGTTCGCGAGCACCTCGACGCCGCGCTTGACCGCCGGCCGCGCCGCGATCGCTTCGTGCCAGCGCTTCACGTTGGGCAGCGCATCGAGGTCGATGCCCTGGTTCTGCCACGAGCGCGTCCACGGGAAGGCGGCGATATCCGCGATGGTGTACTCGTCGCCGGCCAGATATTCGGTCTTCCCGAGCTGCGTCTCCATCACGTTGTAGAGGCGCTTCGCCTCATTCGTATAGCGATTGACGGCGTAGTCGATCTTCTCGGGCGCGTAGATGCGGAAGTGGTGCGCCTGGCCGAGCATGGGGCCGAGGCCGCCCATCTGGAACATCACCCATTGCAGCACGTCGTAGCGCGCGGCGAGGTCTTCGGGCATGAAGCGGCCCGTCTTCGCGGCGAGATAGATCAGGATCGCACCCGACTCGAACAGCGAAAACGGCTTGCCGTCGGCGCGGCGCGGACCTTCGGAATCGGTAATCGCCGGAATCTTGTTGTTCGGGCTGATGGCGAGGAATTCGGGCTTGAACTGGTCGCCCGCGCCGATATCGACCGGATGCACCCGGTACTCGAGGCCGGTTTCCTCGAGCATGATATGGACTTTGTGACCGTTCGGCGTGGCCCAGCTGTAGACATCGATCATCGTGGCTCCTTGGCACCCTATGAAAAGGCGCCGCAAACCCTGCCACGACGCCAGATCTGGCGCAAATTAGCATAGATCGGCGCCACTCGCAGAGGGCGCATGAGCGCCCCTGCTGCGCTTGTGGGCTTACGACCGGGTGACGGGCATTTCCACCCGCGAGGCTGCCCCGGCGTCCAGGTAGCGCGCGAGTTCGAGCTTGGCGATGGCATTGCGATGCACTTCGTCGGGGCCGTCCGCGAAGCGCAGCGTGCGCGCCGAGGCGTAGGCATAGGCGAGCGGGAAGTCGCCGCTCACGCCAGCCGCGCCGTGCACCTGCATCGCCCAGTCGATGACCTGGCAGGCCATGTTCGGCGCCACGACCTTGATCATGGCGATCTCGCCGCGCGCGCCCTTGTTGCCCACGGTGTCCATCATGTACGCGGTCTTGAGCGTGAGCAGGCGCGCCTGCTCGATCATGCAGCGCGCCTCGGCAATGCGCTCCTGCGTGACCGTCTGCGAGGCGACCGGCTTGCCGAACGCCACGCGCGAGAGGGCGCGCCTCGCCATGAATTCGAGCGCGCGCTCCGCGAGGCCGATCAGGCGCATACAGTGGTGGATGCGGCCCGGCCCGAGGCGGCCCTGCGCGATCTCGAAGCCGCGGCCCTCGCCGAGCAGAATGTTCGATGCGGGCACGCGCACGTTTTCGAGCGTGATCTCCATGTGCCCGTGCGGTGCGTCGTCGTAGCCGAACACGGTGAGCGGGCGGCGCACGGTGATGCCGGCCGTGTCCGAGGGCACGAGGATCATCGATTGCTGGGCATGGCGCGGCGCGTCGGGATCGGTCTTGCCCATCAGGATGTAGATCGCGCAACGCGGGTCGCCCGCGCCCGACGACCACCACTTCGTGCCGTTGATCACGTAGTCGTC
>Ga0335083_10009509_pt1 | contig 11784 bp, 10 predicted proteins | sample Lox_Sample_42_FD_206716 | JGI IMG/M metagenome (GOLD analysis project Ga0335083, IMG submission 206716) | Soil microbial communities from Loxahatchee National Wildlife Refuge, Florida, United States - Lox_Sample_4.2 | ecosystem: Environmental > Terrestrial > Soil > Wetlands | place: USA... | reverse complement strand
TGGCTTTTTGCCCGCGCGGTCACGGCCCTTTCGATGTCCTTGAGCGTGGCGCGGCCATAGACCTCGGGCTCGCGCGTCCCCAAAAGGTTGAGGTTCGGCCCATTGAGGACATATAGGGGAAGCGGCTTCTGTTCGGCTCTCTTGGCCACGGAATCTCCGGTTAACGGGTCGGCTCGACCGTTTATACTGGGCCCCGCGGCGCAACAAAACCAACAAAGCGGGAACGGCTTAATGGGTGTCCGGGTGACCATCAACGGCGAGGGCAAGGAACTTCCGGGGCCCCGGAGCGTCCAGGCGCTGCTCCGCGAGCTCGGCCTCGACCCGGCCAAGATCGCCGTGGAGCGCAATCTGGAGATCGTGCCGCGCTCGCAATATGGCGCCGTCGAGGTTGGCGAGGGCGACCGGCTGGAGATCGTGCACTTCATCGGCGGCGGCAATGCGCCGGCCGCGCCGCCGCGCGAAGACAAGCCCCTCACCATCGCCGGCAAGACCTATCGTTCGCGGCTCATCGTCGGCACCGGAAAGTACAAGAGCTACGAGGAGAACGCGCGCGCGCTGGAAGCGAGCGGGGCGGAGATCGTCACCGTAGCGGTGCGGCGCGTGAACCTGACCGATCCCCGTCAGCCGAAGCTGATCGATTTCATCGATCCGAAGAAGGTGACCTATCTGCCCAACACCGCCGGCTGCTTCACCGGCGAAGAGGCCGTGCGCACGCTGCGGTTGGCGCGGGAAGCCGGCGGTTGGAATCTGGTGAAGCTGGAGGTCTTGGGCGAGAAGAAGCTGCTTTATCCCGACATGCTGGAAACGCTGCGCGCCACCGAGATGCTGGTGAAGGAAGGCTTCCAGCCGATGGTCTATTGCAGCGACGACCCCTTGATGGCGAAGCGGTTGGAAGATCTAGGCGCGGTCGCGATCATGCCGCTGGCGTCTCCGATCGGTTCCGGCATGGGCATCACCTCGACCGTGAACATCCGCATGATCATCGAGGACGCGAAAGTGCCGGTGATCGTGGATGCGGGGATCGGCACAGCCTCCGATGCCGCCGTGGCGATGGAATTGGGCTGCGACGCGGTGATCTCCAACACCGGCATCGCGCACGCCAAGGACCCGGTACTGATGGCGCGCGCGATGAAGCACGCGGTGGAGGCGGGCAGGTTGGCTTGGCTGGCCGGGCGGATGGCCAAGAAGCCCTATGCCGATCCGTCGAGCCCGCTGAGCGGATTGATTTAGCGGGCGGAAATTGGTATCTATCATTGGTAGATACCAATGGTCTGCGGATGAAAAGGCCCGGAATAGCCAAGCTTTTCAAGCACGGACGCAGTCAAGCGGTGCGCCTGCCGGCGGAATTTCGCTTGCCGGGAACCGAGGTGCGTATCAAGCGCGTCGGCAAAAGCGTCGTGCTGGAGCCGGTTGAGTTCGACATCGACGCCTGGTTTGCGGAGATCGACAAGCACGCGCAGGGCCGATTCATGGAAGAGGGGCGCCAGCAGCCACCCATGCCGCCGGACGATCCTGCGGACTCGTTCGATTGATTTATTTCCTGGATACGAACGCGGCTATCGGTTTCATAAACCACCGGCCGGCAATCATCCGCGAACGCTTTCGCGAGGCAAGGCGCGCGAATGGCGAATTTTTCGTGTCGACCGTCGTCCTGTTTGAGTTGTGGTTCGGAGTTGCGAACAGCGGTCGCTGGCAAGAAAACGCGGCATCGCTGCGCTCATTCTTAAGCGGAAACGTTGTCACGGTTCCGTTCGACGATGAGGACGCGCGCGCGGCCGCCGAGTTACGGGATTCGCTGCATCGAAACGGAACGCCAATCGGTCCCTACGATGTGCTTATCGCCGCGCAGGCGCTGAGACGCAACGCCACCCTGGTCACGTCGAACATATCAGAATTCGGGCTGGTTGCTGGATTGACCTGCGAGGATTGGTCGCTTCCGGAATGATCCGAATTCTCGGTGCACGACACTGGCGGCGGCAGAAAACGCGTTCTATCCGCGCTTATCGTGGCCCTTGGTCAGTTCTTTCGATTCCTTGTCGTCCACCGGGCCGGGGCGGACTTGGCCGTCGATGATGAAGGTGGGGGTGCCATCCACTTTGGCGGCTTCGGCGAGTTTCAGCGCGGCGATGGCGATGGAATTGGGCTGCGACGCGGTGATCTCCAACACCGGCATCGCGCACGCCAAGGACCCGGTGGCGATGGCCGAAGCGATGAAGCACGCGGTGATCGCCGGGCGCATGGCCTGGCTCGCCGGCCGCATGGCGAAGAAGCCCTATGCCGATCCGTCCAGCCCGCTCTCAGGACTGATCTAACCTCGCGTGCGGCCATTCGAACAAGCGCGCGGTCACCACGCCGAAGAGGAGACCGCCGATATGCGCCATGTAGGCGACGCCGCCAGTGTCCGACTCGGCGACGGTGCCGAGACTGACCAGCTGGGTCAGGAACCAGACGCCGATCAGAAGCGCGGCGGGAATGAAGGCGACATCGACGAAATAGCCGAAGAACACCAGCGTGCGGATGCGGTCGCGCGGATAGGTGACCATGAAGCCGCCCATCACGGCGGCAATGGCGCCGCTGGCGCCGAGATTGGGCACGGTCGAACCGGGATCGAGCGCGACCTGCGCGAAGGCCGCGGCCACGCCGCCCAGCAGGTAGAAGACGAGATAGCCCGTGCCGCCCATCGCGTCTTCCAGCTCGGGGCCGAAGGCCCACAGGAAGATCATGTTGCCGATGATGTGCGACCAGCTCGCATGCATGAACATGCCGGTGAGGATTGTCTCCAGATGATGGCCCGACGAGATGTCGTGCGGCACCATGGCCCAACGCGCAATGAAAGCGTCTCCGCTGAGGAGCTCGAGCAGGAACACCACCGCATTGACGGCAATGATGGCCGTTGTCACCACGGGAATACGCGACGGGTGGCGCGTGTCGTCCCCGAGCGGCATCATGGGCGAGGCTCCGCCTGCGCGCGGCGCGTCACGCCGGCATCACGGCCTTGACCTTCGCGCGCAGCTTCAGCGCGAATACCAGCATGGCGATGCCGAAGATGAGCGCGTAAGCCCCAATCCACCACGTGAGCACCAATGCCCCGATCATCGGCGCTATGACGAGCAATATGCCGTATGCAATGGAGGCGACAGCGGCGAGAACGATCCAGATGCGGCCGTGATCGTTGTCGACCCTGACGGCCGCTGCCAGCAGGAGCAGTCCGGTAACGATGGCCCAGGCCGCGATCAGCGCGACAAAGATTACGACCGTCAGGCCCGGCCAAGCCGCGGCCGCAAGGCCCGCGAGAATGTTCACGATGCCTTCGAACGCGAGCAGTCCCCAGCGTCCGCCTTCCTGGCCGGTGCGCACAGCGGCGACGATGGCGACGATGCCGTCGGCGATCACATAAGCCGCGAAGACCAGCACCAGAGACAGCATGGTCACGCCGGGCAGACACAGCGCAATGAGCCCGAACAGAATTGCGAACACCGCACGCGCAACGAACGCCCACCAATTCCTGACCAGCACAGAAATCATGATCTGCCTCCCGGGCCGCAGTCGCTTGCCGGCGGCAAGCTTTTGTTAAGAATATGTCCATGCACTATGTATGGTCAATGACAGTGGCGGGATATTGTCGCCCGATTTGCGAGCGGTTCTCACGTCGAACCGGTCCCCGCTTCGCATCTTCTCATCGCGGCGCACGCGGTGCGCCACGACGCGACGCCGATAACGGCAAATGCACGAGAGTTCGCGCGGGTGCCTGGCCTTTATTGGAAAGACCGGGATGTAGAGAGACAGGACTGCGCGACTACGACTTCTTCGCCGGGTTGCTTTCGGTGTCCGCGCCCGTCAGCGCCTTCAAATCCGCTTCGTCCACCGCGCCGGGGTGGATCTTGCCGTCGATGATGAAGGTGGGCGTGCCGTCGATCCTGGCCGCGTCGGCGAGCTTGAGCGCCGCGTTGATCTCGGCGGTGACCGCGGGATCGTTCATGTCGGCGCTGAGTTGCCGGACGTCGAGCCCGACCTTCTGCGCCACCGCGAGCACCGTCGGCATGTCGACCATGCCTTTCTCGCTCATCAGCGCGAAGTGGAAGGCGAGATATTTGCCGGGCTGGCGCCGCGCGGCGATGGCCGCGTGCGCGGCGGCGACCGATTCATCGCCCTTGATCGGGAATTCGATGAAGGCATAGCGCGTGTTCTTGTGCGTGTCGTAGTACTTCTGAACCGCCGGCACCGAGGCGCGGCAATAGGGGCAATTGTAGTCGAAGAATTCGACCATCGTGCGCTTGGCGTCGGCCGGTCCGGTGACGAAGGCGACCTTGGGATCGAAGAACGCCTTCAGCCCGATCTTGTCGATCGCCGCCTGGCGGGTTTTCTGGTCGGCCTCCGCCTGCTGCTGCTGCAGCGTGTTGGTCATGTCGACGAGGATCGCGGGGTGGGCGATCAGGTAATCGTGCACCGTGCGCTCGGTCGCCGCGCGGGAGGGATAAAGCCCCGCCGCGCCCAGTCCGTAAACCGCGACAAGCGCGAGCACGGCGCCGCCAACCGCGCCAGCGGCGGCCGATCTCCAATCGTTCGACATATGTCCTCCGGACTATTGATTTTGATTTTGCCGGCCCTGCGGCCCCGCCACGGATACAATATCGGTCGCGCGCTGCCAATCGGGCGAGCCCTTGGGCAGTTTCACCTCGGCCCGCATCGCGAACACGGCCGCGGGCTGCATCGCGCCGTCGGCGTAATAGCGCTCGGCGGTCGAAAGGTCGGCCATCGGCTCGTTGTTCATGCGCGAATAGGCCTCGGCCTCCTCGTACCAGCCGAAGGCGTTGTCGTCTTCCTGCTGCAGCGCGATCTTGAGATTCTGCAGCGCCGGCTGGGCGAGCGTGGGATTCTCGGTCGCAAGCTGGGCGGCCGCGAGCGAGATGCGAAGAAGCGGGGCGTCGGGCAGCAGATCGACCGATTTCTGGTAGGGCGCGATGCCTTTCTGCGGCTGGCTCATCTCGACGTAGATCTGGCCGAGAACCTCCTGGAAATACGGATTGTTGGGTTCCTCGGCGATCAGGCTGTCGGCCTCGGCCAGCGCCCTCTTGAGATCGGGCTTGCGGAAATAGGCCATGACGCGGGCGTAGCGCGCGGGCTCGGAAGTGTCGGTCGCCGGATAATGCTCGAGCACCAGTTCCGGATCGTAGAGATAGCCCGCGAGCTTGGCCTGGATCATGCGGAATTCGTGCAGCGCCTCGGGACTGTCCTTCACGTCCTTGTAGGGCGAGGAATCCACCCGGTCCTGAAGATTGGCGATGCGCTCGCGGTCGGCGGGGTGATCGGTCATGAATTGCTGGCCGTAGGCGGCGCTCATCGCGTCTTGGTTGGCCATGCGCGAGAACAGGTCGAGCATGCCTTGGCCGGATTGGTGCGTCTTGAGCAGCAGCGACTGGCCGATCTGGTCGGCGGTTGCTTCCTGCACGCGGCTGAATTGATCGAACTGCGCCTGCGCGAGCTGCTGGCCGTACATCATCGCGCCCATGCCGGCCTCGCCCGCGCCCGCCGCCATCGCCGCCATGCCGACGGCCATGGAGATCAGCATCGGGATCATCGCCTTGTGCATGGCTTGGGTGTCGCGCGTCAGATGGCCCGCCTTCATGTGGCCAGTCTCGTGCGCGAGCACGCCGATCACCTCGTTCGGCGTGTTGGTGTGCATGAAGAGCCCGGTGTTGACGAAGACGTTCTGGCCCTCGGCCACGAAGGCGTTGAGGTTCGGGTCCTGAACGATGTAGATGTGCACGGCCTGGGGATCGAGGCCCGCCGCCTTCAGCAGCGGATCTTCATAGCCCTTGAGCACGCGCTCCATCTCGGTGTCGCGGATGAGCGGAATGGATTGCGCCATCGCCGGCTGCGCGATGAGGCTGAACACGGCCGCCACGGACGCCACCGCGCCGAAACCGCGCGACAGGAACGTCAAGTATGGCTCGATTGCCGGAAATTGCCGCAAAGGCTTGCAAAACGCCAAGGCTTGAACTCTCCTCTCACCCCGCGCCAATCCTGGTGCGCGAAGGTAGGAGCGCGCCGGGCGGGCGTCAACAAAGCGCATCGGCCGGTAACCATTCGCATCAAGCTTAGCAAGGATCTCCCGAACAAATGATCAATCCGCGCCTGATCGCCGTCCTTTCCGGAATGTTGTTCGTTACGGCCTGTTCATCCGGCTTGCTCGGCGGTTCCGACGACAGCGGCGACAACGGCCATTCCAACCAGGATCCCGCCATCAAGCTGGGCGACCTTTTCGGGCAGTCCAGTGGCGGCGGCGGACAGGCGGCCGCGCATCAGGGATCGAACGACAATGGCGGCCTCGGTCTGACGCTCGGCGACCTGTTGGGATATTCCGCGGGCTCCGGTCAGGCATTGGTCGTCGGCGACGAGCCGTTCGCCGTGCGCGTCGGCGCCTCGGTCTTGTCGGAGGGCGGCAACGCCGCCGATGCGGCGTCGGCGATGTATCTGGCGCTGGCGGTGACGTACCCGGCGTCGGCGTCGCTGGGCGCGGGCGGCATCTGCGTCGTGCACGACCCCAACAGCGGCAAGAATGCGTCGATCGATTTCCTGGTCCACGATCCCGCCGATCACGGCGCGTTCGGCGTGCCCGGCGCGGTCGCCGGCATCGCGCGGATGCAGCACGAATACGGCAACCTGCCGTGGCAGCGCGTGGTCTCGCCGGCGCAGGCGCTGGCCGCGGCGGGCTTTCCGATTTCGCAGGCGCTCGATGCGCGGCTGCAGGCGGCGCAGAACACGATCCGTTTGGATGCCGATCTGGCGCATGAGTTCCTGGACGAGTCCGGCAACGTGAAGCCGGCCGGCACCGTGGTGTCGAACCAGGGCCTGGCCAGCACATTGAACCTCATCCGCGAGCAGGGCGACGCCGGATTCTATCGCGGCGCGGTCGCCCAGAAGATCGCGGACTATTCCGCGCAGCAGGGCGGCGGGCCGGGCACGGCCGAGCTCGGCGCCTATCGATCGAACGAAGAGGCCGCGCAATCCATCGTCATCGGGCAGGGCGACATCTACCTGCCGTCGGCGGATGTCGGCGCGGGCTCGTTCGCGGCCAAGCTCTATCCGCAATTGCTGGACGAAGACGGCCATCCCGTCGGCAATCTCAACTCCGCGGTCAAGCGCGCGCTGGCGAACACGCTGTCCGATTTTGGAGTCGCCAATGTGCCGCCGGATCTGGGCTCGACCGGCTTCGCGACCACCGACAATGCGGGGCAGGCGGTTGCATGCGCCGTCACCATGAACGGGCCGTTCGGTTCGGGACACACGGTGGAAGGCACCGGCATCACGCTCGCCAATGCGCCGTCGAAGGCGGATGCCGGAATCGCGTCGGCGTTTCTTTCGCCTGCCGTCGCGACGCCGCCCGACGGCACCGTGGCATTGGCCGGCGCCGGCGCGGGCGGACCGACCGGCACGGCCGCGATGGCCTATGCGCTGATGAAGCTCGCAAATGGCGACGACGTGACCAAGCCGAGCGATCTCAGATCCGTCGCGACGGCGCCCTACGACACGGTGAACGTGATCACGTGCGACAACGGCAGCTGTGCGGTGCTGCCCGATCCCAACGGCCACGGATTGGGCGCGCTGGCGCGACAGTAGCGGCTACGACCGGAACGTCCGCTGCCACCAGCCCTTGCGGGGCGGAGCCGTGGGCTCGAGCGCGCGTGCTTCGCGTTCCTCGGTATATGCTTCGCGCACGACGTCGTCGGCGTCGCTGTGTGCCTCTTGCCGGGCGGTTCGAACCGCGCTTTCGACCGCTGCCGCCACCGGTTTGTCCGAACGGTCCGAATCCGGAGGGACCGGAAGGTCCGCCGGCCGGGGTCTGAAGCCGCCCCGTTCGCTCGCGTCTTGCTCGGAAAGCGCGCGCGCTTCGCGTTCCTCGGCGCGCGCTTCGGCTTCAACGGTGGATGCGTCACTGCGCTCGAACGCCGGCGCGGGCCGCTCATGCGTGAGCGACCACACCGGTTCCGACGGAGCGTTCGGCGTCACCGCGGCGTCGGATTCGAAGTGCCGCTGTTTCGCCTGCTGGCCCGCGCCTTGCGGACGCTCGCCGCCGGCGAACTCGCCTTCGTGATGGCGGCGGCCCCGGCGGCGGCGGCGCCTGCGGCGGCGACCGCCGCCTTCGCCTTGCGCGCCACCTTCGCCCTGCGCGCCGTTTGCGCCGTTGTTGGCGTGCGGCATGGCTTCGTTCGCCTCGCCGGGTTCGGCGTCGTCCGCGTCCTCGCCTTCGGCCGAAGCGATGGCCGCTTGCGACTCTTGCCGCGCCTCATCGCGAGACTCCGGACGCTGTTCGTAATTCGCATCGCGGTCGCGGCCGCCACGGCGGCGGCGGCGGCGCCGGCGGCGTCCGCCTTCGGGCCGTGCGTCAGACGGCGGCGGCGCGTGCCGCGCTTGCTCCTCGGCCTCGTCGCTTTCCTGGATCTCCTCTTCCATTTCCGGCGGCGGCTCGGCTTCTTCTGCCGCCGCGACCAGGGCCGCATCGACCTGGACGATGGGCTTGCGCTCTTCCGGCGCGCGCTGCGCCGTGCGCTCGATCTCGAACTGGCCGGCGACGATCGCGGCGTCGGGCTCGAAGCCGATGGTCATGCCGTAATCGTTTTCCATCCGCGCCAATTCGCGGCGCTTCTGGTTGAGCGTGTAGATCGCGACGTCCGGCGCCACCTTCACCATGACGGCGGCGGCGCGCTGCTTCTGGCCTTCCTCGTCGAGCGCGCGCAGCACGCGCAGCGCCGTGGATTCGACGCTGCGCACGATGCCCTGGCCGCCGCAATGCGGACAGGGAATGGTGCTGCCGGCGATCACGCCCGCGCGCAGACGCTGGCGCGACATCTCCAACAGACCGAACTGGCTGATCTTGCCGATCTGCACGCGCGCGCGGTCGTTCTTCACGCAATCGCGCAGCCGCTTTTCGACCGAGCGGTCGTTCCTGTGATCCTCCATGTCGATGAAGTCGATCACGATGAGACCGGCCAGATCGCGCAAGCGCAGTTGCCGCGCGATCTCTTCCGCGGCTTCGAGATTGGTCTTGGTGGCCGTGTCCTCGATATTGTGCTCGCGCGTGGCGCGGCCGGAGTTCACGTCGATGGCGACCAGGGCTTCGGCCTGATTGATGACGATGTAGCCGCCGGATTTCAGCGTCACCGTCTGCGAGAACATGGCGTCGAGCTGGGCCTCGACGTGATGGCGCTGGAACAGCGGAACCGGCTCTTTGTATTGCTTCACGTTCTTGGCATGGCTCGGCATGAGCATGCGCATGAATTCTTTGGCGTTCTTGTAGCCGTCGTCGCCCTCGACCGCGATTTCCGACACGTCCTTGTTGTAGAGATCGCGGATGGCGCGCTTGATGAGATCGCCTTCCTCGTAGACGCAGGCCGGCGCGTTGGATTTCAGCGTCAGGTCGCGGATCTGCTCCCACAGCCGCAGCAGATATTCGTAATCGCGCTTGATCTCGAGCTTGGTGCGCGCCTCGCCCGCGGTGCGGATGATGAGCCCCATGCCCTCGGGCAGCTCCAGCGACGCGGCGGCGGATTTCAGGCGCTTGCGGTCGGCCGCATTGGTGATCTTGCGGCTGATGCCGCCGCCGCGCGGAGTGTTGGGCATCAGCACGCAATAGCGGCCGGCGAGCGAGAGATAGGTCGTCAGCGCCGCGCCCTTGTTGCCGCGCTCTTCCTTCACCACCTGCACCAGGATGATCTGACGGCGCTTGATGACTTCTTGGATCTTGTAATGGCGGCGGCGCATCCAGCGCTGCTGGGGGCGCTGGGTCTGCAGCGCTTGCGCGGGCTGTTCGGTGGGTTGCCCGCCCGGATGTTCGGTTGCCGTCTCCGCAATCGCTTCGGCGGAAGCGCCCTCGACGCCGTCTTCGGTTTCGGGTTCGCCGCGCGATTCGCTCGCGCCGCCGGCGGCGCCCGCATCCTGCGGCGCGGCTTCATCCTCGTGCGGCTCGCCCTCGATATCGTCCGCAGACGGATGATCCTCCGCCCCGGCGCGGGCCTCTTCGGCTTCCTCTTCCTCGTCCGCCGCTTCTTCCACATCGGCGTCTTCGCCTTCTTCGTCGGCATCGGCGGGGGCCTCGCCGGAGGTCTTGCGCGCGGGCGCGGTTTCGACGGCCTCGAATTCCTCGTCGGCGCGGCGGCGCGCTTCGCTTTCCTGTTCGGCAAGCAGCGCCAGGCGATCCGCGACCGGGATTTGGTAATAGTCCGGATGGATTTCCGAGAAGGCGAGGAAGCCCTGGCGGTTGCCGCCATATTCCACGAACGCGGCCTGCAGCGACGGCTCCACGCGCGTCACCTTGGCGAGATAGATGTTTCCCTTGAGCGGCCGCTTGGAGGCGGCCTCGAAATCAAATTCCTCGACCTTCTGTCCGTCGAGAACGACGACCCGGGTCTCCTCCGGGTGACTGGCATCGATAAGCATGCGCTTGGGCATTGATGTCTCCGTGAGCGCCCGCCGGGCCAGGCATGCGCGCGGATGCGGCTGCCGGTCTCCTGGATGCGGGTCGCTGGATTGTTGGGGGACGCCGGAGCGCGCCGGCCCGCAAGGGGCTTGCGGACATCGGGGGCTGCGCTTTGACGATAACTCTCATACTTCAAACAGTTGCACGGCCGAAGTACGGCCGAATTCTCTTTCCATCCTGCCGGGCTCTTTCGGGCGGCGCCGGGCGCCGGCCCTGACGGATCCGCGGGCGCCGGTCCACCTTCGGTTGCAGGTGGCGTCCGGGAACCCGGGGCAAAGCAGGTGGCCCCTTTGTAGGTAACCAACCCCGTCCCGGCAAGAGTAGAACTACGGATTCAAGCCTTTGCCCAAAAATGCTAACGAGGCGTAAACGATTTTCCGGGAAATCTCCTTTGCGCGTAGAGGGATCGTTAGGCCGGTTGGGATGAAACGAGCGACCATCATTGCCGGGATTGCGCTGCTTTGCGCGGCCGCCCTGCCGGTGGCGGCCCAGGTCATGCCGAAGGGGACCCGCATCACCGCCGACCCGGGCCCGCCGCCCGGCGCCCCATCCGGGGCAGCGGCCAGCCGGGTTCGGATCGACGTGGCCGTGCCGGCGCCGCCGCCCGATACCGCACCCGCCGATTCGGCGCCGGCGCCGAAGGTGCTGCCGCCCGCCGATGCCGCACCCGGCGAGCCGGTGGTGCTCAACGCCCGCATCGGCGAGCATCCCGACCGCACCCGCTTCGTGATCGAGTTGTCGGATCCGGTAAAGGTCCGCGCCTTCACCCTGTCCGATCCCAACCGGGTCGTGATCGACATGCCGGACGTGCTCTGGCGCATCCAGGGCGGTCCGCAGCGCCCGTCCGGCCTCGGCGCCGTCGCAAGCTACCGTTACGGCCTGTTCCGGCCGGGCGACTCGCGCATCGTCATCGACCTGAACACGCCGGTGAACGTGGCGCAGCCGATGATCCTGCCGCCGCAGGACAGTTACGGCTATCGCGTCGTGTTCGATCTATTCCCGACCACGCAAGCCGCGTTCGACAAGACCGCGGGCTGGCCGGAGGATCTGCGCACGCCCGACCTCGCGGCCGCGCCCGCCGCCGTCGCGCCGCCGCCCGCCTCGTCCGCGCGGCCCAAGATCGTCACCATCGATCCGGGCCATGGCGGCATCGATTCCGGCACCATCGGCGTCGACGGGTTGAAGGAAAAGGACCTGGTGCTCGACGTCGGCAAGCGCCTGGCCAAGGAACTCAGGAGCCGCGGCTACACCGTGTTCATGACCCGCGACAGCGACGTCTACATCCCCTTGCCCGACCGGGTCGGCTT
>Ga0335083_10009507_pt1 | contig 11787 bp, 7 predicted proteins | sample Lox_Sample_42_FD_206716 | JGI IMG/M metagenome (GOLD analysis project Ga0335083, IMG submission 206716) | Soil microbial communities from Loxahatchee National Wildlife Refuge, Florida, United States - Lox_Sample_4.2 | ecosystem: Environmental > Terrestrial > Soil > Wetlands | place: USA: Florida... | reverse complement strand
CCCACCGGGTTATGAAGATGTCGGTGTAGCCATCGTTGTCGATATCGCCCGCGCAAACACCCTGTCCCCAGCCCGGCTCGGAAAGCCCTGCCTTCGCTGTCACATCCTCAAACTTGAGACCGCCCAGATTGTGATAGAGGTAGGCTGTTGGAGCAGTGCTCTTCTGATCGAGACGGCCGCCGTTCACCAAAAGAATATCGGGCAGGCCGTCGTTGTCATAGTCGAAGATCGCGACGCCGTTTCCGGTCGTTTCAACGATGTATTGCTTGCCTCGGTCCGCTCCGGAGACGTTGACGCCCTTCAGTCCGGCCTTGGCCGCCACGTCCTCAAAATCGACCACCGGCGCTCTCATTCCGGGCGGCAGCGGCTTGGCCGGAGCAGCGACACCATTGCCGGTCGCCACGCCCATCCCTTGAGCATGGCTGCGGACCACCCCGCAGACGTTGAGGATTCCAACCAAAGCTAAGATCTGAAGTACTCGAAACAGGGACCCTGCGCTCCAGCAATTACAGTTCATCTGTGCGCGGATTATAGCAGCGCTCGCGAGTGGCCAGTTCCTGCGATCGGCTCGCTTGGAGAGGATTCTCGCGCATCGTCTGTGCCATCCGTACAGGCAAGACGGTATGCTAGACTTTGGGTTGAAAAGCAACGCAGCTGGATTGGAAATGCTTTCAGACGCGACATCGTGCAAAGTGTTTTCGACGGCTTCTCTTCTCTGCCTGATCGTTCTCCAAATGTGTAGTGTCGAGGCCATCGCTCAGAGCGCCTCGAATTGCAAAGGCCCAGCGGCCCTCGATCAGGCGATCGCGTCGCAACCCTCCGCCGCAGCCTACGACGCGCTCGGCGCGTACTTTGGCGAACGCAATCAACTCTCGTGCGCCATTTCCGCCTTTCAATCCGCGCTGCAGCTTGCTCCAAACTCCTGGGAGGCGCACTACAACCTGGCCCTCGCCCTGCTGAACAGCGGCGACGCGGAGCACGCTGTCGCGGAACTGAAGAAGGCCGCGCAGCTCAAACCCCCAACAGCGCAGGCGCAGGTGGCCCTCGGCCTCGCGCTCAGTTCGTTGAACCGGAACGACGAGGCGATCGACGCTTTCAACGACGCGCTGAAATCAGATCCGAAATCGATACCGGCGCTGGATGGCCTGGGTAAGGCCCTCATCGCGGAGGGAAGATATACCGCGGCGATCGATCTGCTGCGCAGCGCTCCGGCCGATGAGGTGCTGCGCGTCGATCTCGCGATCGCGTACTCCAAGAACGGAAATCTGAACGAAGCGATCCAAACTCTTTCGAACGTCGTCAGAGCCCACCCCTCGTATGCCCAGGCCCACATGAACCTAGGCATCGTTTACACCCAGCAGAGCCAGTACCGGGAGGCTGCCGCGGAATTTCATGAGGCGCTGCGGCTTGATCCCTCCGACGACGAGGCGCGCTCGTCTTACATCAAGGCGCTGATAATCCTGGCCCAGTTCGATACAGCGCAGCCGCTGGCCGAGGACTACCTTCGCCGTAAACCGAACGACTTCGACGCGCTCTACTTTTCAGGCGTCGTCGATCGCGGATTGGGAAAATATTCTGACGCTGTGACGTTGCTCGCACGCGCCGTTCAGTTAAATCCTAATCATTACGACGCTCGTTATAACCTGGGCTTTGTCCTCGCTAAGCTGGGGAAACCTGCCGACGCGCGCGAGCAACTCGAGGCGGCGCTTAAGCTCAACCCAGAATCCAGCGAGGCACGCTTCCAGCTGGCGGCCGTGCTTCGGACCCTAGGCGACCAGGAACAGGCACGCGAGCAGCTCAATATCTTCCAGCAGCAGAAGCAGGTGAGCGTTAGCCAGGACGTGGCTGGAACCAAAGCCAACCAGGCCAATCAATATTTGCAGGAGGGCGAGATACAGAAAGCGATCGACCTTTATCGCGAATCGCTCACCGAAGATCCCAATAACGCGAAGACGTATTACGATCTCTCTCTGGCCTTCGACCGCCAGGGCGATCTTCGCAGCGAGCGCGAGGCGCTTGAGAAATCCGTCTCCATCGATGCCAAATTCGCTCCGGCGCACAACCAGCTTGGCTTCCTGAGCCTCCAGGCGGGGCAGTTGACCGAGGCGGAGCAGCAGTTGAAAACAGCCATCTCGCTGGATCCGCAATACGCCGAGGCACAAAGCAATCTCGGCGTGCTCTACGCGCAGCAGGGAAACAATAGCGACGCGGAGCGGCTCTTCCGCCAGGCGACGGAAAACAACCCGCAGTATACCCAGGCCTTCATCAATCTCGGCCTTACCCTGGCCGCCGATTCGCGCTTCACCGACGCCGATGAGGCGCTGGAAAGCGCGTTGAAGATTCAGCCCACGAGTACTTCCGCGCTCACCGCGCACGGAATGGTACTGGTGAAGCTCAAGAAGCAAAGCGAAGCGGTCGCCGCTTTCCGCAAAGTGATCGAGCTCGACCCAAAGTCCGCAGGCGCGCATCTGAACCTGGGCATCGCGCTTGCCGACCAGTTCGATCTCCTGGGTGCGCTCAGCGAATTCTCCGAGGCGGTGCGCCTCGACCCCAACTCCGCCCCGGCCCACTACAACAAAGGCCGGGTCCTCGTCGACCTGCGGCGCAACAACGAGGCAAAGGTCGAGCTGGAAGCGGCATCGCGCCTCGATCTCGACTTCGCCGGACCCCAATATTTGCTCGGCTTGATCGCCAAGCAATCCGGCAATGCGGAAGAGGCTATCGTCCTATTTCAAAAAGACGTAGCGCTCGACCCCAACAACGCCGACGCGCACTACATGCTGGGCCAGGAGCTATTACATATCGGAAAAACCGACGCCGCGATTGCGGAGTGGCGCAAGGCTCTCCAGATCCAGCCGGACTACAACGAGGCGCTTTACAACCTTTCACGCGTGCTGGCAAAAACCGATCCCGACGAGGCGAACCGGCTGCAGGCGCAATTTGAAAATCTGCAGGCGCAGCAGCACATCATGGACCGGGCGCAGACCTTGGGCAACTTCGCGCTGGCCTCGGCGGACGCCCGCGATTGGCCGCAGGCGATCGCCCATTTGAAGGAGGGACTCGAGGTTTGCGGAGACTGCAGCGCGAAGGCGCTGCTTCACAAGGACCTGGGCTTGATCTACTGCCGGTCTGGAAACCTGAAGAGTGGCCGCGCAGAATTGCTCGAAGCACGCAAGCTGTCGCCAAGCGATCCCGATATCGAAAAAGCCCTACAAATTCTGGACACTCACACGAACTAGCCACGCCCCTTTAGGGCCTGTTAACCCTATTAGGGCGGACAGCGTTGCCGCAACCCGCAGGGAGAGGGCGGGACCCGGCTAAGGAGTTTTTGTCGCTGCAACCGGCGTGACCGGCGCCTTTGAATTCCACGACTGCAACTGGCCCTGCGCCCACTGCGCGCTCTTCTCCTTGTGGCAAAGCAGGCAAGCGTTGGGGCTCTCCTGCTGACCGAAACGCAGGGTCATCTCCGCATTAGGAATATCGTCGATCTGGTGGGTCCTGGCGCTGAACGTTAGCGCATCCATGATCCGGGGCATGTGGCAGGAAACACAGCGGCTCGCCTCCGAGTCGTTCGGGTGATGCGTGTGGGCCGCGGCCTTCAGCTTGTCCTGAAACTGTGTGTGGCAACCCGTGCACATCTTGTCCGGTTCATCTTTGAACCACAGCGATGTCTGGTTGGTGGAAAAGCCATGCCCGTGGGGATCATGGCACGTGCCGCAAGTGACCCGACCCTGGCGAAAGCACTTCGATCTCTCCAGCGACTCGACGATGAAGGTGGTCTGGCCGAAGCGGCCGTCTTTATAAAAGCCTTTCCGCGTGAACTCGCCGAGCGGCACGCTTTGCGTCTGCTGGAAAAACTCTCCGCTCGTGGAGTAGTTCAGCTCCCCATGCGGTCCCGCGTCGCGCAGCCTCGCCTGCATGTGGCACTGCGCACATATGTTCATGAAATCCTGACTGCTGATTTTTCTGAAATCGACGGGCGGATCCAGCGGACTCTTCGGCTCAATGTCGCCGGCCAGCATTCCCACGATGTGGCCGACTGAAGGCCCGTGGCACATTTCACAGCCGATGCCAGGCTCGCGAAATTCCAGCCCATCGGCCTCCAGGCCGCCCCCTTTGGTGTTTCGCAATTGACTGGTGTGGCACACCGCGCACTTCTCCTGATAGCTGGTCGAGCTATCGAGGCGCTCGAAGTTATATGGGTCAGACCTTTCGCTTCCGGGGCCGTCGAGCGACTTCCAGTAGTTCAGCCACTTCTTTTCAAGAACGCTGTACTGAATTGGAAACACATGGATTTGCCCGTTGGGCAGCTTCGTCGCGTAGGCCTGTTGCCACTTCGAACCAATGGTGTAATCGACCGGATAGGAATGCCATCCTCCGTCGGATTGATGAATCTCGAAATAGTGTTTTCCCGATCGGACGACCATTCTCGCGAAGAGTTTGTGTTCAGAGCCCGGTATGATGTTTAGCTTGCCGTGAAGATACTGGAGGTCGTCGCCGGTATAGAACTCGTTGTTCTTTTCAAAATCCCCAATGACGTTCTGCGGTTGGTACGGGCGAAACATCCTCGCCATTCCAGTCTCCGACCAGTTTCGATAGATTTCTGCGTGGCAGTCTTTGCACGCGGAAGATCCTGCGTATTCAGGTAGCTTCTTCGACATTGCGGCTGCAGACGGGGTCCCCGCTTGCGGGGGATGAATGTCAGAACGACTCTCGTCGAGAAAGGTCTGGAAGGAGGTCGCAGGAGTGCGTTTCTGCGAAGAATATATCTCCTGCAGACTTGCCAGTGCGCGCGGAGCGTAGTCTCCTCCGCGCTTATAAAGGGCCGTGAACTCAATAGTGGCCTGCGACGAGTCGCCCGCAGCGAGATGCGCGACGCCGAGCAGGTATGCGATCTCCTGGTCCTGGGGATCGAGGGCGTTTGCCGTTGAAAGAGAACCTATAGAAGCGTCTAACAACTTCTGCCGGAGGGTTCCCGGATTCTCCTGCAACGCCATTTGGAGCTTCGCCCGTCCTATGGCGAAATGCGCGATCGCTTTTTGCCGCTGCTTTACCTCTGGCCACTCCTTCTCTGAGACCGAAACTGGATGGGCAAACTCATCCAAGTATTGAAGCGCATCGGTCGCGCTGCGGATGGCATCGTCGTTCTGACGGCGGCTGGCCTGCACGTCGGCGACGGCCACCAGCAATAGGGGGTTTTCCGGAAGCAGCGCAAGCGACTGGCGCGCATACTCGAGACCTTGCGGCAGTTTTCCTGCATCGAAGGAGCCGCGCGCCGCGATCTCGTAGACCTGGGCGAGAAATGCCGACTCGGGATACTTCGCCAGAAAGGCCTCGGAGCGGGCAAGCATTGTCTGCGCGTCCAGTTTCCGGTACAGCGCCACAAAATCCGCGCGCTCGGCTGGGTCTCCGATCTGGTCCGCTATGACCGCCGGGGAGCGATTGCGTGTGGTGACGTTGGAGTCAAGTTCCTGCCCCGTGGACTGTAGGGTCGCGCACAGCGCGCTGACAATCGCACCGAGCAAGAACCTGCCAGCCATGGCCAATATCTTCATCCAACCTGCGGGAACGCGCAAGCGAAGCGGTGAACCAGTGCTAAATCCAGCCTAGTATTGCCTATACGGTGGTCTGGCATGTGAATCGCCTTGACGATGCTGAGCTGCAAATCGGGACCGCTTGTACCCGTCGCAGCACTCCAAAACATCATCCCAGCGTTTGAGGTCTAAAAGCAGGTTTTGCAAAGCTGGGGCGTGTGCGTGTCCAGCGCAAACGCTCCAGACCAGGAATGCACGTCACCTTTTCCGGCTGTCGCGGACGGAAAGGAACTTCTGGTACAGCTTGCGAGGCCCGATATAGTGCCGTGGATCCGATTGTTGCCCATCGCCGCAACCCAACACCCGCTTCGCAGAGCAGCACCAAATTAGCTATCCCACGGCCGAGATCATGAATCGACTGGGCTCGGTCCTCTCCGCAAAGGGCAAAGCGGTCATTGGGTGTCTGCGTCGTCATCCTTCTGACCAGAACCACTTGAGTGAATAACCGGCTACCCGTAGAAGTGCTGCCCCGATGTTGCTCGCTATTTGCCAAGTGCAACCTCCTACCACCCGCCGCTTGATTTCCTGTTGCGGTGGGAAATTCGTCCCGTAAGTCTCAGTCGAAGTGAGGGAAGATGCGTGTCCCCGGGGTGGGGATCTGGAAATTCTGACCAGAGATTATGTAACTATGGCTGAGCTGAATGGTGATAGCGGAGGCAGGCCCATAGCAGATCGTCGAGATCGCTTCCCGCGCGCGGGCGTTATATATGTGCGCAGCGGGGAGACGGATGATGCCTGCAGGTGGCGAGTGGAGTGGAGGATGCTTGAAGGCGGGGTAGGAACCAGAATAGTAACCCCTGAAATCCGGTGACTCGCGTGGGAAGTACTATAGGGGTAAAAAGCATGAAAAGGTGCGGAAAGTGTCAGCTAAGTCTCAGTCGAAGGTAGGGAACATGCGTTTCCCCAGGTGCGGATGTCGAAATCCTTGCCAGAACTTTGCCGCCGGAAACCAACTATTTTCACCCCTCTTCCCGAAATGGGAATGACGCCCCCCGGGGCGGCTGAAAACCCGGGGCATGATTCAGTGGATCAACGGGTCTCGGCAGGGAGAGCAGGTCGCGGGTTGAAGCTTCTGAGCATGACGATAAGGAAAGCGCCGCCGAACAGTATGCCGGCAACGACAAGCAGGAGAGCCACCATCAGGACGGCGCCTGCCAGCAAGATCACACCGTTGCCGATGATCTTCGTCATGGGTGCATGATCGAGGAGCGCAGCGGGGAAGGACAAGCGGCGGCTTAATCAGGCCGGGCCCACTCAAACAAGACTCGCAGATAAGTATCTTCCTGCCATGTACAAGCACGGAGCAAGGAGCCGAAGGCTCTCCTCGCCCGCGCGCGGGAGTTTCTATGTGCACGCCGGGGAGGGACGTAGTAATGCAGGGTGCCAGCTGCCTGGTGATACCGGTTCAGGCCTTCCTTGATGGTGCTCCATTCATCATTCGTTACAGCATGCACGAGACCCTTGACGGGATCGATCTTGGTGCCGGTGCCGAAGCCAACGGTTTCGCGCACCTGGATACGCATCTTCCCGTTGCCCATCTGGAAGACGTTCTCGATGTAGTTCTTATCGCCGCCGGCGGTAACAGGGTTGCCGTTGATGTAGCCGAGGATTGCCTGCTCGCCGTTCTTGAGTCCAAGGGCTTCTTCGATGGACTTGCCCTGGAAGCGCTCCCAGCCATGAACACGTGACTCGACCACATCGTATTCGGCCATGCGCTCTACGTTCATGCCGTAGAGGTTGTTGCGCATCATGAAGCCGCCTTCACCGAGGTAGCCGGTCTTGCGCAGAGTAGGGTGATGAGCCCAGTACTCGTTTTCCCAGCTCATGGGGTTCAATGAGGGATATAAGGCTGCAATATCTTTACATATCTCAGATAGATGTGATACGCTGATCTTCCTTCTATGCAGCGCGCCGCCCTCTACATGCGTGTCTCCACCCTCGACCAGCACCCCGAGACGCAACTCTACGACCTCAGGCAGATGGCCCAGCAGCGCGGCTTCGAGATCGTCGAGGAATATACCGACACGATCAGCGGCGCCAAGGCCCGCCGGCCCGGTCTCGATGCCATGATGCGCGATGCCCGCCGCGGCCGCTTCGATGTCGTCCTGGTCTGGGCCTCGGACCGCATCGCGCGATCGGTGAAGCACTTCCTCGAGATCCTCGATGAGCTGAACCGGCTCAACATCGAGTTCATCAGCTTCCGCGAGCAGATCGACACCGGCGGCCCGCTGGGCCGCGCTGTCGTGGTCATCATCGGAGCCGTTGCAGAGCTCGAACGCAACCTGATCATCGAGCGGTGCGCGCAGGCATGCGCCGCGCCCGTCTCGAAGGCCGTCACATCGGCCGCAAACCGCTTGAACTCGATCGCAATGCTATCCTGCGGGACCGCCAGCAGGGCCAGAGTCTGGGCCAGCTGGCAAAGAGCTACCGAGTCTCCCGCGCCACCATCCACCGCGTGCTCCGCGAGCACCCCCAACTACTACCTTGGAGAAGTCCGCATGAACCTGGGTCCTCGGCGACCTGGTACGCCGCTATCGCCACAACGTCGAGCAACTCGACGCTCTTCGCCGTCAGCTGCCCCAGCCTTACTCCGCCGTGCTCTTCCAGGAGCGCCAGCTCCGGCAGATCCGCGGCGTCCTCAACGACCTCCATAAGATGGTCCGGGGCGTTACAAAAAGCCTCGAAAATCGCCCCTCCTAAATCCCACAAAATCAACGGCCGGATCCCACGGATCCGGCCGTTCCATAAGGTGTGGCTTTAGAAACAATATGGGGCTGGATCCCTGCGCTCGGCTCACCGGCAGAGCTTGTTCAATGAAGAAAGCCATGGAGATCCCCTCCGTTTACTTGAAACTCGGCTCCTGTCGCCCGGAGCAAAACGCAAACTTCTTGCTGCCGTTCGCGACAGTCACGATTTAGCGACAGTTTGCTTTGAAGAGGGCTTATCACACTGTTTGGCCCGTCCCCTTTGCAAGAGGTGCGGCTTGGTTTACTTTTCAGCGGCAGACCCTTCCGCGGTAGCGCATCACTAAAGTCAGTTCTTTGAAATCGGCAATGCCGAAGTAGTCGATCCTACCTGTGGCGTGGGCGAACTTACCGGTTCCGCCCAGGACGTCGGACGAATAGTTCCCCCAGAGCACGGCCACCACGTTCGGGTCATTGGTCGCAGTAGGTGTCAAGACGGCCTCTTTAAGCAGGATCGTTTCGCCCGCACTGGTGACCCAGTAGTGCTGCACCAGGAAGTTGCCTTTATTGTCCTGACCCTTGATGGTTGCCGCGATCGATCCCTGGAGATCGCCGGTGACGGGACCCAGATTGGTTACGCCCTCGATGGCGCCAATGTTGGTCATTAACATGCCGCCAACAGTTTGACACTCGTTAGCCCAAGCAGGCGCCGCAAGCAGCAGTGCAAGGACAACTGCGGCGATAACACCGATGTGTTTCGTAAAACGCTTCTTTGTTAGGTTGTTGGTTGCTGGTCGCATTGTCTCCTCCTCGTAAAAAGTTGTGTTGTGCAAACCTCGCGGCGAGTTCCCTGATCTGGCACCTGCGTATCACGCTGCTTTGCGCCGATCGTCCTGAATTTCCGGTCAAGGAGAACGGGCGCGGAGGTGTTCGATCCGGCGGTCACCACTAAAGAGCTGCTGCTGCCATAGTTCACTTTAGGTGTTGCTGAACTGGTGAAGCTGTCATCGGTCAGCACCGTTTGTGCAGAGGCAGACGCAGACAGTAAGAGAACCGGCAGCAGCATTGCCACAATCTTCCCGTGAAGTTCATATGCCTAACCATCCTCGGACAATGCAACCCATAGAAGGAATCGGGCCGGAGAAGGACGCCCGCTCTTTCCATGGCGAGGCGATATTCCCGTTTTTCCCTTCGCATGGTCAATGAATGGGCGCTGAGGAGCGGATGAGTTTTTTCTGAGGACGGCTAAAGAATTGGGCAGTAAGGAACTTAACCAATCCGGACTATAATGAGCTTCCCCCGTGGCCACAGCCTGATCTTGTCGAGCGTGTCCTGACTATGGAGTCAAAACACCCCCAGCAATTCCGCTTTGCAGACTTCGAATTTGACTGCCACAGCGGAGAACTGCGGCGGAACGGCACTTCCTTGAAGCTGCAGCTTCAGCCGGCTAGAGTATTGGCCGTGCTCATCCGGCGCGCTGGGCAGGTAGTCAGTCGCCAGGAACTAGCCGAGGAAGTATGGGGAGCGGATACCTTTGTGGATTTTGAGCAGGGCTTGAACTATGCGGTCCGGCAGATTCGGACCGTGCTCGGCGATGACGCCGAGCAGCCCAGGTTCCTGGAAACGCTGCCCAAGCGAGGATACCGGTTCATCGCCTCCCTCAAGGAAGTCGCGCCGGAAGAACCAGTCTTGTCTGTCACAGCTTCTGAACAGTCTCTGGTGCGGCACGGAACCTCGACTCGGGTCGCCATTGCGTTGATAGCGGTCGGCGTGATCGCGGCTGCGCTTGTGATTGGCTTGCGGCTCCGTCGCCGCCAGCCCACGGGCGCAAATGGTCCAATCGCATCGCTGGCCGTGCTGCCGTTGCACAATCTTTCGAATGACCCGGAGCAGCAGTACTTCAGCGACGGCATGACCGACGAGTTGATTACGGATCTTGCCAAGGCTGGCAGTCTACGCGTGATCTCCCACACATCTGTTGAGCGGTACAAGGATACGAAACGCCCTTTGCCGGAGATCGCACGCGAACTGGGAGTGGACGCGATTGTGGAAGGCACGGTTCTGCGTTCGAATGATCGCGTGCGCATCACAGCGCAGTTGATTGATGCGCGCTCCGATCAGCACCTGTGGGCCGACAGTTACGAGGGCGATTTGCGGGATGTTTTGTCTCTGCAAGACGAAGTCGCGCAGCGGATCACGACTCAGGTTGGGATGAAAGTGGAGGCAAGCGCTCCGCAAGCTGCCCGCAAGGTAGATTCTGCGGCTTATGAAGCGTACCTGAAAGGCAACTTCTACTGGAACCAGTCAAACTGCGACGGATCTCGAAAGGGGTTGCCATATTATCAGGAGGCGGTGGCAAAAGATCCCACGTTCGCAGCGGCCTATGTCGGGCTGGCTCAGGCGTATTTCACGCTTGGCGATTGGAACTGCTCGCCTTATAAAGAGGCATTTGCGAAATCCAAAACGGCAGCGCTTAAGGCGCTTGAGCTCAATCCCGCATTGGGACCCGCTCACTCCTGGCTCGGCGCCCTTGCCCATTTTTACGAATGGGACTGGGATAGCGCGGAAAGGGAATATAGTCAGGCGAGTCGCCTCAGCCCAAATTATGCGACGGCCCATCTTCTGTATTCCGTATTTCTCGTGTCCATGGGGAAACAGGAGCGGGGCCTCGTTGAAATGAACAAAGCTCTCGAGCTTGATCCAACGGCCGAGCTGACAAATATGGTCAGTGTCCATATTCTTTATCTTGCCCGTCGGTACGATCGCGCCATCGAACAGGCCAAGAACGCACTTCAGCTCTATCCCGATTCATGGGGTACCTACAATTGGCTCGGGGTGGCTTACGAACGCAAAGGCATGTACGACCAAGCGGTAGAAGCGTATCTAAAAGCAAAATCACTCCAGGGTGCCAAAGCTGAGGAATTGGCCGCGCTCCGCAACGCCTATCAGAAATCAGGCATTCAAGGGTACTGGCGGCAATTCCGTGATTTTGAACCGCATGATGAATCGGAGACGTGCTCGACGTTAGTCTATGCGCAGTTTGGCAATACTGAGCGGATCATGGACTATCTTAACTGGGCTTTCGAGAACCATTGCCCAGGCATGCGAATGCTCAAGGCGGACTCTTTCTACGACAACCTCCGGCAAGATCCGCGCTTTCAGAATCTGATTGCCAAGATGCGCTTCCCGCCCGATTCCCCCCAACTCGACCCACAGACCGAACCCGGCCAGCCGCCGAGCAAATAACTCGCAAGAATTTCGATTCGGCAAGTCAAGACCTTCGCACCCAACTAGTCACTGAGTGTGCAAGCCGCGCAGCCTGTCCTGAGCGCAGCAGAAGGAAAGAATCCTTGTGCGGAACGTCTTCCTTGTTGTTGATATTGCCGAGTCACTCGTTGAAAACCGGCATCAGCAGGGATCCAGCCCCATATTGTTTCTAAAGCCACACCTTATGGAACGGCCGGATCCGTGGGATCCGGCCGTTGATTTTGTGGGATTTAGGAGGGGCG
>Ga0335083_10009506_pt1 | contig 11788 bp, 9 predicted proteins | sample Lox_Sample_42_FD_206716 | JGI IMG/M metagenome (GOLD analysis project Ga0335083, IMG submission 206716) | Soil microbial communities from Loxahatchee National Wildlife Refuge, Florida, United States - Lox_Sample_4.2 | ecosystem: Environmental > Terrestrial > Soil > Wetlands | place: USA: Florida... | reverse complement strand
TTGGGATCGTCTTCGCGCTTCAGCGCCTGGCGCTCGATTTCGAGCTGTGTCGCGCGTCGCTCGAGCTGGTCAATCTCGGTGGGCATGGAATCGATCTGGATGCGCAGGGAGGCGGCGGCTTCGTCGATCAGGTCGATAGCTTTGTCGGGCAGGAACCGGTCTGAGATATAGCGATGCGACAGCGTCGCGGCTGCAACGATGGCCGAGTCCTTGATGCGCACGCCGTGATGCACTTCGTATTTCTCACGCAGGCCGCGCAGGATCGCGATCGTGTCTTCCACATTGGGCTCGCCAACGAAGACGATCTGGAAGCGGCGCTCCAACGCGGCGTCCTTCTCGATGTATTTGCGATACTCGTTCAGCGTGGTTGCGCCGATGGCCCGAAGTTCGCCGCGCGCCAGCGCCGGCTTCAACATGTTGGAAGCGTCAATCGCGCCTTCGGCAGCGCCCGCTCCGACCAGCGTGTGCAACTCGTCGATGAACAGGACGATTTGCCCCTGCGACTGCTCAATCTCCTTCAGCACTGCCTTGAGACGGTCTTCAAACTCGCCGCGGTATTTCGCACCCGCCAGCATCGCGCCCAGGTCGAGCGAGACGACACGCTTGTTCTTGAGCTGCTCCGGAACGTCGCCCGAGACGATGCGTTGCGCCAGGCCTTCCACAATCGCGGTCTTCCCGACACCCGGCTCGCCGATGAGCACCGGGTTGTTCTTGGTGCGGCGTGACAAAACCTGGACTACGCGGCGCACCTCCTCGTCGCGGCCGATGACTGGATCGAGTTTGCCTTGACGCGCAAGTTCCGTCAGGTCGCGAGCGTAGCGCTCCAGCGCCTGATACTTCGCCTCCGGGTTCTGGTCGGTGACTTTCTGGTTGCCGCGCACCGCTGTCAGCCCGCGCAGGATGTTGTCGTAGGTCGCGCCCGCTTTGGCCAGGATTTCCTTGGCCGGATCGCGCTTCAGCTTGGTGATGCCGAGCAGCATGTGCTCGGTGGAAACGTAGTCGTCCTTGAAGTTCGACGCCTCTTTGAAGGCGTTCTCCAGCATCTGCGAAGCGCCGTCGGAAAGGTGCGCCTGCGCAGCGCCGCTGCCGGAAACCTTGGGCAGCTTCTCGATCTCGCGCATGGCTTCGCCCTGCACATTCGAGACGTGCAGTCCAACCCGCTCCAGAAGCGGCGCAACGATGCCTTCGCGGTCTTCAATCAGCGCGGCCAGAATGTGGACCGGCTGCAGCTCAGGGTTGCCGCGCTCGCTGGCGAGATCGTTCGCCCGCTGCATCGCCTCCTGCGCCTTTACGGTTAACTTGTCCCAACGAATTGCCATGGGTTTACTCCGGTTGTCAGGGGTTAGGGGCTAGGTGGTTAGAGAGAGCAAAATCTTGCGCTTCCCATTATCACGCACTTCCCAGATCCTGGTATCGGTGTGATTACGGTATTACCACCCCCAGGCCCTAGCCCCTGACTACTGCTTCCGCCCCCGGCGAGTTCCGTCGGTAAACAAAAGGGAGGCAAAGTTACGCCTCCCTTGAACTCCCCAGTTCGTCTCCCTCCCGGAATCTCACCGGGGGGCGAAACTTGGATTAGGCAGCCTGGCCTTTGCCGGCGCTCTCGGGCTTCTTGCCTTCCAGCGTCTTCTGGCTGCCGATGCTGACCTTGATCTGCTTCGGCTTGGCTTCCGCGCGCTTGGCCAGCTTGATGGTCAACACGCCGTTGTTGTACTGCGCGTTGATGTCGTCCGTGTTCACGGTGTTCGGCAACGTAAAGGAACGGGTGAAGCTGCCATAGCGGCGCTCGATGCGATGGAAGTTCTCCTCTTTCTCTTCCTTCTCGAACTTGCGCTCGCCACTGACGGTTAGAGTGTTGTTCTCGACCTTCACGTCGAGGTCTTTCTCGTCGATGCCGGGCACTTCCAGCTTCAACTGCAGGCTGTGCTCGTCCTCGTAGATGTCAACCGGCGGCATGAAAGCGCCAGCGGTTAGCGAGTCTTCGCGCGAGCCATACTGCTCTTCAAACAGTCGGTTCATGCGGTTTTGCAACGCGTAGAGTTCACGAAAAGGATCCCAACGAGTCAATACGGTCATGGTACAAAAGTCCTCCAACAAAGAGTCTTAGGGTCTAATCACCTTCGCTAACTTTAGATGCATTAGTTAGCAAATTGGAATCATAAAATATGAGCGTAATATTGTCAATACTCTGTCCAAGAATGCCTTCATATCGTATTAAGTTTAATATTTTCAGCTAATTAGAGTTGGAGTTACACACTTCAGATGACGTGGAAAGAGCATGAGCACGTCACCAGCACGCCACCTGGCTGAAGCATCTTCAAGGCACGCAGGTTAGGTTCTTGGCAGCCGCGCAGCGCAGTCGCCACTGTGCGTTTGCTCTTGGCGAATGCTGGGGGGTCGATGACGAAGGTGTCGTACTGGCGGCCGGCGCTGGCGTAGCCTTTCAGCAAAGACATTCGCGTGTGGTAAGGTTGCAGCCGAACCGTGGCTTTTCTCCTTGATACAAGCTGACATCACATCACGGCGTAGATCAAGCAGAGCATCACTCATACCGTAGGGCCTCTGCTGGCAGGACGCTCGCGGCCGACCACGAGGGGTAAAGTGTAGCAACGAACGAGATCCCGATGGCGACGATCGCCACCAACAGCCCGTCCATGGGGCGCGGGGCGAACGGAACGTAATCGATGGAATAGACCTCGGCAGAGAGCGAGACCAGGTGGTAGTGTCCTCCCATCCAGGAAAGCGAGTAGCCCGCGATCAGCCCTAGTACGGTCCCGATTACCCCAATCAGCAGGCCCTGATAGATAAAGATGCGCCGGATCTGGCGCTTCTTCGCTCCCATCGAGACCAGCACGGCGATGTCTCGCGTTTTCTCCATCACCATCATGATGAGCGAGATGAGAATGTTGAGTGCAGCAACGAAAACGATCAGTCCGATGGTGATGAAGGTCACGACGCGCTCAAGCCGCAAGGCGCGAAACAGTGCGCGGTTTTGTTCCATCCAGTTGGTGGACATGAAACCTTTCCCGGCTTCGCTTTCCAGCTTGCGTGCGATCCCCGGGGCTTTGTAGATATCATCCACCTTGAACTCGAGCACGGAAACCACATCGCTCAGATCGAAGAGCTTTTGCGCGTCGGACAGGCGGATGAAGGCCCAGTTGCTGTCGTAATCGTAGAAGCCGGAAGAGAAGATACCCGCCACTTTGAAGCGCTTGTACTTGGGAACAATTCCGAAGGGGGTCAGCTCGCCCTGCGGGCTGGTTACGGTCACCAGCGAGCCTACGGGCGCACCCAGTTCGTCGGCCATGTCCTTGCCAAGAATAATCGGCGGCAGCGGAGGCGGCGGGGTGCTCTCATCGCCGGCAGCCGGAGTATTGGCCGGCGATGACTGGGGGAGCTCGTCCAGAGCACCGCTGGACCCCTTCGTCACCGATTCCAGCAGATCGCTGACCTTGCGTTCTTCGCGAGGATCGATTCCCTTCAGGACCGCTCCCTGGGCGCGCGACCCCAGCGAGATCAACACCTGCTCGTAGATGGCAGGTGCTCCGGCTACTACATGAGGCTGCTCCTCCAGCCGGGACAGCAGGTCCTGCCAGTTGCGGATGCCGTCGCTTTGCACGCGCAGGAGATTGATGTGAGAGGTGGAGCCGAGCAGCCGGTCCTGCAGGTCCTGGCGGAATCCGTTGTTGATGGCCAGCGCGATGATGAGCGACGCGACGCCTGCCGCTACTCCAATGATGGAGATGACAGTGATAATGCCGATGACAGCCTGTCGCCGCTTGGCCCGCAAGTAGCGCGCCGCTACGAAGAGTTCAAATTGCATACGGTGAGGCGAAGTGAAGGTTCATTGTAGCGAAAGGCAAAATCAACCGCGGATTTTGCACGGATGAACACGGATTTTCTTAATAGTTGAGGTAGGCCGCCGACACCAGTGTTATCTCGTCAAGCTACCGCGGGTTGGAGCGCCGACGACAAATCCAAATGCGGTCATGCTATCTGACAGAAAACAAAAGATCCGTGTTCATCCGCGTAAATCTGTGGTTGAAGCGAAGGGCAAGACCGCGGGCACTCGCGCCCGATACTCGCGATAGGCTTCGCCGAACCTCGCTTCCAGCTCCCGGTCCTCCATACGAATCATGATCGCGCCGGTAATTAATGCGAATGCTGCCAGAGCGTACAACGCGATCAATCCGGTGCCGATGCACCAGCCGAAAACCTCGCAAAGATGCCCCAGGTAGATGGGATGTCGCACGCGCGAGCGAATGCCGGTAGTGACCAGTTGCTGACGATGCCGGGCCGGTTCAAGCTCCGCCAGTCCCGAGACTTGGGTGTGATGGAAGCTGCGAAAGGCTGCCGAATAGATGAAGAAGCCAAGCAGGAAGAAGACCGCCGCCGGCGCCCACGCAAACCAGGTCACGTAAAAGTGGGTAAGCCGGAAGGGCCACATAATCAGGAACACAACTAAGATGACCACCGCCCACGCCGGCAGGATAAAGTCGTAGGCTCGGCGGCCGAGCTTGCGCCATCGCTCCACGAACGGATGCGTCATAAGCCAGAACAGCGGAATCGTGCAGTAGCCCGAGCAAACAAGCAGCGCGAGAATGTCGAGAACCGCACGCAAGCCCACAGACTAACAATTTACTTCACCAGCGCTCCCCAGGAGTTGTTTAATGCATATGCGATGCAAAAAATACCAGGCGGCATTGTGGAGTGCTTTGTGACAGGCAGGCGTTTCTTTCAATGTGTTTTTCTACTGCTGCTGTGTTTCCCAGCCGTCAGTAATTCGCAGACGCGCGATACCACGCTGCAAGGTCAAGTCGTAGATGCGGCGGGAGCGCCTGTGCCCGAGACACGACTCCTGATCATCAATCTCAACACCCTCGAGGAGCAGAGGGCAGTGGTCAAGGATAAGGGCAAGTTTTCATTCCAACAGTTGCCGTCGGGGGACTACGCGTTGATTGCCGCGGCTCCAGTGGATACACCTTGTTACAGGCCAGTTGTGGAAAGAGTGAAACTGGAAGCCGACAGCACGCGGACTGTCCGCCTGGTCATGATCGCGAATCCGGGCGCGTGTGCCGCCGGTCAAAAGCTCTGGCAGCAATCGCCCCGGCCTGTGACACGCTTGCTTGCACAATCGCCTGGCATGACGGATCTTCCGGTTTGCCGTTAGTCGCCCTCCAATCGGTGGCCCACGACAGATCACTTACGCTGTTGGACATTTGCACTAGCTTTACAAATCTTTGACGAAACTGTGACATGACAAGAGCGCTGCTGACCTAGCATTCATAGCGTCGATCCCGCGCCAAGCAGACATTTCCTGAACGCTATCCCAAGGAGACAACGAAAGTGTTCTACATAAGGAGCAGGCCGACCATCTCGCGGTTTTGTGCTATTTGCAGCTGCGCATCATTCTTCTTGACGTTGCTGGTCTTCTGTAGCGCCATGGCGTTCGGGCAGGCGGATACATTCCAGCTCAACCCTTCCGCTGGACCAAACGGGATCATCGTTCACAGCAAGTTTGGCGGACAAATCTTTGGGTTTGACATCGATCAGAACGGTACCGAGGGCCTGCTGGCAGAGGCCAAGACGCTCTCCAACGGGAATGTGCTGGCCGCGGTCGAAACGTTTGACCAGGCGACCGGCAGTATCCTCAACGTGGTGCAGCTGGCGCAACCATCGCACGCACAGGATGATTTCATCACTTTGGGCGTGGTCGGCAACAGTGTTGGGCTGTTCGAATACGAGCACGTATCCCATCTCTTCGTCAGCAGCCGCACCTTCAGCATCTTGAATCCGCTCTCTTCCAACCGCGTTAACGGCGCCTGGACGCCGCCGATCGGACCGCAGCACATCATCATGCCAACCGGAGTGAGCCGCAGCCAGGGAGTGCCGAACGTCGCAGTGTTCGCCTATGACAACAGCGGACAATTCATCCCTCTGGTATTCAGCTCCAACATTGCCAACAACACCTTCGGTCCTGTCGTCAAGATCACGGATTCCAAGAACTTCGGCAGCGTGCCTCCGCCCATCGCGTACGACAGTGTGACGAATCAGGCATTGCTGGGTGGAGGCCCGGGATGCTTTGGCTGCCGGCCTGTCTTCGCGGTGGTTGATCTCACTCTGGGGACGTACACGGAGTTTGTTGGCACCGGGTTTGGCTTTGTGAACGGATTGGCCATCGATGCAGCAGAAGGCATCGCATGCAGCACGACAGAAGACGACGCAAACATCGAGTTCTACAACCTCAGCACCCAGACCGAATTTACCGTGCAGTTACCGGGATCAGGTGGACAGCAGTTTTACAGCGGCGCCGATGTCGAGTTTGATCCCATTCACAAACTGTTTCTGATCGCTCAGCCCAATTCAAGTTCGGCCCCCAGCGGCAGCACGATCTACGTCTACGACACGCACGGGAATCTGCAGGAAACCATTAACGGACTCAGCTTCTCCAATTCTTTCGAAGTGGTTCCCACGTACATAGCATTGCACCCCAGCCTTCGGTCCGGATACGTTGACGGTCCAGACTCCGGTGTAACGGAGCTTCAGGGATTCACGTACTGATTAGTCTGGTGACTGCCGATTGCGGAGGAGTCGTCGTTCATCTACCGGGCCGGCGTCTTCACCACAATCTTGCCGGTACCAACATTTTCGAAGCGGTCGTACACCCGGACAATGATGGTGTGCTCCTCGCCAGACGGCCTGCTTCGAGCTGCGGCATTCCCGCCTCCGCTTCCCGGCGCGCCGTCAAGCTCGGGGTTGCCGCCCGCGGAAATGGGCACGAGAACGTCATAGCTCTCGATCTTGTAATCAGAGATTTGCCCTATCGGCGCGATTAGCTGCCAGTCGTCGGCATCAATCGAGTATTCGGCACGTTTGATGGGCGAGAAGCTGTCTTCCGCCCGAAACGTCAACCGCACCTGCTTGCCTTCCATGCGGGCATTCAGTGACTCAAGCTTGGGCGGCGTGTTGTCCACCTCAAATCTCGAGCTGAGACCCTCCCCGGTCAGAGTGTCTTCGGATGAGTGGGAGGGCGCGTCGGAAGCAACCACCCGTATGGTGTAACCGCCATCGGGGAACAGATCCGCTTCGAGGTTTACGAAGCGCTCGTCCAGGTTCTCACGCAGCAGCTTCCAGCTCATTTCGCCGTCGCCGCGGTAATAGACGTCGTAATCCAGAGTGTCGTCATTGTCATCGTGGGCTTTCCATTTCACTACGATGGAGTGCCGGTCGCGAACTGTGGGAATCGGGGCTTCGTAAGCGCTCGTCGCCGAGCTGTCACTCGAACGGACTCCAGCCGGAACGCGCCACCCGACCATAACGCTCACACCGTCCACTTCCGGCGCGACATTCTTGGGCAGGTAATTCAATACGACGCTGTCGATGACCGGCGTGTGGGGAGTGGCATGCAGCACCGCCTTCCACTGAATGAAACGGGCGGCGGGAGCGTCGATGGGAAGCTCGTTGTCGAGATTGATGGGCCTCCACGGGCTCCAATTGCGATCGGGATTGTCCACATTGCCACTACGCGCCAAGAAGTCGAAGCTGCCCTCGCCGCGGACTTCAACCCGCCCCCACTTGGAGAAATTCTTCGCATCAAAGACGTCGCTTTCGTACGATCCTTCGGTGACCAGGTTCGGGCCGAGAAGGAAAATCTTACCCAGGTTGCTGGTGGCGGCGTACAGTCCGCCTTTCGGCGCGCGGGCAAACGCGGTCACCTGATTAGCGCTCGCCTTGGCGAGATCGGTGTACTGGTTGCCTTGAAGGACGTAGATCTTCCCGCGATTTCCGGTGCCCGCCAGAAGGCGTCCCGCATGAGCGAAGGCGAGTGCGTACACCAGGTCCTCGCGTGACGACCAAATCGTCTTTGGCGAACCGTCGGCGGAAATTCGATAGACGTCCGACCCGCCGACATTGGTCACGTTGGGGTATGGCAGCGCGGTAAACCCGGGAGGAGACGCAGCCGCGCCGGACGAACCACCCTGGGGACCAACCACGGTCACGGGCCCAGGCGTAACCGGCACCGGAACTGGAACAATCGGACCGGGCGGCGGTGGTACACCCGGTCCACGCTTTTCGCCCGCTCCCGCAGCGTAAATATTGCCCTCCGTGTCAACTGCAAGAGCAGTAATTTCTTTCTTCGGAGCGCTGTAAAGAACGAAGCCTTCCCCCTCCGGCGAGATGCGATAGACGAGCCCGCTGCCGTCAGTGCCCGCAATCAGATTGCCGGAGTTGTCGAAGTCGAGCGCCCGAATCTGTGCCTCATCGCTCTTGAAGAACAAGGTGCCCTTGCCGGCGCGGTCCACCCGAAAGATCTCTCCACGATCCCCAGTCCCAACGTAGAGCTGCCCTTGGCGATCGAGCGCCAGTGCCCAGATGTACTTGGTCTTGGGATCGAAGAAGACGGTAGCGCCGTAGCTGGAATCAACCTCCAACGGCAGGCGCGTCGTTTCGCCAGCGGTGGCCTTCGCGGCCTCCTGAACCGTTGTGTTGGCTTCCATCGCATTGGCTGAACTCCCCGGGGCATTTGCGGAAGCACCGCCGCGCCCGACTCTGTAAACCTTGCCATCCGGCGACGTGGCCGCGTAGATGACACCGCTGCTGTCGACGACCAGCGCTTGTACCTGCAACTCCTGCGAGGCAAAGATGATGCTGGCCTTTCCGTCGGGGGTTAGCTTGTACACGCGGGCCGGCGATCCGGCGGCCGCATAGACGTTGCCTTGCGTATCGGAGGCGAGGCTCCAAAGGTAGGTGGAAGGTGAGGTATAAAGCGAGTCGAATGAAGGCGCCAGCATGAGGTTGCCGTCACTGCTGATGGCTACGCCGTGAGCTGTGCCCTTCTCGAATTCGTCGTATTTGGTTTGTTCCCAGGTGCGCGTTCCTTGTGCCCAGCATACTGCCGGGAGCCAAAGGCACAACAGCACCAATGGAAAAACTTTCATTTTCGAAACCCGACTGGTTCTATTTTGCAGAGGTAAGAAGAGCGTAACACACGTCAGACGGTGAGAGTTGTGGTGGTCCACCTCAAGAAGGTGAGGAGCAACTTCGTTGCGAAGCTACTCCTCATTCATCCTCGCAGACATATTTAAAAGCAACCAGGTTTTGGTTGCCCGAAGCATTGCTGGAGAGTAGAAGCTACTCGGTCCCTTCTCCCAACAGGGCAATCTGTCCGCAGGCAAGTTGGCGTGCTTCACCTGGTTGTAATGGGGGACCCGTGATCTCGTTAGCGAGACCGAGAGACACCCCACCCTCGGTGCTCACCAGGACCTTGAAATCACTCATGCTCTGCGTTGTATTCCAAACCCCGACGCAATATTCATTCGTAGCGGGATCGTCAAGAGTAACCGTGTCATTGGTAATAGTGCCCACCGGGTAAGACGGGTCGGCGGTTCTTGGAATCTCGATACCTTGCGGCAAGTAGGCCGAACCAGGGATGTCCAACCTTGCTCCCGTCACAGAGGAATCGAGAAGGAGATCGTCAATACTGTCGGGTACGGTGGGATTTCCCAGTAAGTCGGGTGTCCACCCGCTCTGCAGCCGGATACCTTGCGCGGTCAGGGCGGTTACAAAAATCCTCACGCCTGGAACCTGCTGCTCAAAGATGGCGGCGCTTGCTACCTTCAGGTACGGAAATTTCGAGTTAGTGTCTTCCTTCTGCCAGTCAATTCCGGGATCGCCGGTGTCGGTATCCCAGTCGTAATCCTCCGTTCCCTTAGAAGTAAAGTGAACAACGCGATCTGAGATGGTAGAGCCCCGGGCGGTCCCGCCAACCCAGCCATCGGGCGATCGTTCAACTTTGTATTTGTTCGGTGGCTTAGTTTCGTAGGCGTCGAAGTAATACCAACTGTCGTTAAAGAAGACTTCGGTTGCCGCCTCTTGGTAGAAGTATTTTCTGGCTCTGTCTTGCATCTTGGAGAACGGCACGTTCAACTCGCGAACGGGAAAGCCCAGTTCTCGCGTCAGGGAAGCAAAGAACAGGTTATGGTCGATGCACACAAAACCTTTGCGCCCTCCGTAGCCTGCCTTGGTGAACTTGTCCTCGGTCATGGGATTTCCGATACCCACCAACCCCTGGTTGATGAGGTCCAGAATCTTGTCATCTGCCCGCAGACGATTTGGCGCGGGATCCTTGTTGGGTTCCAGATAATCGTCTACGCACGTCTTAAGGCTTTCCATGATGGCAACGAAGTCCTTCTCGTTTCCAGGGGCCCCAGGAGTAGCCGCAAGGGGAGCTGCTCCGCGGCGATATCGCACGCAGAAGGCAGCAATGTCGGCCCTATCAAAGGGAGCTTCCCCCTGATCGCGGACGCCGTTGTTGTTCTTGTCGTGCCCGCCGACACCGTCGTGGTTATAAACGGGGAGGCCGTTCTCGTAGTGGTCTCTCTCTTTCTGCGGCAGTTGTTGGTAAAAAGGGTTCATCCGGACCTGCTTGGTATTTCCCAAGTCAATCGGCTTGAAATCGTTCCCCGCCATGTGACGTGAGAACACACATTGCAGGACCAGTGAAGCCAGCAATCCGTACAGCTTCTGTCGGCTGCATTCCCGGTTGAAATTCGCCCGATTTAACGTGACGGCTTTGACCCGATTTTTCATTAGACCTCCTTGTGGTCATGGGTAGTGGCGGCATGGACTCAGCAAGTGAGGAGCAACGCAGCCGCGAGTTGCCCCTCACCGGAGGTGCGCCGGCTTCTCTCGGCCAGATGCCAGCGCCCCCAAACTCAAATGCTCATCGCGAGGTGTAGCGAACGACGATCACGCATCCTGCCGGGAGGGTCGGCACTCGCCCATGGGTGCGACTGCCCCGCGGCAGACAGCGCAACATCGTCAAGAACCTCAAGATCGGTCCTAGATCGACCATCACCGGCTGACTGGACCGCGCCTCCGCCGCCTCCTGTTCACTGCGGATCAGGACTCCGGGCGCATTGATTGCCCCAACCTTCGCCCGCCTCTCGTATTCGTGGTCAGCCTGCCCCACATCACTCATTGCGTTGCCCGAAACCTCGTCCGCACAACGCCCTGCTGCTGCATCGGCGAAGCGCGACAGCAAAGACTCCAGCGCCAGAACGGGAGACGGATCGGAATGCACGGTTACACCCTCTTTCTGCTGCTCGGGGATGGCAGTTTGAGCAGAAGTGCCGACTCCTGCGCATCGAATTGAGGCCGAGTGGCAATCAGCTCCTCCATATCCTCGACGCGGAGAAAGCTGCTCCCCACCTGGAAGCCACACACAATGGCGTCTTCGCCCAACAGCAACGGAGAGAAGCCGGGGTGCTCTTCCAGAAATCGAGCGAACTTCTTCACCTGTTCCCCTCGCATTGTTGTTGTTAGCCTTTTCATGGGCGGCCTCCTTCCCTCACTCATCGTGGCCTTCCTACGCTCCGGAGGAGCGTCGTTTAACGCACCTCCGGAGGCGTTTCCCCCGAAGAGCAGGTCCTGAGCCTCTGCCCAATCCCCGCTCTGTGAGTGGCACAGTGCGCTCCCCGTTCTTTCGGTTCAATGGTTATCGCCTGATTTGGAGGTGGATTCGAGATGACCGTCTAACTAGCTGATAACAAATCAAATGACATCGCTTGGGATCATCGGCAGCGGACTCGGCCAGTGTATAATCGGGCGCAACGCATCAAGCAATATCTAGACGGTATGACGGGGTGAGCGCCACACACAAGCTTCTTCGCTTCGGAGTCTTCGAGCTGAATCTCGACACTGAAGAGCTGCGCAAATCCGGAACCATCATGAAGTTGGCTCCGCAGCCCTTCCGTCTCTTGACCATGCTGGCCAGCCATGCCGGTCA
>Ga0335083_10009505_pt1 | contig 11789 bp, 9 predicted proteins | sample Lox_Sample_42_FD_206716 | JGI IMG/M metagenome (GOLD analysis project Ga0335083, IMG submission 206716) | Soil microbial communities from Loxahatchee National Wildlife Refuge, Florida, United States - Lox_Sample_4.2 | ecosystem: Environmental > Terrestrial > Soil > Wetlands | place: USA: Florida... | reverse complement strand
GAACTGGCCCACACCAATATCGAAGGCAGTAAACATGCCAAGCGATACGAAGACGTGATGGAATTGCTGGAGGCCAAAATCGACGTACTCTCCACGATGAACGTGCAGCACGTCGAGAGCGTCGGTCCCACGGTCCAGCAGATCACTGGCGTGCAGGTACGAGAAACCATCCCCGACTGGGTGATGCAACGCGTCGATGAAATTGTTCTGGCTGATCTTACGCCGCAGGCATTGAAAAAGCGCATGGAGCGCGGGGACATCTATCCCGTGGACCGGGCTCAGCGAGCGCTGTCGCACTTCTTCCGAACCGGCAATCTGATCGCCTTGCGGGAACTCGCCCTGCGGCAAGTCACAGGAGTGGTCGATCGCAGCCTGGACGCATTCCTGGAAAAAGACGGGACGCAGCCAGCGCACACTGTGCGGGAGCGCATCGGCGTCTGCGTCAGTTCGAATCCGGCCGCGCAATATCTCATCGCCCGCGGCTCGCGCATGGCACAGGCGATGGGTGGTGATCTATACGTGCTCTACATTGACGTGGGCCGCGATACCCGTCCCGAAGATCAGAAGACCCTGGCGGAGAATATTCGCTTTGCCGAGAATCTAGGAGCAAAGGTAGTACGTGGCGCAGGCGGCAGCATCGCCGATAGTCTTGCCCAGCTGGTTCGCGAAAATCACATTACACAGGTGATTTTCGGCCGGTCCGCCCGCACGGGCTGGCAACGATATTTATACCTCTCGGCGATTCAGCGGTTCTTGCGTGACTCGCCCTCCGTCGATGTCCACATCGTTACTCAGGAGGCACGCTGATGGTGGATCGCCCTCACATTCTTGTGGTCGATGACGAACCACAAATCACGCGTGTCCTGCGCACCAGCCTTTCGGCCCAAGGTTATGACATCCGCATCGCCAATAGCGGCGAGATGGCTCTGGAAATTATGAAGGACTGGAGTCCGAACCTGATCATTACCGATTTGTCGATGCCCTCGATCGACGGTGTTCAGCTATGCCGCACGGTTCGCGCCACCTCGCAGGTGCCCATCGTTGTCTTGTCGGTGCGCGACAAGGAGCAGCAGAAAGTCGAAGCCCTCGACGCCGGGGCCGACGACTACGTGACCAAGCCGTTCGGCATGAACGAACTCCTGGCTCGGGTTCGCGCGAATCTCCGTCGTGTTCCCGCCGGCGAGCCAGAAGACTCCGTGATCGAGCTTGGCGATTTCCGTATCGACACTGCGGCTCACAAAGTGACGGTTCGCCGCAACGAGGTGCGGCTCACCCCGAAGGAATTCGATCTTCTCGTGTTTATGGCTCGGCGCCCCGGGAAGGTTCTAAACCATCGGACCCTGTTGGGCGCCATTTGGGGCGGGCAGAGTACCGAGCAAGTGGAGTATCTCCGCGTTTTCGTCGGACAGTTGCGCAAGAAGCTGGAACCCGACGCGTCCTTGCCACGTTACATCGTCACGGAACCCTGGGTCGGATATCGCTTTGAACCCGGGGAATAAAGTAGGGGCCTCCGTATCGTAGCGCCGGCATCCCTTCGACTGCGCTCAACCCGGGCTCTGCCGGCTATCCGCGCGGGCGCTCGTCCTCGCGTTTGCCGCGAGCCGACTGTCTCCTGCCAACCAACGCAAGCGTTCCCCTTAACGAACATTCTACGAACCATTTATTCAATCCTTACGTCTTTCACCATCAAATCGTTTGTGAGCGGATGGACTGGGCGCGATCGGTCGTCTGCCACAGAAAGGCTGACAACTTCATGTCAACGATTCAGGATTGCTCTGCGGAACAATTGGCGAAACTCTTCCACCACTACCGGGAAGCCCTGGGGAATGATAACGGCGGTCACGGCATGAAGGGGGACTCGTTGTCATGGGAGCGCACACCGCAAAACGAGCGCAGACGGATGATAGCCGCGGCGCGCTTGGCCCTTCTCGAGTTGGCCACGACGCCGGCACAGCCAAGTCCGAACCGGAAATATTACGCCGAGCCCGGCGAGGCTGAATGGGGCTGCTGAAGCACTCTTTCCGTTAGCGGCAAGCTCGAAGCGATTTTACGAACTCTTTATGAACTCTTGTGCCCGCTCTTACGCACCGGGTAGTCCAATGGGTTCGGGAAGCGTTCGAGCGGAGTGCAGCCGGTGATGCTATGAGAATCGCGCTGGCAATGCTGTGCATCGGAGCAGTGGTGTTTCTGCTGCGCTTCTTGACGGCCTTGTTACTGGAGACGCTCAGTTTGCCACCACGCGTCTCCAAATCCCGGCAGCGAGGCCAATTAATACAAATGGAACCTCCAGCTCAGACACGAAAGGCTGGCGCCAGTACTGATCGGCGAAGAGCCATCTGATTTCAGCAACTTGCAGTCCCACAAGTGGTCGAGGAGACCTTCGATGCAGGATGTTCTTTGGATCGCCGTTACGCTCGCCTTTTTCGCTGGGTCGATCGCCTATGTGCGGTTCTGCGATCGCATGAAGTAGGAGAACGCCATGGACTTACAGTCGATCATCATGCTCATCATCAGCGCGCTTGTGACCGTATATCTGTTCTACGCGCTGCTGCGTCCGGAGAAATTCTGAAATGACCCTGAATGGGTGGCTGCAGATTTTGGTATTTTTGGGCCTGACGTTTGCCGTAACCAAGCCGCTCGGCGTTTTCATGACGCGCGTGTTCTCCCGCGAGCGGACTTTCCTTGATCCCGTGCTGCGGCCGATTGAGCGCCTGCTTTATCGGGTTAGCGGCGTGGATGAAACCCACGAAATGCCTTGGACGGAGTACGCGACCACAATGCTGGTGTTCAGCGCGGTTTCAATGCTCGTCCTCTACGTGATCCAGCGCATCCAGGGGATGCTGCCGTTCAATCCCCAGCACCTCGGAGCTGTTACGCCTGAACACTTGGCCTTTAACACGGCGGCCTCGTTCACCACCAACACCAACTGGCAGGCGTATTCCGGCGAGACGACCATGAGCTATTTCACGCAAATGGCCGGCCTCGCGTTTCACAACTTCGCCTCGGCGGCGACAGGCATCGTCTTGGCTATCGTTTTTATTCGTGGCATCGCGCGACGGCAAATGAATACCCTGGGAAACTTCTGGGTCGACTTCGTACGCTGCTGCCTTTGGGTGCTACTCCCGTTTTGTGCGGTAGGAGCGCTATTCCTGGTGTCGCAGGGAGTCGTTCAGAACCTGAAGCCTTACGACACTGTGAAGTTGATCGAGTCGCAGCAGGTGCAGCGAGTCGGCGCGGATGGAAAAGCGGTCGTGGATGCCGGCGGGAAGCCGGTCATGGATACGGTGTCGACCCAGACCATTGCGCAGGGTCCAGTCGCCTCGCAGGAAATCATCAAAGAGTGGGGCACGAACGGCGGCGGGTTCTTCAACGCGAACAGTTCACACCCGTTTGAGAATCCCACGCCCATCACAAATCTTTTTGAGATGTTTTGCATTTTCGCGATTGGCGGGGGCCTCACGTACACGCTCGGCCGCATGACCGGATCTCCGGCGCACGGATGGGCCGTCTGGTCGGCAATGGCCATTCTGTTTCTCGCCGGAGTCACCGTTGCATACTGGGCCGAGTCGCAAGGAAATCCCTTGTATCCCGCGACCGTCGCACAGCACTCGTCGAACTTGCAATCCGGCGGGAACATGGAGGGCAAGGAAACGCGCTTCGGCATCGCAAACTCCGCCCTGTTCGCCACCGTCACCACCGATGCCAGCTGCGGCGCCATCAATGGCTGGCACGATTCTTTTACCCCGCTCGGCGGCATGGTTCCCCTCGTCAACATCATGTTGAGCGAGGTGATCTTTGGAGGGGTCGGATCGGGCATGTACGGGATTCTGATCTATGTCGTGCTCGCCGTCTTTATTGCCGGCCTGATGGTCGGCCGCACACCCGAATACTTAGGCAAGAAAATCGAGGCCTACGACGTCAAGATGGCGATGCTGGTCTCTCTGGTATTTCCCTTGATCATCCTTTCTCTTACCGGAACATCGATGGTCAAGGCCTTCGGGACTTCGAGCCTCTTAAATCCTGGCCCGCACGGCTTGACTGAGATTCTCTATGCCTTTACGTCCGCGGCAGGGAACAATGGCTCAGCATTCGCTGGATTGTCGGTCAACACGCTCTGGTACGACGGCGCTACTGGCCTTACAACGCTGCTGGGCCGCTTCTTCATGATCATTCCGATGCTGGCCATCGCCGGGAACCTGGCCCAGAAGAAGTACGTCCCTCCGTCGCTCGGCACGTTTCCTGTGACGACGCCTTTGTTCACGCTGCTATTGATCAGCGTCATTCTGATTCTGGGTGCGCTCACGTTCTTCCCGGCTCTGAGCCTGGGGCCAATTCTCGAACACCTTCTCATGCACGTCGGAAAGACTTTCTAAGACCCTATGGCAAGCCACCACAAATCCGTTTGGGACGTGAATCTCGTTCGCAGCGCCACCTGGAGTTCGCTGCTTAAGCTGAATCCCCGCAACATGATGGGGAATCCGGTGATGTTCGTGGTCGAGATCGGCAGCGTGATCACGACGATACTCTTGATTCTTCGTCCTCACGAGGCTTTCCGTTTCAACCTCCAGATCACTCTGTGGCTCTGGTTCACGGTCTTGTTTGCGAATTTTGCCGAAGCCATGGCCGAGGGGCGCGGAAAGGCGCAGGCAGAAACCCTGAGGAAGGCTCGCTCCGAGACTGTCGCAAAGCGCCTGGCGCCCGATGGCACAATCGAGGAGATTCCCAGCGCCAAGTTGCGTGCCGGTGATCTTGTCTCCGTCGACGCCGGAGAACTCATTCCTGGCGACGGCGAGATCATCGAAGGCGTGGCATCGGTGGACGAGTCGGCAATCACCGGCGAGTCCGCACCGGTCATTCGCGAAGCTGGCGGCGATCGCTCGGCTGTTACCGGAGGCACGAGGGTTCTCAGCGATTACATTAAAGTGAAGATCACCTCAAACCCCGGCGAGACCTTCCTCGATCGCATGATCGCGCTCGTGGAAGGTGCTTCGCGGCAGAAGACTCCCAACGAAATCGCCCTGAACATCTTGCTCGCCGGCCTCACCATCATCTTCCTGTTGGCTGTGGTCACGCTGCAGCCATTTGCAATTTACTCGGGATCCCCGCAGACCGTCTTCGTGCTGGTCTCTCTCCTCGTTTGCCTCATCCCCACCACGATCGGTGGCCTGCTCTCAGCGATCGGCATTGCTGGCATGGATCGCCTTGTGCAGCACAATGTGCTCGCGATGTCCGGACGCGCAGTCGAAGCTGCGGGCGATGTGAACACGCTGCTGCTCGACAAGACTGGAACCATCACCTTCGGCAATCGCCAGGCAACAGAATTCCTGCCGGCTCCGGGAGTGACAGAAGCCGAGATGGCCGATGCCGCTCAACTCTCCTCGTTGGCGGACGAAACCCCTGAAGGCCGCTCCATCGTCGTGCTGGCCAAAGAAAAATACAAACTGCGAGGCCGGGACTTCGCCGCGCACGAGGCGGAATTCATCCCATTCACCGCGCAGACGCGCATGTCGGGCGTCAATCTCGATGGCCGGGAGATTCGCAAAGGCGCGGCCGACTCCATCGCACGCAATTTGGAGCAGAACAATGGCGCTATGCCCCAGGAAGTGCGCGCCACGGTTGAACGCATCGCCTCCTCCGGGGGCACGCCGCTCGTGGTCTCGGAAAACCGCCGCGCCATGGGTGTAATCCACCTCAAAGACGTAGTGAAGGGTGGAATTCGCGATCGCTTCGCTCAACTCCGTGCCATGGGCATTCGCACGGTGATGATCACCGGAGACAACCCGCTCACCGCTGCTGCAATTGCGCGTGAGGCCGGCGTGGACGATTTTCTGGCGCAAGCCACGCCCGAGGACAAACTCAAACTCATCCGCAGCGAGCAAGCCGGCGGCAAACTCGTCGCCATGACCGGCGACGGCACCAATGACGCGCCTGCGCTGGCCCAAGCCGACGTCGGCGTCGCCATGAACACCGGGACGCAGGCCGCGAAAGAAGCTGGAAACATGGTCGATCTCGACTCCAATCCCACCAAGCTCATCGAGGTGGTCGAAATCGGCAAGCAGTTGCTGATGACCCGGGGCGCTCTCACCACCTTCTCGATCGCGAACGACGTTGCCAAGTATTTCGCGATCATCCCCGCCATGTTTGCGGTTACCTTCCCGGTGCTGAACGCCTTGAACATCATGCATCTCAAGACGCCGCAGTCGGCGGTCCTCTCGGCTGTCATCTTCAATGCGCTGATCATCATCGCGCTTATTCCGCTGGCTCTGCGTGGAGTGAAATACCGCGCCATGAACGCCGAGGCCCTTCTCCGCCGCAACCTCTTTATTTATGGAGTGGGTGGGCTGATTGCGCCCTTTGTGGGTATCAAGCTGATTGACATGCTGATCACGGCAGCCCGACTGGCCTGAGGACTCAATGAAAAAGCATCTGATCACCGCATTCCTGATGACCATCGCCACGACGATTCTGCTGGGCGTGATCTACCCGCTGGTTATTACCGCTGTGGCGCAGGTTCTCTTCAAAGACAAGGCTAACGGGCAGATTCGCTACCGCAACGGGGAAGCCATCGGCTCCCGCCTCATCGCCCAACCCTTCACTTCGGCGAAGTATTTCCACCCGCGTCCTTCTGCCGCTGGCGCTGGATACGATGCCGCCAACTCTGGAGGTACGAACCTCGGCCCGACCAACCAGAAGCTCATCGACCGTGTTCAAGCTGACGCCAAGACTCTTCATGACGAAAATCCGTCGCAGCCGGTTCCGGTGGATCTCATCACCACTTCTGCGTCAGGCCTGGATCCCGAAATCTCACCGGCCGCCGCAGAGTTTCAAGTCCCGCGCGTTGCTCGCGAACGCGCTCTCCCGGAATCGACGATTCGCGCCCTGGTTCAGGAGCACACATACCAGAGAGACCTGGGTTTGCTCGGAGAACCGCGCGTGAACGTCCTTGAACTCAATCTAGCCTTGGACGATCTCGCCAGGAAGCCCTGAATCCGGCTAGCCGATCTAACCTCATACTCGCTCTACACCAACCCGCTCGAATAATGCCGAGTCCCGATGTGCCGCGGGAGCACTCACCAGCTGTTCAGCCCACGCGATTTCAGCAAACGAGTGTGTAAAATAATGAGGCCGCACATGATTGGCCCCGTAGCTCAGATGGATAGAGCAGCGGTTTCCTAAACCGAAGGTCGCGTGTTCGACTCACGCCGGGGCCACCACCACTTCAGTGGGATCGTGAAGGAGTCTCGACGATGAATGCCGCGGCCTCGTCCCACCTGTTGACGTCACGTCAAACTTCCAACCCGATCGCGCCCTCGCCCTCACCGCTTCCCGGTCTTAGTGGATGGTTCCCCCGGGCTTGGAGTCGCCGGCAATCCGCTGAGCGACCCCTGCTGCTGCAACGATCCGAGAAATACGCTGTCGGGGTCCACATTGAGCCAGAACAACTGCCCACCATTCGCTTGATAGACGACCGTGTCGAACAGAACGATGGTCGGAGCCACGGTCATGCGTAGGGGATTTGGCGTCGGGTTCGACGACGACAAGGTGTACCGCCCGGGATTGTTTGTATCCGCCAGGGGAATCGCAAAGAAGGTCACCCCCGCGTTCGTTGCATTCGCGCCAAACGTGAAGAACGGATCACCAAGATATCCAAGCCCTCGGAACACTCCACCAGACGTGATGTCGCCCGCTCCTACGAGGTCAAACTCGCAGCAGAAGTAGTTGGAGCCTTGCGCACCGAACGCATACTTGCCGATAAAGCTGGCGGTGGACGTGTCCGTCTGTGGAGTCAGAACTCCAATGCCTCCCGGAAGCGCGGGATCCATCTCCGCAACCAGCGCGCCACCCACGCCCGAGGCCGTGTTATTGGGATCGTTCAGGTTGAGGCTCGGATCCGTTACATATACTCCCAACAGACTTACGTCCCCCAGGCCGCCCGGCGCAATCGTCAAGCTTCCGTATCCATTGGAGGCGATAGAGTAGTTCCCGCCAATTGGGGAGCCCGAGAACTGGAGTCCGAGAGTCACTTCATTGTCGTCGGCTACTCCCGAAAATGAAGCAGAGGAGGACGACGTGTTACTCGTCGTGAACATTCCCGCCACACCATAGTTGACGACCGGATAAGGATTCCCCGCGATATTAAACACGGAGGTCCCGAGCGAAGCGTTCGTAGCAGCGTTAGCATTTGAGCCCTGGCCGAAAGCCGATCCGACGGCCGTATCAATCGGATCCACATCGATGATCCGGATGACTTCAGGACCGACGACATAGTAGTTGAATGCGATGGGCGTGTCGTAGTAGTTGAGGGTGCTCGTGATCGTGCCGCGCCCGAACGAGTCAAAGGTAGTCAGGGTTCCGCTCAGAGGAACTCCCGTAGTCACGACTCCGTAATCGTTCGTATCGACCGTCCCGTTCTCCAGAGTCGTTCCGCCCGTGATATCGAAAACTCCCCCAAATCCGATGGGACCGGCGTATCCGTAATCAATTCCAGTCAGAGCGAAGGCGAAACCGCCACTCAGCGTGCTGGGAAGCTTCTGTAGATCGAAGCTTCCGCTGGAAGTTGCCGTCCCGTCAAACTGTATGATCTGTGCGTGATTGCTGTTCGAAAACTGCAGCACCAGTGTTTCAACCCCTGCCACTCCGAGATTGGAGTTGTTTGTGTTCAGAGTAAGCTTGGCACGGCCATTGGTGGGATTCGCAAGCAGCGTTCCTCCAAGGATCGTGTCACCTCCCGGTTGAGGAGAAGTGAATCCTTCGCCGTCGTTGTAGTCCTGTTCGCCCGCCAGCACGTTGCCGCTGGTGTCCACTTCAATAGATCCGACGAGAGCGTAGAAAGTTCCGAAGGCTTCCTGTCCGCCCAAATAGAACACATAGGTATTTGAAGGGACGCGGTTGGTAAGACTGAAATCGGCCGGCGCTGAAACGCCGGCAACTGTCGCGGTTACCTCATAAGGCCCGCCCGTGGTTCCGTCCGCCGAAAACGCGGTTGACGTCGCCATGCCGTTGGCGTCCGTAGTATCCGTCTCTGTCGCAGTGCCGTTCGTGAATGTACCGCTGGCTCCGCTTGCCGGAGCCGTGAAGGTCACCGCTACTCCACTCGCAGGGTTCGAACCGCTGTCAAGCACGGTTGCCACGAGTGGCATCGAGAATGCGGTATTGATCGGCGTACTCTGCGTTGCGCCACCGGTCGCCGTGATCGTCGCTGGTGAGCCCGCCATGTTCACCAGGCTGAAGGCAGCTGCCGTCTGTACTCCGGCCACGGTAGCCATCACAGTGTTGGCGCCCGATGTCCCGTTCGCCGTGAAAACCGCGGAAGTGGCGATGCCCTTCGCGTCGGTCGTCGCCATCGTCGTGTTGGTTGTGGAATCTGCGAAAATCCCGCTGGCTCCGGTTGCCGGCGCTGTGAACACCACGGTCGCCCCGCTCACCGGATTCTGGCCGCTGTCGGCGACCATGACTACCAATGGCGCGGCGAAGGGCTTGTTAACCACGACATTCTGCGGTGTCCCGCTCGTTGCCGTGATCGCGGCCGGAGGCCCCGTGGTGTTGGTGAGGCTGAAACTGGCGGATGTGGCAGCTCCGTCGACGGCAGCCACCACGGTGTACGAACCGACCATTGCGTTGGCGGTGAATACCGGTGAAGTCGCTATCCCGTTGGAGTCGGTCGTGGCTGTTTTGACTCCACCTGCAAACGTTCCGCTCGCCCCTGTCGCGGGAGCGGTGAAGGTCACGGCAACCCCGCTCGCGGGCGTTCCGTTCGTTGTGACTGTGGCAACCAACGGGGATCCGAAGGCGCTGCTGATTGTATGGCTCTGGGGAGTCCCGCTGGTTGCGGTAACCGTGGGAGGCACATTGTGATTGATGACGTCGCGCCCGTTGTTCCCCGAACCGCAATTCGTCAGGCCCATCAAGCTGACCGCCAGCACTACCCCGCAGCAGACGTTGCGGTTCATCGCGTCTCCCCCTTTTGCGCGTTCTCCTGGTTTGCACGTTCGCGCGCCGGTGGAGACAACTGGACTCCGTGCTCGTTGCGGATCGGATAAACCTGCCCTTTTACGCTGACGGAACGGACCAGCAACACCGGCTTATCCTTAATTGTCTTCATGACGCCGGTGACCTCCACGTGCTGGCCCACACCGACGACGAGTGCACCCTTACCCCGGAAGGCAAACGTGCCCAGGCTTGCATCCAGCGGGCCGGAGAGAGTTGTGAGCAGAAGATGCGCGCCCGGGATCATGCCCGCGGAAGCATTTTGGAGAACAGACAACGCCGTCCCGCTGAGAGTGACTTCCTCGGAAGGATCGTAGCTAAAGGGTCCTGCTGCTCTCGTTGTGACCGCCGCGGTTTGCGCCGGAAGCTGTCCCATAAACGAGAACAGCAACAGCAACGCCAACGCGCATACTCCCGCGTGTGACTGTTTCATCTTCTACCTCCGATGGATCTGAACTCAATTTCGCGGGCAGCGGACTTGGCTCAAAGTCCCCATGACAGCCCAATCTCGGCCGCGCCCTGCGTATTACTCATGTTTTCTCAGTGCCGCTGTGTTCCCCGGCGTTGCATCTCCCAAGGAGCGAACTTCCTGCTGGATCCATTCCAGGTCCTTCTTGCGGCGCACCATATCGTTGAACTCTTCCGGAGTCTTGTAAATCACGATAGTGGCGCGGGGCGGGACCGCAGCACGCAACTTTTCCTTCGCAATCTTGGGAGTCGTCGGCTCGAACACCGCGTCCTGGAGTCGAAACTTCTTCGCTTGGACTCTCGGTAGCCAATCAACAGGCTCGAGCGTTTCTGCTTTCCTTAGAAACTGAGGCGTGACGTACTCCGCCCTCTCGTCCTCGGGCACAAACGGAGATGTCGCCATCCATGTGGGCCAGTCGCCCCAGGGATCGAGCGTGTCCAGCACTTTGATTCTGGGATCGACCGCGGACGCCAGAATCGCGATGCTCGCTCCCGATCCCTGCGCGAACATTCCCACGCGGCTCATGTCCAGATCATGACGGCTGGCCAGATAGTCCAAAATCATCTGTACGTCATGCGCCGACGTCGCCAGGCACTCTTGCAGCTCGCTGAGAAACCATTCCCGCATCGGACGGTCGTGATATCGGTGCCCTGTAAGTGCGGAGACGAAGCCCACGGCAGCAAACCCGTCTTTAGTTACGGTTTTCTGGAACGTCTCATCCTTGAATCTGTCTGTGTCCGCCGGATAACCATACAGATAGAGAATCACCGGAGGCTTTGCGACTCCTTTCGGCTTCATCACATAAAGATCCAGCGGATCTCCAAATCGCCACTGCACTTGGAGAAGCTCCACCGTGTATCCCCGGTAATCATTCAGAATGGCAGCCAAAGGCTGGGTAGAACCGAGATTGCTGGTTGTCAGTGCCGGAGAACTCCAGTCCTCTTTGACGTCTTTAAAGCGGGTGTCTCGTGGGTCTGCGATTGGCGAAGAGGCCGGCTCGAATTGCGCGGCGGCGAACTGCGGCACGAGTGGTGCGGATATGAATGCGATTCCAACAATAAGCGCTGTCTTCCACCAACGCGATGAAAATCTTCGCAGCATCATCTTCCCCAAAAACGGACCCTCCACCCGGCTGGTTTCTGTTCGCTATGTTCAACAAGGGCGAGCGCCGTTTTTGCAGCGCTCGCCCCTGCTTTGAGTCGATCAGCAAGTTACGGGACTGAAACGCACGAAGTGCCCGGTGCCGATTGAGCCAGCTTGGTGGTTGTGTCGGAAGTCGCCACAGCCCCGCTGCTGGTCAGAACGCAACCGCCCACGTCGCCACCCCTGTCTC
>Ga0335083_10009503_pt1 | contig 11792 bp, 11 predicted proteins | sample Lox_Sample_42_FD_206716 | JGI IMG/M metagenome (GOLD analysis project Ga0335083, IMG submission 206716) | Soil microbial communities from Loxahatchee National Wildlife Refuge, Florida, United States - Lox_Sample_4.2 | ecosystem: Environmental > Terrestrial > Soil > Wetlands | place: USA... | reverse complement strand
CCCCGCCGCCGTTGCCGGAGATCACGAGTCCCACGCCCGAGACAGTGGGGCCACCAGCCACTCCGCGCTGATCGACGTCAGCGCCGGGACAACCGGCCGGGTCGGCGTCGCCTCGATCGGGGCCGCCCAGGGGACCGCCACCACGGTGGCGCCGGCGGCCTCTCCGGACAGGACGCCGCTCATCGCGTCCTCGACGACGACGCAGCGGCCCGGATCAACACCGAGCCGCCGGCTGGCCACGAGGTAGGGCTCCGGCGACGGCTTGCCATGGCGCACGTCGTCACCCGCAACGGTCGCGTCGAACCGGATCGGCGCGAGCCAGGGAAGCGCGGCGTCGACGAGGACGCGATACGAGGAGGACACGAGCGCAGTCGGCACGCCGAGCGCACGTACCCCGTCGAGCAACTCCCGCGCTCCGGGCATCAGGGGCAGGTCCGTGTCGAACAGCTCGACCATGCGGTCGAGCAGGAATGTCATCGCGGTCGCAATGTCGGCGGGCGAGCGGGGCACGTCGTAGCACTCGAGGATCGCCTCGACCGCGCGGTCGAGGCGGGTTCCGACGATCCGGGCCTTGATCTGCTCGCTCCAGGCACCGCCGAGGTGCTCGGCGAGCTCGATCTCGGCCACGGTCCACAGCGGCTCCGAGTCGATCAGCAGGCCATCCATGTCGAACAGCACCGCATCGGCACGGGCGGCCGGCAGTGCCGAGGGCGTCGACCGGACAGGCATCGCCGGTGAGGGTACCGGCGGGCGCGACCCGGCATACGCTGGCCGGGTGAGCGTCGACCGCAGCCCCGGTACCCGGCGCCGCGTGATGATCGCGGCCTTCGAAGGATGGAACGACGCGGCGGATGCCGCCAGCGGGGCGATCGAACACCTCGAGCGGGAGTGGGCGGCACAGCCGTTCGCCGCGATCGACCCGGAGGACTACTACGACTACCAGGTCAACCGGCCTACGGTCCGGCTCGTCGACGGGGTCACCCGGCGCATCGATTGGCCGACGACCAGGCTGGGGATGGCCAGGTCAGGCGAGACCGAGATCGTGTTGATCCGCGGTCTCGAGCCCAACATGCGCTGGCGGTCGTTCTGCGAGGAGCTCGCGGAGTTCGCCGACGAGCTCGAGGTCGAGGAGGTGGTGTGTCTCGCCGCGCTGCTTGCCGACGTCCCGCACACCCGCCCGATCGACATCAACGGTTCGGCGTCGGACGACGACCTCGCGGCCTCGCTGGGGTTGGCCAAGTCACGATACGAAGGGCCGACCGGGGTGGTCAGCGTGTTCCACCAGGCGGTTGCCGAGCGCGGGCACAAGGTGGTGACCTACTGGGCGAGCGTGCCCCACTACGTCGCACAGCCGCCCTGCCCGAAGGCCACGCTGACCCTTCTGCACCGGGTGGAGGACACGCTTGACCTCGCCATCCCGCTCGGCGACCTGCCCGAGGAGGCGTTGGCGTGGGAGAACGGCGTTGACGAGCTCGCCCGCGAGGACAGCGAGATCGCTGATTACATCGCCTCACTGGAGGAGCGTGAGGACGAGGCAACGCTGCCGGAAGCGAGCGGCGAGGCGATCGCAAAGGCCTTCGAGCGCTACCTCCGCCGCCGCGACAGCTCCTGACCTCGTCAGACGATCCCGAGGAGGGCGTCGACCGCCAGCCGCGCGGTTCGCGGTGCGCTCTCATCCCCTCCGTCGGCGGCCACCCATTCGTCGACCGCCGCGAGCGCCGACGGCGTATCGAGACCGGACCGCAAGGCGCGGCGCAGGGCCGCGACAAGGGTCGCTGCCGGCGCCGCCGACGATCGCCCGAACGCGGCTCGCCATCGGTCGAGCCGTGCGGTCGCGACCTCGAGTTCCTCGTCGTGCCACTCCCACGCCACGTCGTGGCGGTGCCCGAGTAGCGCCACGCGAATCGCCATCGGGTCCACACCGTGCTGGCGAAGTCGGGACACGAGGACGAGATTGCCGCGGGACTTCGACATCTTCTCACCGTCGTACCCGACCATCGCCTGGTGCACGAAGGCGCGAGCGAACGGCGCCTGTCCGGTGAGCACCTCCGCCTCGGCGGCGCTCAGCTCGTGGTGCGGGAACACGAGGTCCTCGCCGCCACCCTGGACGTCGATCGTTGGCCCGAGATGTTTGAGCGCGATCGCGGCGCACTCGATGTGCCATCCGGGGCGGCCCCGCCCGAGCGCGGACGGCCAGGCCGGCTCGCCGGGCCGCGCAGCCTGCCAGAGCAGACAGTCCAACGGATCCTTCTTGCCGATCCGACCCGGGTCGCCGCCACGCTCGCCGGACAACGTCACCATGTCCGCGACCGGGAGGCCGCTGACCCCGCCGAACCCCGGACTGGTCGCCACCGAGAAGTAGGTGTCGCCCTCGAGGTCGTAAGCACTCCCCTTGTCGCGCAGCGAGACGACCGCCTCGACCACGTCCGGCATGGCCTCGACCGCCCCGATGTAGGCATCCGGTGCGAGCACCCGAAGGGCAGCCATGTCCGAGCGGAACAACTCGGTCTCACGCTCGGCGAGTGCCGTCCAGTCCTCACCCGTCTCCGCGGCCCGTTCGAGCAGGGGATCGTCGATATCGGTGACGTTCTGGACGTAGCGGACGGTGCGTCCGGTGTCGCGGGCGGTTCGCTGCAGGGTGTCGAAGAGCAGGTAGGTGGCGGCGTGGCCGAGGTGGGTCGCGTCGTACGGGGTGATGCCACAGACATACATCAGGATCTGCTCGCGTCCCGCACCGATGTCGACGAGATCGCCGCTTGCGGAGTCCCGCACGAACAGCGGCGACCCGCCCGCCTCATCCCCATCGAGCCGGGGGACGTCCGGCGATGACCACGAGTGCACGACGGTGAGCCTATGTGGATCGGCTCAAAACGGCGGCCATGGCACCGGCGGCCAGTCGCCCGCGGGCGCGGGATGGCGGCCGCTGTCGAGCAGCCGGTCGATGCGACGCTCGGTCGCCCGCACCTCCGCGCGGGTCAACACCTCCCCCAGCGCTGCGCCCAGCCCGTCGCCGATCTCGGCTTTGAGTGACCGGAGCACCGCGACCGCCTCCTCGGTCAGCCGCTTGCCCTGCCACCCCCACAGCAGGGTCCGCAGTTTGTCCTCGACCGAGAAGCAGACGCCGTGGTCAACGCCGTAAACGTGGCCGCCCGCGACTTGCAGGAGGTGGCCTCCTTTGCGGTCCGCGTTGTTGATGACGGCGTCGAAGACCGCCATTCGCCGCAGCGGTTCGATCCGGCTACGAGCGAGGACGGCAAGGTCGATCGCCGGATCGGGCTCGATCCACCACTGGCACATTCCGGGACCGAACGGCCCGTCACGCAACACCGTCGGAGGGACGATGTCCCACCCGGTTGCCGCCGACACGTGGTACGCCGCGATCTCCCGACCGGCAAGGGTGCCGTCCGGGAAGTCCCACAGGGGGCGTTCTCCGGCGACCGGCTTGTACACGCAGGCCGCCACCACCCCGTCGCACGCGACCGTGCAGTACAAGGTCGCGTTGGACGCGTCGACCAGCCGGCCTTCCACGGTGAGCTCGCCCGCGCGCAACACCCGAAGCGCGTCGTCGAGGTCGAGCATGGAGGCGGGTTCGCTCACCCGTCCAGTGTCACCCAACCCGGTGACGCTCAGGCGCTGGCGTGCAGGTGCCCGTTCTGGCGTGGGCAGATGTGACCCTGCGGGTCCAGCGGGTTGCCGCAGAGCGGACACGGGGGCCGGCCGGCAGCGACCACCCTCAGTGCGCGTTTGGCGAACGCGCGCGCGACCGCCGGTGACAACCGCACCCTGAGCATGTCGGCCTGGGTGTCGACGTCGGAGGGCGTCCCTTCCTCGGCATCGGTGTCGGTGTCAACGACCGACTGCGCCTCGATGATCACGAGCGAGTCGTCGTCGTCCCAGGCGAGCGCGAGGGTGCCGACCCGAAACTCCTCCTCGATCGGAACCTCGAGCGGCGCAACGTCCTCGAGCTGCGGCGGAGCCGCGGGCGGCACTGCGGACTCCGACCCCTGTCGGCGGCGGACCTCGTCGAGCAGGTCGTCGAGACGCTCGGCTAGGGCCGAGACCTGCATCTTCTCGAGCACGACCGAGACCGTCTGCCCGGCCCGGGTCGCCTGAAGGTAGAAGGTGCGCTCGCCGGGCTGACCGACCGTGCCGGCGACGAACCGATCCGGCGGGTCGAACGCGAACTCGCGGCCTGCCATCACCTCACCTTATGCATCGCTCGACCACGTGTCGCCGGCCGTCCATCGATGGCCTCGACGTCAGCCGGATCCGGCGCCGCCTCCGACAGCGGCATCCGAGCCCGGCTTGCGGCGAGACCGCTTCTTCGGGGGGACGAGATCGCCAACCGGTGCTCCCTTGTCGTTCAGCCTGCCCACGAACGGCCGCATCGCCGTATACGAGACGACCGACAGCGAGGCGGGGTCGACCTGGATCCGCTGGAACGCGTCGAGATGCATCCCCAGCGCGTCCGCGAGGATCGCCTTGATCACGTCGCCATGGCTGACCGCGATCCAGGTCGCGTGCTCGCCGAGCTCTGCGTTGCGGGTGCGAACCGCGTCAACCGCCCGGGCCTGGGTATCCCGCAGCGACTCCCCGCCGGGGAACGTGGCGGCGCTGGGGTGGGCCTGAACGACCTTCCAGAGCGGGTCTTTGGCGAGCGTCTTCAGCGGCTGACCTTCCCAGTCGCCGTAGCGACACTCGCCGAGCCGGTCGTCGGTGATGACCGTCAGCCCCTCCCGGCCGGCGAGAAGGTACGCGGCCGTCTCCTGGCATCGCTCCAGCGGGCTGGACACGATCGCCGACACCGGCACGGCGGCCAGCCGTTCGCCCAGTGCCTTCGCTTGCTCGCGACCACGATCGGCTAAGTGCACACCGGGAGTCCAACCCGCGAGAACGCCGCTGGCGTTGGCGTCGGTGAGGCCGTGACGCACGAGCAGCACCGTCGTCATGCCCCCATCCTGCCCGACCCCGGCCGGTCCGTGGATAGCCTCACCTGTCATGAAGCAGCGGCGCCTTGGCACGAGCGGTCTTTACGTCTCCCATCTCGCGTTGGGCACGATGAGCTGGGGACACGACACGGACGAGGACGACGCCTCGGGCCAGCTGACGGCGTACCTCGACGCAGGCGGCACCCTCCTCGACACTGCCGATGTCTACGTCGACGGCGAGAGCGAGCGCATCATCGGCAGCCTGCTCACCAACGTCGTCAAGCGCGAGGAGGTGATCATCGCGACCAAAGCGGTGACCGTCCGCGGTGCCGACCGCAACCGGGACGCCTCACGCCGGCACCTTCTGGCCGCTCTGGACGCCTCGCTCACCCGGCTCGGCACCGACTATGTCGACCTCTGGCAGATGCACTCGTGGGATCCGCGGACGCCGCTCGAGGAGACCCTGGGCGCGATGGACACGGCCGTCGCCTCCGGCCGGGCCCGCTATGTCGGGATCAGCAACTATTCGGGGTGGCAGACCGGGAAGGCAGCCGCCTGGCAGCGCGCCTGGCCGGGACGTGCACCGATCGTCGCGACCCAGATGGAGTACTCGCTGCTCCAGCGCGGCATCGAGCGCGAGGTCGTGCCCGCGGCGCTGAACCTCGGGATCGGGATCCTGCCCTGGTCGCCGCTCGGGCGCGGGGTGCTCACCGGCAAGTACCAGGGCGGTACGCCGTCGGACTCCCGCGGCGCGAACGCGGACTATTCCCGATTCGTCACGCCGTACCTCGATGACCGGGCCTCCCGGATCGTGGGGGCCGTGATGACCGCCGCGGACGGCCTGGGAGTCTCGCCGCTTGCGGTCGCCCTGGCGTGGGTCCGTGACCGTCCGGGGGTGGTCGCACCGATCGTCGGTGCGCGTACCACTGGGCAGCTCAAGGGCTCGCTCGAGGCGGACGCGACCGTGCTGCCGGAGGAGATCCGGCGGGCGCTCGACGACGTCTCCGCCCCCGACACCGGCTACCCCGACAACGCGGTGCTGCTGGGCCGGTGACCGGCTCCGACACTCCGGCTCTAGTCTCGCGACGGTGGACACGGCATTCGAAGCCTTCTGCGAGGCGGGCTTGTGGCCGGGTCTCGGGCGCGCGAACGCCGGCAAGCTCGCCGCCGCGCACATCAACGGCCCGGACGACATCAGCGCCGACGCGCTGGCGGCGATCGACGGCATCAGCGGGCCGAAAGCGCAGCAACTCCTGCGCTCGTTCGACGATCTCGGCCGCAGCAGGTTCGGGGTGGCCGAGCTGCTGTTTCGGGCGAACCTGCCGGTCCGAGCGGCGTTCGGGGCGGTCGACGCCTTCGGCCGCGACGCCGCGACGGTGTTGCAGACCGACCCCTGGCGGCTGCTCGAGGTGCCCGGCGTTGAGGTGCGCGAGGCCGACCGGCTTGCGTTGGCGATTCTCGACGAGCGCCCGACGAAAGAGGATCGCCGACGTGGCCGCGCGCTGACGTGCTGGGTGCTGACCCGTGCCGCCCGCGACGGGCACACGGTCATGCCGGAGGCGACTGTGGTGGCGGCGCTGGTCGGGATCGACGCTCCGGACCCAGCGGGCGCGATCGCTGCGGCCATTGACGACGGTACGGCCGTCGAGATCCTCAACGATGACGACGCCGCGGCGGAACCGGCCCGCGAGATCGGTCTGCTTCGCTACGCCATCGCCGAGGACACGATCGCAGAAGGTCTCACCCGCCTCGCTGCAACGGCGTCCCCGTTGGGTGGACCGGACGATCGGGCCACGGTCGAAGACCTCCTCGATCCCGCTCAGCGTGCGGCCGTCGACACCGTCGCCGAGCACGGAGTTGCGGTTCTGCACGGCGGACCGGGAACCGGAAAGAGCCGCACGGTCGCTGCGGTCGTCGAACTCGCCCGCAAAGCCGGCAAGCGGATTGCGCTCGCGGCGCCGACGGGTCGAGCCGCGAAGCGGCTCGAAGAGCTCACCGGGGAGCCGGCGACCACCGTGCACCGGTTGCTCGGCGCCCAAGGCCGGACCGGGGAGTTCCTGCGCGGCGAGACCTGGCCGCTGGATGCGGACGTCGTGGTCGTGGACGAGACGTCGATGCTCGACGTCGAGCTCGCCGCCGCGCTCGTGGGCGCCTGCGCCGACGGCACCCACCTGCTGCTGGTGGGCGACCCGGCGCAGCTGCCATCGATCGGACCCGGCCGGGTGCTCGGTGACGTGCTCGACTCCAGTGCGGTCCCGGCCATCGAGCTCACCACGCTGCATCGGCAGGCCGAAGGAGGCTCGATCGCCCGACTGGCTTCGGCGGTGCGGGGCGGAGAGTTACCACCCGTCGACGACCCGACCCGGGAGGTGGTCGTGGTCGCGGCCGAGGGAAGCGAGGACGCGGCGCGCCGGGTCGTCCAGCTCGTGACCGACTCGATCCCGCGGGTGCTCGGGATCGAGTCGGCCGACATTCAGGTGGTCACGCCCGTGCACCGCGGCGCGGCGGGCACCGCCGCCCTCAACGCGCGGCTGAAGGCCGAGCTCAATCCTGGCTCAGGCACGGTCGGCGCGTTCGACGTCGGGGACCGGGTCGTAGCGACCGCTAATCACCTCGACGACGGGTTCGCCAACGGCGAGGTCGGGGTGGTCGCGGGTCTCGCGGACGGCGTACTCCAGGTCGACTTCGGAGCCGGCCCGGTGGCTGTCCCGTCGAAGTTGCTCTCCGATCTGGTCCACGGCTGGGCCTTGACCGTGCACCGAGCGCAAGGCTCGGAGTGGCCGGCGATTGTGGTCGCGCTTCCGCCGGAAGCGTCCGGCATGATCTCCCGCCCGCTCGTCTACACCGCGCTGACCCGCGCCCAGCAGCACTTGTCGATCGTGCACGCCGCGGGTTCGGCGTTGGCCCGCGGAGTGCGGGAGGTCGGCGCCCGGCCACGGCGTACCCGGCTCGCAGCCCTGCTCCGCGACCGCGATTAGCGGCGCCGGCCAGGTCGCGGCGTACGGTTATCGAGATGGTCGACTACGAGTACCAGCGGATGGACCTGCCGCGATCGGTCTCGCGCACCGCGGCCTGGCGCCTTCTCACCGACGCCGCTGAGTACGGCCGTTGGGAGCTCGACCGGTTGCGGTTGTATCCGGACGGCCGGCGCCGGGTGGTCCTGCGGCGCCCGATCATCCGGGTCCGGTCCACATTGTCGATGTGAGGTCCGCGACCGTGCCGCCTCAGGAGGCGGCGAGGAACCTCGACAGCGCCCGGACCCCGAACTGCAGGCCACTGACCGGCACTCGCTCGTCGATGCCGTGGAACATGCCGACGAAGTCCAGCTCGGGCGGCAGCCGCAGCGGGGAAAACCCGAAACAGCGCATCCCCAGCTCGGAGAAGGACTTCGCGTCGGTCCCGCCGGACATGCAGTAGGGAATGCACTTTCCTTCGGGATCCTCGGCCCGGATCGCGGCCTCCATCGCGGCGACGAGGTCCCCGTCGAAGGTGGTCTCGTAGGCGATCTGCCGTTGGACAAGCTCGATCGCGACGTCCGGGCCGACCACCTGCGCGAGCTCCTCGTTGAACCGATCCTCCCCGCCCGGCAGGAACCGGCAGTCGAGATAGGCATGAGCGACGCCCGGGATGACGTTCTGCTTGTAGCCCGCGTCGAGCATCGTGGGATTCGCGGTGTGCCGGACGGTCGCGCCAACCATCCGAGCCAGGGGGCCGAGCTTGGCCAGCAGACCTTCGATGTCATCAGGGTTGTAGGTGATCTCCAGCGCGGCGCAGATCTCCCGGAGCAGCGCTTCGACCGTCGGGGAGACCTCGACCGGGAACGAGTGCCGGCCGACCCGCGCCACCGCTTCGGAGAGCGCGGTGACCGCGTTGTCATCGTTGAGCATCGACCCGTGCCCGGCACGCCCCTGGGCGACGAGCCGAAGCCAGGCGATCCCTTTCTCGGCCGTCTGGATCGCGTAGAGCCGCTTGCCCGCGACGGTCATCGAAAACCCGCCCACCTCGCTGACCGCTTCGGTACATCCCTCGAAGAGGCCGGCGTGATGGTCGACGAGGTGATGGGCGCCGTACACCCCTCCGGCCTCCTCGTCGGCGACGAAGGCGAGAACGACGTCACGCGGCGGCTTCTTGCCGTGGGCCGTCCAGTCGCGCAGCAGCGCGAGGACCATCGCGTCCATGTCCTTCATGTCGACGGCGCCTCTCCCCCACACGCAGCCGTCGGTGACCTCACCCGAGAACGGATGCACTTGCCAGTCGTCGGCGTTGGCGGGGACCACGTCGAGGTGACCATGGATCAGGAGCGCATCGCGGGCGCTGTCCTCGCCGGCCCATCGAGCGACCACGCTGGCGCGGCCGGGCTCGGACTCGAAGACCTCAGGCGCGAGACCAGCATCGGTCAGCAACTCCGCGACCCATTCAGCGATCGCCCGCTCGTTGCTGGTCGGATTGGACGAGTCGATCCGAATCAGCGATTGGCAGAGCTCAACGACATCCTCCGCCGCTCGCTCGCCGAGGCCCGCGTCGATCACGGCCACACCCTTTCGCCGATCCTCAGATTGTGCCCGATCAGCAGCGGGGTTCACGCGGTGGCGTTGAGTCCTCCGAGCGAGCGCGCCTCTGCGACCAGCGTCCGAAGCGCCTGGAGATCGCCGCGGGTGATCGCGACGGCGCCGCTCGGCGCGGTGATCGGGGTGGCGGAGGACTGCAGGCTGATGTCCAGCGGCACGGCCGGGGTACGGCGGCGGCTGAACTGACTGAGATTCACCGTCAGCCCGCTGAGCGTGCCGTCAGCCACCTGTGCGGTCAGCCGAACCTTCTTCACCCGGCGCAGTGGGGCGTGCGCGAGCAGCCGCCTGAGCAGACGACCGTTGCGGGGGCCGAGGTGGCCGAGCACGGCCAGCAGCGGGCCTCGCAACCGCCGCGCGTCGACGGAGACGGCGAGGACATCGACCGCGCCCGAGGACACCCGGGTCACCTTCGTATCGCCCGCCAGTGCCTTCCGGAGCCGGTGCAGCGCTCGGGTGGTCGCGGCGCCGGTCCGGATCCCGGTCGGTGCCACTCCGAGCAGCGCAGCCGCCTGCCGGGCCACCGGCCGCGACACGGACACCCACTGGCCGTCGAGGAGTGTGCTGAGGAAGGACGGCAGAACCGGGCCGACGGCTTGTAGCTCGGAAAGCAGCTTCGTCGCTCCGAGCGCTGTGAGCAGATCGGTCGCATCGACCTTCAGGTAGAGCGTGCCGTCGATCGTCCGGACCGAGACGTAATCGGTTCCGGCGTTGCTTGCCGTGACGCTGGTCGCGCCCCCGCGATCGCGGTCGGCGAGGGTCTTTCCGGTCGGTGCTTGCTTCTCGACCGTCACATCAACTCCGGCGATCAAGCCGGCCAGGTTCGTCGGTACGCCGAGACTCTCGAGTCCCTCGGCGGTCTTGCCCACCGAGATCGAGGCGGTCACCCCGTTCGCCTTCCCTAGTGCGGCAACGGCGCTCTTCAGCTCAGCGCGGGCGGATCCCGAGTGGTGGTTCGCCCGGGCGAAGGCGGCGTGCGCGGCATCGACCGCAGCCGGCGAACCGCCGCCACTGCCGCCCGACCCACAACCGGTTGCGAGAAGTCCCGCGCCGGCGAGAACAACTCCGGCCAGGACAGTACGGCGGTACATCGCGATTGCCTCCGCGCAAATGGTGGTCACCCCACCGTACTGGCGCTTCCCTTCAGGAGTTGCTCCGTTGAGCCGATTCAGCGGGGGTGAACGTGCTCACGGCGAGCCGCCCGATCCGGGCTGCGGTCGCGGGTGTCCTGCTCGCATCGGCCCTCGCCGCCAGCTCGCTGGCGCCGACACTGGCGCGGGCGGAGACCTCGAGCCAGGCAACCGCACAGGTTCGCGCCCTTGTCCACCGGGTGCACGCGCTCCACCTCCGCGCGAAGGCAGCCGAGCGGCGGTACCGCGCCGCGTTCGCCGCGGTCGCGGACAGCGTCAACACGGCGGTCTCACTCGACGAGGCGAGCAGCACGGTCAAGGTTCGCGCGGAGGACGCGAACGCACAGATGATCACCAGGGTGCGGGGGCTCTACGAATCGGGTGGGCAGCTCGACGCGGACGCCGCGATGCTCGAATCGGGCAGCATCACCGAGTTCTACAACCGGTCGGTGCTCGCCTCTCACGCGATGAGCGTGCAGGTCGCCTACGCCCTTGCGGCATCCGAACGCGCCCAACGCGCCGCCGCCGTCGCGTCAGCGGCCGCCCGGCGTTCGCGACGGACGATCGGCACCGAACGCGACGTGCAGGGAGCCGCGGTCCGAGTTGAGACCCTGCTCGCGAAGCAGAAGGATCTGTTGGCCAAGGCCAACAAGCATCTGGCGGCGATCCGCAAGGCCGAGCAGGCGCTCGCCGCGGAGAACAGCGACTTCTCGGCCATCACGACGACCAGCGTCGCGGGACTCCACATCCTCCCCCCGTCCGCGCAGTATCTGGCGCTCTATCGGGAGGCCGCGACCACGTGCCACGGGCTGTCCTGGACCGTCCTGGCCGCGATCGGTCAGGTGGAGAGCGGTCACGGGCGAAACACCTCCACCTCCTCCGCCGGCGCAATGGGACCGATGCAGTTCGAACCGGCCACCTTCCGGGCGTACGCGGTCGACGGTGACCATGACGGAGAGGCGAACATCATGGATCCCGCCGACGCGATCTACACCGCGGCCCACTACCTGTGCGCCAACGGCGCCGGCTACGGCCCCAACGCGCTGACCCGCGCGATCCTGCACTACAACCATGCGATCTGGTACGTCGACATGGTCGAAACCCTCGCGCGCGACTACGCGTCGGCGTACTCCTGACCCTCCCCCGGGCGGTCAAACGGTCGCCCGTGA
>Ga0335083_10009502_pt1 | contig 11792 bp, 4 predicted proteins | sample Lox_Sample_42_FD_206716 | JGI IMG/M metagenome (GOLD analysis project Ga0335083, IMG submission 206716) | Soil microbial communities from Loxahatchee National Wildlife Refuge, Florida, United States - Lox_Sample_4.2 | ecosystem: Environmental > Terrestrial > Soil > Wetlands | place: USA: Florida... | reverse complement strand
ATACTTTCTTAAACCGTTACGGCTTCTTCCATCATCGCCTGCGGCACTTCGTGCAGTTCTTGGTAGCCCCGCATGACGCATTTCATATTGTCTTGCACCACCCGGTCACCGCGCTTGCCGAAATATTTCCGCAGCGCCTTTTCCACGCCGGCGTACACTTGCTCGTCGCTCATTCCGCTTTGCCGGCCGTAGGGGGTCAGCTTGAGGAACGCTCCCAACAGCACAATGCCCTGCATGCGCATTTGCAAATCGGCCACCGACGCCACCTCGCGGGCAATTTGCACCATGTCGGCATAAAACACGCGCAAGTGCTTCTCACGGATCGTGGCTTTGTGGTGCTCCGGAATGCGCTGCCACACGTCGTGCGGATCGGTATAGATCGATTGCATCACAATCGCCCCGCCGCCGATCAAACCCTCCAGCGGATTGCCGCTGAATAAGGCCGTGGTGTCGTTCAACACGACCAAATCGACGTATTCCAATTCGCTGTGCAAATAAATGTGCCGCTCTGCAATCGTCAGGTAATACGTCGTCGGCAGTCCCTTCTTTTCCGAGCCGTACTTGGGATACGCCTGCACGTCCTTTCCGAACACGTCGCCGCCAATCGTGGCGATCACTTTATTCGTGGTCACCGAGCCAAACCCGCCGATGCTATGCCCACGCATCGAAAATGTGCCCGTCTCGCGCAAATCGGGGTCTTCGGTCACTTTCAGCGCCAGTGCATGATCGATGCCCACGCAGAAGTAATCCCGACCTTCTTCTTGCATGTTTTCGACCACGGCAATGATATCGCCGGGCCGCACGTCACGGCTCCCCAGCCCCGCCGCGCCGGAATAAATTTGCGGAATGCGTTCGATTTTTTCCAAGCCGTTTTGCCCGGTCACAGCGTCACAAAACGCCGCTTTAATTTCCCGCGTTAAATGATTGCCTGTGGTCGAAAGCGGATCGTCCATCCGCTCCAGCACGGTGAACGCTTTGCAATGCTGCAAGGCTTCGACAATCTGCCGACTGGGAAACGGCCGGAAACAGCACACCGTCAGGCAGCCCACTTTAATGCCCCGCGTGTTTCGCAAGTAATCGACCGTGGCCTCGCACGTTTCCATGTAACAGCCCATGCCGACGATAATGTACTCCGCGTCTTCGCAGCGATACGGCAGCACAAAATCGTATCGCCGCCCCGTGTTCTCATAAAACACGTCGAAGGCATCTCGCAGCGCCGGACTAACCCGGTCGTAATACCACCGCTGCGCTATTTTCCCCTTCATGTACGAATCTTGATTTTGCACCACGCCCGACATCATTGGATTGGCCGGATCCATCAAATTCACCAGCTTTTCCGCGGGACTGCCGATGTACTGCTTCATGAATTCCGGCTCCGGCAAGCGCACCCGTTCCACGGTATGCGTCGTGAGGAAGCCGTCCTGCACGTTGAAAAACGGCGTGACCGAGGCTTCCGCCGCTCGCCGGCAAATCAGACATAAATCGCCCGCTTCCTGGGCGTTGCGGCCAAACAGCATGCCCCAGCCGCAATCGGCCACGCTCATCACGTCGTCATGCCCGGCATGCACGTTGAGCGAATGGCTGGTTAGCGCCCGCGCTCCAATGTTCATCACCACGGGCAACCGTTTGCCGGCAATGGTGTACAGGACTTCTTTCATCAACACCAAGCCTTGGCCCGACGTGAAATTGGTCACCCGGCCGCCGCTGGCCGCGAAGCCTTCACAAAACGAGGCGGCAGAATGCTCGCTTTCCGGCTCCACAAAAATCAGCGTGTCTCCCCACAAATTCTTCCAGCCGTTCATCACGGCATTGTTGTATCCGCCGCCCATGGTGGTGGAGCTGGTGATCGGAAACGCCCCAGCTCCTTGCGTCACGTAAATTTCCACGTGCACCACGGCTTCCGCGCCGTCGCAAGTCGTCGCAATGCCAGGATACGGAACCTGCTTGCCGTTTTCATTGGCTGATGTAATGCCGCCGGTCTCGCTGGAACGGATGACCATCGATACGATCTCCCGAGAAAGAAAATCCGCGCAATGCGCACCGTGAACTCATCTCACGACGATGCGCCAGATCAAGTCAACACGACGCACGCCGCCGCTCGCCTGGAAAAAATCAGGGCGAGTAGTTACCTCAATCGACCCAAATTCCTAAATCAACGCACCGCGCGGTTGTTCCCGCTCGATGCGGGTGTACTCGGTTGTAACGAAAGGAAATGCGGTCTCGGTCGTGCGAAGCGGACAAGCGTGAAAAGAATTTCGAAGTAGAAAAGACGTGTTGCCTAAATGAAACCACGCTTGCGCCGGCCCACTGCCATTAAGATATGACAAATCGAACGTGCTGTCAAAGAACTGCCACCTGGTTTCTCGCAAATCGGGCGTCTGCAAATGCCAGACCACAACTCCAGATTCAATCTCCGCCGAGCGATGTGTTGCCCTTGGACCGTGTTGACGGTGGTGTGGTTTCCGGCTGTTTCGGCGGGTATGCGGAAGGTGGAATTTCCCCGCGCAGCAGCTTGCCCCCCATCCCCACCAGCCACAGATAATAGTCGCTTGGCAAGCCTTCAAATGTCAAAAACTTGCTCTCACCCACGGGCGGGTCCCCCGTGCATTTGAAAATAGCCGTCCCTTCATCCATTTCATCGAACATGGCCTGATAAATCATCGTGGCCCCGGCCTGCTTGGCGTCGACGTACTGCCGCCACAAAAACTCTCCCTTCAGCCGGGGAATTTGGTCCGAAGGAGATTTCGGATTCATGTTGTGCCAACTGAATCCGGGAAATACCACCGGCAAATACTCCTTGCCGTGGTCGCGGCACCATTGGATATCGGGCCGAATATCGTGCTGGGCATGCTTGTCAACGCCTTCCAGCGTCGAATATCGCCCTACAGTCCACGGGCTAATGATATCGGCCTTGAGCAGCGTGGCCGTCAACGCCGGGTCCGCAGTAGTATCGCGATCCAGCGTTCGCCAACCGGTCGGCACGCCAACCATCACGGTGTTGCCGCCGTAGATTGGATCGTTCTTCAAAAAATTGATAAAGCGGTCGCAATCGGCCAGCGTGTAAGCCCGATGATCGTTGAACCCCACGCCCCACACGGCCACCACCGGCTTGCCGCCGTGATGCAAATAAGCGTGGTCTCGCTCATCGTGGCCGATGCGCATTTTATCGACCAGCAGCTTCCAATCGTCGATGGCCGACTGCATCCCGCCGGCTTGAACGCCCGACAGATCGTACATCACCGCGTAGCACCTGCCGTAACGGTTGGCCCCCTCGCGGCAGGAATTCAACACTGTGTTGCAATGCCGCAAATTTAGCGGCGGAATGGTTTCCACCACAAACCGCTGCACAAACACGCCGTCCAAACCGTATTGCTGCATCCACTGGAAATGCCGCAGGATGGTTTTCGCCTGATCGGAACTAAACACGTAGGCCACGCTCCCATCGGCGTGTGGAAATGGCGTGGCGAATTTTTCATCGGCGTCCAATTCGCTGACGTCAGGCCAAAAATCGATGTTGCACCGGCCCGGCCGAAACTCCCCGTGCGATTGATAGTGATGCCACCCCAACTCCGCCGAGTCGCCTGCGCACGTAAACCAACCTTGATATCCGGCCATCACTTTACCCGCGAGCGTGCTGCAATCGACACGGCTGGTTGCTGTCGCCGAATCGTTGGCCGCATCGAAGGAATGCATGGCCGCAATGACATCTTCGCGGGTCGGCTTCGGTGTTGGTGTCACCGATTGGTTCGGTTCCGCGGCGGCGCTAAGAGCAGCTAAAACGACAATCGCGAAAATGGCAAACAGGATTGCCGCCAGCCGACCAAGACAAAAGCCATTCATGAAAAATTGCCGTCGCTTAGTGTCCGCCTGCCTCCACCACCGTAACCAGCGCCTCCTGCACCGGCCGCTGAATTAAGGGCTTGCTCGACGGCGTCGCAGGGGCGCGATCCTTCGGCTCTCTGGGGTCTTTCGGCTCCCCTTCCCGCCAGCGCCGGATGCGGCGCATTACATCGTTGATTCCCTCGATCACGTAGAAAAACACCGGGGTTAGGAAAATTCCGAACAGTGTCACGCCCAACATGCCGCCGAACACGGCGGTGCCCAACGTGCGCCGCATTTCGGCTCCGGCCCCCACCGACAGCACCAGCGGTACCACACCCAAGATAAATGCAAACGACGTCATCACAATCGGGCGCAATCGCAAGCGGCAAGCCGCTAGCGTGGCGTCAAACCGGCTCATTCCGCCTGTCCGCCGCGCCCGCGCGAATTCCACAATTAAAATCGCATTTTTGCACGCCAGCCCAATCAACACGACAAAGCCCACCTGCGTGAAAATGTTGATATCCAGCTTCGCAAACAGCACCGCCGCAATCGAGCACAACAAGCACATCGGCACCACCAAAATCACGGCCAGCGGCAGCGACCAGCTTTCGTATTGCGCGGCCAACACCAAAAACACCAGCACTACGGCCAGCAAAAATACCATCATCGCCGTGTTGCCCGTCTGCAATTGCAACAGCGCCAGTTCCGTCCACTCGGAGCGCATCGACCAACTCAAGTTTTTGTTCACCACGTCCTGCATCATCTCGATGGCTTGCCCGGAGCTGACGCCTGGATCGGCGCTGCCGTTAACCGGCGCCGCCGGATACATGTTGTAACGGTTGATCAGCGCCGGCCCGGTAATGTCGCGCACCTGGGCAAACGAGCCGAACGGCACCATTGCACCCCGGTCGGTGCGGACCTTCAGCTGCTTCAAATCGTCGATCTGCTGGCGAAAATCTTTCTCCGCCTGCACGTTCACCTGCCAGGTGCGGCCAAACAGATTGAAATCGTTCACGTACAATGAGCCCAAATACACTTGCAGCGTGTTGAACACTTCCGCCATCGACACGCCCAGCGTTTTGGCCGCCGTCCGATCGATATCCAAATACAACCACGGCGTGTTGGCCCGAAAACTGGTGAATACGTCGCGCAAACCGGGCGTTTGCAATCCGTCGGCGACCACCGCATCGGCCACGTCTTGCAGCCCTTGCAAGCCGCTGTTGCCTCGGTCTTCGATCATGATTTTGAAGCCGCCCACGTTGCCCAGACCTTCCAACGGCGGCGCGCCCAGCACATTGACAATTCCCTCGGTAACGTCGCTCTGCAGTTTTTCCTGGAGCTGAGCGGCAATCGCGTCGGCCGACAAACCGGGCGATAACCGATCGTGAAAATCGTCCAGCATCACATACATCGAACCGAAATTCGGCGAATTCGCCCCCAGCAAAATCGATTGGCCCGAGATCCCCACCGTATGTTTGACACCCGGCATCTCGATGGCCTCTTTTTCAATCCGCTCCATCACTTGCTCGGTGCGGCCCACCGAGGCCGAATCAGGCAGTTGCAAATTGACGACCAAATAACCCTTATCTTGTGACGGAATAAATCCCTTAGGCGCCACATTGAAGCCGACATACGTCAGGTACAACAGGAACCCGTAACCCGCCAGCGCTAGTAGCGAAATCCGCAACAGTTTGCCAACGGTCCACGTGTAAAACCTCGAGGTATAATCAAACCCGCGATTGAACCATCGGAAAGCGAAGCCGAACACCTTGTTCAGCGGCCACGCCACCACAGCCCCACCCGCCGCCCCCAACGCCGCCGCCATCCACGGCGCGCTGGTGGCCGTAATTTCAATCGGCAAATGGTTCCCCGCCGCCGCCAACCACTTGGATAAAAACTCCCACCCCGCCCACGCGCCGGCAATCACAAACGCCGGCCAGGGTAGCGGCGGCGCGGCATGTTTATCTCGGGGCCGTAATAATAACGCCGTGAGCGCTGGGCTAAGCGTGAGCGAATTAAACGCCGAAATCACCGTCGAAACCGAAATCGTCAGCGCAAACTGCCGGAAAAACTGTCCCATAATGCCGCTGATAAACGCGCAGGGAATGAACACCGCGCTTAACACCAAACCCACCGCAATGACCGGTCCCGAAACCTGCTCCATCGCCTTAATGGTCGCATCTTGCGGCGACAATCCGTTTTCAATGTGGTGCTCCACCGCTTCCACCACCACAATGGCGTCGTCCACCACAATGCCAATCGCCAACACCAGTCCGAACAGCGTAAGATTGTTCAAGCTGAAGCCCATCGCCGCCATTACGGCAAACGTGCCCACAATCGCCACCGGCACAGCAATCAGCGGAATAATGGCCGACCGCCAATTTTGCAAAAACACCAAGACCACAATCGCCACCAACACCACGGCGTCGCGCAACGTTTTGAACACCTCACTGATCGATTCGTCGATAAACGGCGTGGTGTCGTACACAATGGAATAATCGATCCCCTGGGGGAACCGTTTCTTCAAATCATCCATCTTAGTCCGCACGCGCTGGGCAATATCCAGCGCGTTGGAACCGGGCAACTGATAAATCGACAGCGCCACCGATGGCCGCCCATCCAGCCGGCATGTTTGATCATAACCCTGCGCCCCCAGCTCAATGCGTGCCACGTCGCGCACCCGAACAATGCGGCCCGAGGTGTCGGCCTTCAAAATCATGTCCGCGAATTCGTCGGGGTCGGCCAGACGACCCATCGTCGAAATGGTGTATTGAAATGTCTGCCCCGTGTTGACCGGCGGCTGGCCGATTTGCCCGGCGGCCACCTGCGTATTTTGTTGCTCGATGGCCTGCACCACGTCGTTGGCCGAGAGATTGAGCGTGGCCATTTTCTCCGGATCGAGCCACAGCCGCATGCTGTAATCGCGCTGGCCGATGTACGCAATATCCCCCACGCCGTCCAGCCGCGACAATTCGTCCTTCAATTGGATCGTGGCGTAATTGCTCAAATACAAATTGTCCCGGCTGCCGTCAGGCGAAAACAAATTCACAATCATCAGCGTGCTGGGCGATTTCTTCTTCACCGTAATGCCGCGGCGCTTCACCAGGTCGGGCAAAATCGGCTCGGCCAGCGCCTCGCGGTTTTGCACCAGCACTTGGGCCATGTTCAAATCGACGCCGTTGTGGAACGTCACCGTCAGCACGTATGTCCCGTCGTTCGTGCACTGGCTCGACATGTACAACATGCCTTCCACACCCACCACTTGTTGCTCCACGGGCGCCGCCACCGTGTCCGCCACCACTTGCGCGTTGGCCCCCGGATAGTTGGCCGAAACCTCGATCGTCGGCGGCGTAATCAGCGGATACTGCGCAATCGGCAGCGTATACAGCGCCACACCGCCGGCCAACGTGATGATGATCGACAGCACGCTGGCGAAAATCGGCCGCTTGATGAAAAAATTAGAAAACATCGCTCAAGAGTTCAGGGTTCTGTATTCAGGGTTCAGGGTTCAGCAATTCGGTTCTGCGCTCTACAGCGGGGCTGATCCCACGCTTGCGGTTTAGCACCAAAGAATCCGTGATCGAAGGCTCGGACACCGGTTTTGGAATTTCAGCCGCATCAACGTGTGTGTTAGCCAGCCCATTTCCATTGGAAGCAACGACAGCGGTGGTATTGGCAACGACCGTGTCGGCCGATGACCTTCGGACCACCGGCTTTGCTGCCCTGCGAACCCGTACCCGGTGTGCATACTCCCGCACCGGCCGCAAGCTGACAATGTTGATCGACCACCGACCGACAAACCGCGCCAACCACGATGCAAACAGCGGCGTGCCGCCTAGCCAATCGATGGTCGAGAAAAACACCGGTGTCAAAAATATGCCAAACACCGTCACGCCCAGCATGCCGCTGAATACCGCGGTGCCCAGCGTGCGCCGCATTTCCGCGCCGGCGCCGGTGGCCAACATCAGCGGCAGCACGCCTAAAATAAACGCCAGCGAAGTCATAATGATGGGCCGCAACCGCAAATGGCACGCTTCCAACGTGGCCTGACGGCGCGATTCCCCTTCTTCCCGTCGATGCTTGGCGAATTCCACAATCAAAATCGCGTTTTTGCTGGCCAATCCCACCAGCACCACAAAGCCGATGCGCGTGAAAATATTGATGTCCATCGCCGCCATCCGCACCCCAACAATGGCGCTGAGCAGGCACATCGGCACGACCAGAATCACCGCCATCGGCAGCGACCAACTTTCGTATTGCGCCGCCAGCACCAAAAACACCATCACCACCGCCAGCCCGAAAATCACCATCGCCGTGTTTCCGGCCAGCAATTCCAAATAGGCCATGTCGGTCCATTCGAAGGTCATCGACGGCGGCAATACGTCCTTCGCCGTCTTCGCCATCATTTCAATGGCATCCGCCGAACTGACCCCCGGCAAGCCTGTGCCGTTGACAGGCGCCGACGGGTAGCTATTGTAGCGCGAGATAAGCAGCGGCCCGTTCACTTGCTGAATGCTCGCCAGCGAACCCAGCGGCACCATGTCGCCGGAGTGGCTGCGAACTTCCAGCCGCGGCAGGTCTTCAATGCGGTCGCGGAATTGCGGCTCCGCTTGCACAATTACTTCCCACGTGCGCCCGAACAAATTGAAATCGTTGACGTACAAAGAGCCCTGGTAAATTTGCAACGTGTCGGCAAAATCTCGCAGCGTAACCCCCTTTTCCATGCACTCGTGGATGTCCGGCTCAATTTTTAGCTGCGGCACGTTCGCCCGGAACGGGGAAGGAAAAACCATGATTTTCCCAGGGTTCTGCTGCGACGCCGCCGCGACCAAATTTTCGGTTTGTTCCTGCAACTTATTCGGACCTAAATCCCCGCGGTCTTCCACCATCAGCATGAACCCGCCGGCCCGCCCCACGCCGCGCACCGGTGGCGGCGGAAACACCATTACTTGGGCGTCGTAAATTTTGGCGGCGAATTGCTGCGTCAACGAAGCGATGATTCGATCGCTCGATAAACTCGGATCGCGCCGCTCCGAATAATCCTGCAACCCGATAAATACCGAGCCGAAGTTCGAGCCAAACGCGCTCAGCACGAACGACATGCCGGTGATCGCCGATGCATGTTTCACGCCCGGCGTATGCTGCGCGATGTCACTGAGCTGGGCCATCACTTTTTCGCTGCGCTCCATTGAAGCCGAATCTGGCAACTGCACGTTGCACAGCAAGTAACCCATGTCTTGGCCGGGAATAAATCCCTTGGGCGTGTGTTCCAAATCTTGGTACGTCAAATACAGCAGCCCGCCATAAAGCAATAACACGACCGGCGTGACATACAGCATCAGCCCGACGATCCAGGTGTATCCAATGCTTAGGCCGTTGAAGAATAGATTGAATCCGGCAAACAACAGCGCCAGCAGCCGGTTCAGCGGCCAACTGACAATGCCGCCTCCCACGGCCCCTAATGCCGCGGCAATATACGGCATCATTTCCGGTCCCACGCCATGCGATTGCAACCAGCCCGACAGATGCGGCGTCAAATACTCCCACCCAGCCCAGCCGCCTGCAATGACAAACGCCGGCCACGGCAGCGGCGGTGTGGTATGTTTGCGTTTCTTGTCAATCGGCTTGAGCAGCAGTGCCGCCAGCGCCGGACTAAGCGTGAGCGAATTAAACGCCGAAATCACCGTCGATACTGAAATCGTCAGCGCAAATTGCCGGAAGAATTGTCCTGTGATGCCGCTAATGAAAGCGCAAGGCACAAACACGGCGCTCAGCACCAGCCCCACGGCAATCACCGGCCCAGAGACCTGATCCATCGCCTTAATGGTCGCCTCGCGCGGCGGCAGGCCCGTTTCAATGTGATGCTCCACCGCCTCGACCACCACGATGGCATCGTCCACCACAATGCCAATCGCCAGCACCAATCCAAACAGCGTTAGGTTATTTAAGCTGAATCCCAGCGCGGCCATGGCGACAAACGTGCCGATAATCGCCACCGGCACGGCCACCATAGGAATCAGCGACGACCGCCAGTTTCGCAAAAATATCAGCACCACCACCGCCACCAAGGCCACGGCGTCGCGCAAAGTTTTAAACACCTCGTTGATCGATTCCCGCGTGTACGGCGTGGTGTCGAACGCAACTTCCCACTTCACCCCTTCCGGAAAACTCCTTTCCAGGTCGTGCATTTTCGAAATCACCTGGTCGTACGTTTCGAGCGCATTGGCGTCCGGCAATTGAAAAATCGCCAAAAACACGGTCGGCTTGCCGTCCAGCTTCACGTCGACGTCTTCGTTCTTCGAGCCCAACTGCACACGACCAATGTCTTTAATGCGGACGTTATCTCCGCGGCCGTCGGTTTTTATAATAATGTTTTCGAACTGCTCGACGTCGCTCAGCCGCCCCAGCGTACTCATCGTGATTTCAAAATCTTGCTTGCTTTGCACCGGCGGCGCGCCAATCATGCCGGTGGCCACTTGCTGGTTCTGCTCGTGAATGGCACGCACCACGTCGCCGGCGCTTAAGTTTCGGGCGGCCAGCTTGTTCGGATCGACCCAAATCCGCATGCTGTAATCGCGTTCGCCGAACAGCTTCACGTCGCTAATGCCGTCCAGCCGCGACAGCTCGTCACGAATTTGCATTAAAGCGAAATTGCTGAGATACAATTGGTCGTACCGCTGTTCGTCCGTCGTCGTGATGGCCAAGCCCACCAGAATATCGGGAGATTGCTTTTTCACCGTCACGCCCGTTTGCCGAATGACGTCGGGCAGCGACGGCAGCGCCAAATTGACGCGGTTTTGCACCAACACCTGGGCCATGTTCAAATCGATGCCGTGCCGAAACGTCACCGTCAACGTGTAAGAACCGTCGTTGGTGCTGTTGGACGACATGTAGTACATGCCTTCCACGCCGTCGACTTGCTCTTCGATGGGAGCCGCCACCGAAGTCGAAACATCCAGCGCGCTGGCGCCCGGATAATTGCATGTGACCTGAATGGTCGGCGGCGTGATTGTCGGAAATTGCGCAATCGGCAAATGGAACAAACTGATGGCGCCGGCCAGCGTGATCACAATGGATAGCACCGAGGCGAAAATCGGCCGGTCGATAAAAAATCGAGAAATCAAGTTCGCCTCGCTGGTCTGACTCAGAAATCAGCAACGAACCACGGCGATCAATACAAACTGCTACGGGTAATCGCTAATTGCTAACCGCTGGCTTCTAATTGCTCGCCGTCGATGTCACCATCTTCGGTTCCACGACCACGCCTGGCCGCACGCGCTGCAATCCGCTCACCACCACGCGCTCGCCAGCGGAAATGCCCTTCAATATGACACGCTGGGTTCCCTGCAAGCGGCCAATTTCCACCGGCCGGTACACTATTTTGTTTTGATCGTCCACCACGTAAATGAATTTTTTATCCTGATCGGACCCCAACGCCTGCTCCGGAATCGTCAGCGCCTGATACGGCTCACCGAGCGGTAGCCGAATGCGCGCATACAATCCCGGCAAAATCGCCCGCTTGGAATTCGGAAACTCGCCGCGCACTTCCAAGGTTCCCGTGCCCGTATCCAGATGGTTGTCGATGAAGCTCACATTCCCCGGGTGCGGAAAACCATCTTCATTCACTAAACCCATCAGGACCGCAACCTGTCCTTTTTCGTTGGTTTTCACCATCCCTTTGGCAACGTAGGAATGAACCTTCACCAGCAATCGTTCATCCACGCCGAAGGTGGCGTAAATGGGGTCCAAGGCCACGATCGTCGTCAATACCGTGTCATCCGCTTTCACCAGGTTGCCTTGATCGTACATCGTGCGGCTCAATCGGCCGCTAATCGGCGCCGTAATCTTGGTGTAACTCAAATTCAGTTTCGCCAAATCCAAACTCGCTTTGGCCACACCCACGGCAGCGTCAGCTTCCGACTGGTCGCCAATCACCTGATCGTATTGCTCCTGGCTGATGGTGTGGTTGG
>Ga0335083_10009501_pt1 | contig 11793 bp, 11 predicted proteins | sample Lox_Sample_42_FD_206716 | JGI IMG/M metagenome (GOLD analysis project Ga0335083, IMG submission 206716) | Soil microbial communities from Loxahatchee National Wildlife Refuge, Florida, United States - Lox_Sample_4.2 | ecosystem: Environmental > Terrestrial > Soil > Wetlands | place: USA... | reverse complement strand
ACCCGCAGACACAGATGATCCATGTTGCGGCCTGTGCCGGGCGTGCCGCTGTCCGGCCGGTCGATCGTCGCGCCGACCTGCAGCAGGTCGATCAGCGAGCGTCCCGCCCGCAACTGGATCAGCCCGAGATCGCGCTGTGCCTTTTCGAGGCTACAGCCGAGCGTGTCGCAATAGAAGTGAGTGATAGCTTCGAGATCCGCGACCCGAATGACGACATGGTCGATCTCGCGAATATGGATCTTCATGAAAAGCCCCTGGCCGGTTCTCTGCGCAATTTCTCTGCAGGATGACTCGGAGTGTAGGAGAAAGGCAGGGCGCGCGGAGAACGCAAAATGCTGCAGGCTTCTTTGGCGCGTGAGCAGGGGCGCCATGCGCGCGAAGGCAAACCCGGTCGTGCCGTGGTCGGCCGGGAACCGCCACGCCAAGCCTGGCGCGCCGCTATCCTGCGGAGCTGGCAATACGGGGGCGGATCGCCGAGAAATCGGCAAAAAGAGGCAAAAAAAAGCCCGCTCTCAGGGAGCAGGCTGAATCCATATCAGGAGGAGACATGGAGGAGACAGGGACCACTATACACACGGGGTTGGTGCGACGCAATAACTTTTTAAGGGAAAACCCGATGAAGTGCCGTTTTGTCGCACTCCGCCCCCAACTGGCCCTAAAATCCCCGTCCGCGCAACGCGCACGCAATGACAGAGCAAGAATCGGAGCGTAGTGTGACGGCATGCAAACTAGATTGGTGACCATCGAAACCGTCTTTTCGGGGACATCATGAATCGAACCGTGACACCTGACTGGTCTACCGACACCGAACGCTGGGACGCCGTCAGCCAGCGCGACCCGCACGCCGATGGCGCATTCTTCTACGGTGTCAAAACCACGGGCGTGTTCTGCCGCCCGTCGTGCGCGTCGCGTCAGCCGCGCCGTGAAAACGTCGATTTCTTCGCCACGGCCGACGCGGCCCGCGCCGCCGGCTATCGCGATTGCAAGCGCTGCCAGCCCGGCGGCCTGCCGCGCGAACTCGCGATCGTCCAGCGTGCCTGCGCCGCGCTCGATGCAGATCCGCAGCAGCGGCTCACGCTCGCCCAGTTGAGCGACGCCGTGCACGTCAGCCCGTTTCATCTGCAGCGCCTGTTCAAGCGCGTGGTAGGCGTGTCGCCGCGCCAGTACCAGGCTGCGCAGCGCGGGGCGGCGCTGCGCGATGCGCTCCAGCGCGGCACGGACGTGACGCGCGCCACCGTCGACGCCGGCTTCGGTTCGCCGTCACGCATGTACGAGAACGCGTCGAGCGAACTCGGCATGGCGCCGTCGGCGTACCGCAAGAAGGGCGCGGGGCTCACCGTGCATTACGCCTGCGCGCCGACCGTGCTCGGCTTCGTGCTGGTCGCGGGCACCGCCAAGGGCATCTGCAAGATTGGTTTCGGCGACGATGCCGCCGCACTCGCCGGCGAGCTGCGCGGCGAGTTCGCCAACGCCGCGCTGGTCGAGGATGAAGCGCGGCTTGCACCGTTCATCGCGCAGGTTGACGCGTACCTGCACGGCACTCGCCAGCGCTTCGACCTGCCGCTCGATATCGCCGCGACCGCCTTCCGGCAGCGTGTCTGGGACGCCCTGCGGCGCATTCCATACGGCGAGACGCGCAGCTACTCGGAGATCGCCGAGGCGGTCGGTTCGCCGCGCGCGGTGCGGGCGGTCGCCAGCGCCTGCGCGTCCAATCCGGTCGCACTGGCGATCCCGTGTCATCGTGTCGTGCAAAAGGGCGGGGCGCTCGCCGGTTATCGCTGGGGCCTACCGCGCAAAGCGGCGCTGCTCGATGCCGAGGCGCAGCACGCGGGCGTCGATGCTGCGCTCGGCACCGGCGCGGACGCCGGCGTCGCTACAACCGGCATCCCCGAACGCAAAGGCGCGCCATCCACCGCCGCCACAGCCACCACCAAACTGGATCACGCAGCGTGAGCACGACCGCCGACCTTGCCACCCTCGAACTGCCGTTCAAAGCACCCTTCGACTGGCCGCGCATCCTGCGTTTCTTCGCCGGACGCGCGACGCCCGGCGTCGAAGCAGTCGAAGACGGCGCGTACCGGCGCGCAATCGACTGGGCCGGTGACAGCGGCACGCTGAGCGTGCGCCCGCATCCACGTAAGCGCTGCATCGTCGCCACTCTGGAAGGCGCCGCGAGTCGGCACGCCGATACGCTCGCCGCTCCCATTGCGCGAATGTTCGACCTGCGCGCCGACCCGGAGGCGATCGCCGCGCATTTCGCCACCGACCCGTGGCTCGCGCCGCTGGTCGAAGCCGCGCCGGGGCTGCGTGTGCCGGGCGCGTGGTCGGGCTTCGAACTGGTGGTGCGGGCGATCGTCGGCCAGCAGGTCAGCGTGAAGGCCGCGACCACCATCATCGGCAGGCTGGTGCAGCGCGCCGGCCAGCGGATCGACGGCCACCCGCACGAAGGCACCGCGTGGCGCTTCCCGACGCCGGCCGCGCTGGCGGCGGCGGACATGGCGCAGATCGGCATGCCCGGCAAACGCGTCGCTGCGCTGCAAGGCTTTGCGGCGGCGGTCGCTTCGGGCGCGGTGCCGCTCGACAGCAACGCCGTCGATACCGCCGCCCTGCGCGCCGCGCTGCTGGCTTTGCCCGGCATCGGCCCGTGGACCGTCGAATATGTCGCGATGCGCGCGTGGCGCGACGCCGACGCCTGGCCGGCATCGGATCTCGTGCTGATGCAGTCCATCGCAGCACGCGATCCCATGCTGCAGCGGCCGACGCAACAACGCGTGCGCACCGACACGTGGCGCCCATGGCGAGCCTATGCGGCGATGCATCTATGGAACGAAGTCGCCGATCGCGCGGGTGCGGCGCGCGGCGGTTAGTCCCCGGCAAAGACCCGCTGAGGCCCGCCCGAAGTGGCCTCAAGCAGGTGTCGTGGCGAGATGTTAAAGTGCCCGCTACTGAAAATTCCGCCGGATGATGTCGATCGCACATGGCTAGCTGCACGTGAGCGGCACATGGCGGCCGACAACGTCCGACTCGCATCAATGCCAAACACGACACCTTCCCGCACGACCGACCTGCTTGCGCACCGCCTGTCCGTGCTGGCTTCCGGTCCGCAGCGCGACGCGCTGACGACCGGCCTGCGCGGCATCGAAAGGGAGAGCCTGCGCGTCACCCATGACGGCCAGCTGGCGATGACGCCGCATCCGCGTGCGCTCGGCTCGGCGCTCACGCATCCGTCGCTGACTACCGACTATTCGGAAGCGCTCATCGAGCTGATCACGCCCGCGGAACACGACGCTGCCATCACGCTCGAGAAGCTCGACGAGCTGCATCGTTTCGTCTACTCGGTGCTCGACAGCGAGATCCTGTGGAACAACTCGATGCCGGGTCTGTTGCCCGCCACCGACGACGGCATTCCGATCGCGCAATACGGCACGTCGAACATCGGCAGGCTGAAGTACGTGTACCGCGTGGGTCTCGCGTTGCGTTACGGCCGCACGATGCAAACCATCGCCGGCATTCACTACAACTATTCGCTGAACGAAGAAGTGTGGCGGCAGCTGCACACAGACCAGCAATCCACGGCGAACGCGGTGGACTTCCAGTCCGAGCGCTATCTGGCGCTGATCCGCAATTTCCGTCGCACCAACTGGCTGCTGATGTACCTGTTCGGCGCATCGCCGGCGCTGGATCGCCGCTTCTTGCGCGATCGCAAACACACGCTCGACACCTTCGACGCCGACACGCTCTATCGCCCCTACGCGACCAGCCTGCGGATGAGCGATCTCGGCTATTCGAACACCACGGCGCAAGCCGCGCTGCACGCCGACTACGACACGCTGCCGGGCTATCTGGATGCGTTGGCCAAAGCGGTCAGCCAACCCTATCCGCCGTACGAAGCAATCGGCACGCAACGCGCCGGCGAGTGGGTGCAGATCAATACCAACGTGCTGCAGATCGAAAACGAGTTCTACTCGACGATCCGCCCCAAGCGCGTCACCTACCCGGGCGAGCGTCCACTGCATGCGCTCGCCGCGCGCGGCGTGCAATACGTCGAAGTGCGCTGCATGGATATCGATCCGTTCGAGCCCACCGGCATTGCGCTGGAAACCGCGCGCTTTCTCGATGCATACCTGCTGGTCTGCGCGTTGGACACCAGCCCGTCGCTGCCTCCTGATGCGTACAGCGAAGCCAACCAGAACTTTGGCCGCGTCACGATGGAAGGGCGCAAGCCCGGCCTCGAACTGACGCGTGGCGGCAAGCCTATTGCGATGCTCGAATGGGCGGACGAGCTGTTCGCGAAGATCGATAGCGCGGCGCAAGCACTTGACGCGCTGCACGGCGGCGATGCCCACGCACGCGCCGTAGCGGCGCAACGCGCGAAGCTCGCCGATGTGTCGCTCACGCCCTCGGCCCGCGTGCTGCAGACCATGCGCGATAAGCAGCAGAGTTTCCTCGCGTTCGGCCTCGAACAAAGTGAGGCGCACGCAGCGTACTTCCGCGCACGGCCGCTCGATGCCGCGCAAACTCAGGCGTTCGCGGAACTTGCCGCACAGTCGCTGGAAGAACAGACGAAGCTGGAACGCGAAGAGGTCGGTTCGTTCGATGCCTTCGTCGCCGCGTATCGCGCCTATACGTTAAACCGCTTCAGCGTCTGAGCAACGCCGGCTTCGTTAGCCAGGCTGGCCGCAGTGGCTAGCGAAGCCGTTGCAGAACGGGGCAGCCTCGTCGGGCTGCCTTTTTTATTTGACGCTGCTCAAGTGGTGAGCCCGGTGGCGCCTACACAATGGCACGCGGCCGGGCTCGTGAAACCGGCAAAACAACGGCAAAACAACGGCAACACATGCGGCAAAAAGCGCGCCGCCCCGACGTTTCGGCCGCGCTTATGAAACGCCGTCCCCATGCGGCGGTCCAACTTTAAACCGAATGACCTTCTGCGCGCAGAAGGTCATCTCCACGCAGGAAGGAAGCAACGCGATGAAGAAGGCTCTGTTGGCAACATTGTGTGTCCTGGCCGCGGGCTGCTCGACACGCGGTCAGGTCAATCCCGACGTCATGCAGATCGCGACCACGCCGCTGACCTGTTCGAACCAGACTGAATGCGACGTATGGTGGCAACGTGCCCAGACCTGGGTGACAAGCCATTCGCACTACAAAATCGAGGCTGCAACCGACTCGCTGATCCAGACCGCCGGCCCCGAAGGCGGCAAGCGCGCGCTCGCCTATCAGATCACGAGGACGCCGAATAACGACGGCACCTCGACCATCGGCTTCGCCGCGCATTGCGACAGTTCGCTCGGCTGCAAACCGAATCCATGGGAAGCGGGCGCCGACTTCAAGCAGTTCGTGAGAAGCGGAGTGGCAAGCAGCCCGCCGCAGAGCGATGGCGCGGCCGCGCCGGACAACCAGTCGATCCAGACCGCGCCCGGTCAGTCGGTGAGTGCCCCCGGCGGTGGACCCAGCGCTGGACCCGTCACGCAGTAGGCTCAAGCGCGCCGCGCGCTCGGTGCCCCTCAGTGCCCCATCGACGGGCCCACGGCCTTGCGCGGCTTCGTGATCCACACCAGCGCCGCCAGCACGATGAAACTCACGCACGAGATCCTGAAGAAATCGTTGGTCGCCATCATGTAGGCCTGTTGCGTGACGAACTGGTTCAACTGTGCAGTCAAGCCCTGTCCTGCGAAGCCGAGACCCGTCAGCGCGTTGCTGTACGAGGTCGTGTTCGGCGCGTAGGTGCTGACCGATTCGGCCAACACCGCGTGATGGTAGATCGTGTCGTTCTCCCAATACGTCGTGCTGATCGCCGTGCCGATCGCGCCCGACAGCGTGCGGAAGAAATTCGACAGGCCCGACGCGCTTGCCAGACGCTCGTCAGGGACGCTCGATAGCGTGATGGTCGTCATCGGCACAAAGAAGCACGCGACGCCGATGCCCTGCACGATGCGCGGCCAGATCACGTGATTGAACGGCACGTCGAGCGTGAAAGTCGAGTTCCAGAACGACACGAACGCAAACACGATGAACGCAAAGCTCGCGACCATCCGCAGGTTCAACCGATGCATGTTGCGGCCAATCATCGGTGAAAGCACGAGCGCAAGCAGGCCCACAGGCGCGGTCGCGAGGCCCGCGAGGCCGGCCGTATAGCCCATCACCGTCTGCAGCCAGAGCGGGAAGATCACCACCGAACCGAAGAACGCCATGAAGCCGAACGAGATGATCAGCACGCCGAGCGCGAAGTTGCGGTCCTTGAAGAGCGTCAGGTCGACCACCGGCTCCTTCTCGGTCATCTCCCACACCAGCATGAACGCGATCGAAATCACCGCGATGATCGCCAGCGTAACGATGAACGCCGAGTTGAACCAGTCACGGTCCTTGCCGAGATCGAGCATCATTTGCAGGCACGACACGCCGATCACCAGCAGTGCGAGACCGACCGCGTCGATGCGCTGCCGCGCGGTTTTGGTCTCGCGGCCGCGCAGCAGCACGAACGCGCTTGCGGCGGAGAAGAGGCCGATCGGCACATTGATGTAGAAGATCCACGGCCAGGTGTAGTTGTCGGTGATCCAGCCGCCCATCACAGGCCCGAAGATCGGCGCGACGATCACCGTCATCGCCCACAAGCCGAGCGCGAGGCCGCGCTTTTCAGGCGGATACGAGCGCATCAGGATGGTCTGCGACAGCGGCACCATCGGACCGGACACGAGCCCCTGAAGCAGCCGGAACGCAATCAGCGATTCGAAGTTCTGCGCGAAGCCGCACATCGCGGAGGCGATCGTGAAGAGCAGCACCGACAACGTGAACAGGCGCACTTCGCCGACCCGCCGCGCGAGCCAGCCGGTCAGCGGCACGGCGATCGCCGAGGCGACCGAATACGACGAAATCACCCAGGTGCCCTGGCTGCTCGCGACGCCGAGGCTACCGGAAATAGTCGGCACCGCAACGTTGGCGATCGACGTGTCCAGCACTTCCATGAAGGTGCCGAGCGCAAGCCCGACGGTGAGCAACGCCAGCGTGCCGCCCGTCAACGGGGCGGGTTCCGCGGCGGGTGCGGCAACAACGGGAGCCGAAGCGGCCATGAGCCAATCTCCTAAGCCGACAGAAACTTGACTCAGCATGCATATTGCCTCCCCAAAGGATGCGTTTTGCATGCCCCGTCACCTTCTGCCCAGACAGATATTTGCTTAAACGTCGACGCCCGGGAAAGCGTCCTGGCGGTTATACGTCGCCTTTTCGTGACGGCGGTGGAGCTGCTGTGTCCTCTGCGAGGCAGGATGCCGGGAACCCACCGTCGTCGCCGCCGCCCGAGCCATTGGCGATAAGGCGGCCAAGCAGCCCGGTGAGCGTCGCGAGGTCCGCGGCGCTGAAACCTCTCAACTGTTCATTCAGTACCGTTGCGCCCAGCGCGGGCAACTGCTGGGCGAGGTCGCGTCCATACGGCGTCAGTTCGAGCCTGATCATGCGCCGGTCCACGTCGCTGCGCGTGCGGACAATAAAGCCTTTCTTTTCAAGGCGATCGAGCATGCGCGTCATCGAACCGCTGTCATACGACATGGCCCGCGACAATTCAAACGGCGTATGCGCACGACCGCACGACAACATCAGCATCACGCCGATCTGCTGCGCGGTCAGGCCCAGCGGCTTGACCGCGCGATCCGTGCGCTCCATCAGCACGTTACGCGCTTTCGTCAGGTAATAGCCGAGACTCGCATCGAGGTGAATCTTGTCGGCATGGTAGGGACCGTCGGTCATCGAAACTCACTTTGAAACATCAGGAAAGCAGGGCGGCCGAGTCAATCGCAAGCTATCGCGTCACACGGACCAAAAATACAACACCACACGCTGACGTCACGCAGAGTATCTTGAAATTTAATTGCCCAGTCAATATTATGTCGGGCAACGAGTTACGCGCGATTCGCGCCACCCGAGACCATGTTCTGACCGCTTTGCCGCGCACCCTGCCTGCTGGTGCGCAGAGGATTCCCCGTCATGCCGTACCTGAAAAATACCCTTGGCGGCCTCGGCCGCTCGCTGCACGATTCCGCACTGAACTCGTTTCAAGGCCCTTACCGCTGGTGGAAACTGGCTCTGTACGTGGTGATGTTCGTGCTGCCAGGGGGATCGCTCGGGGTATTGTTCGTTTCGTGGATCGATCACCGGCGCAATGGTCGCGCCGCCATGCGGGCTCAGGTTGCTCCGGTTGCGCTTGCGACCAGCGCGGGTGCGGCGAGCCAGCCGGCTCGTCAAACGATGGCTGATCCGCGCTGCTAAGTTGTGCCGGCGGGCCGCCGGGCCGCTCACGAACGCTGGCCGACGCGGCAGCCCTGACTGGCGCGCCGCCGCTCCTGACCGCACCCGTCCCTGGCTGTGCCGTAACAGCACGTAACCGTCGGGTCACGGGCAGTTACACACCCGCACGGCACTCCGCATTACCCTTTCAGTTTTCCGCGCCGTCCGCAGCGCGTACGCTACCATTCCGGAGTCGACGCGAGACCCCGTCTCCCATTACCACACGGGCGTCCGACGACCTTCGCCGGACCTCGCGTCGGCCGAATCGACAGGAATCCATTGCATGCAGTTTGACCGAACCTCGTGCGCGCGGGCCGTTGCGCCGCGCGCCCTGACACTCGCTGTCGCCGCCGCGCTCGCCACCGCGCTGGCCGGCTGCGCGGTCGGCCCCGACTACCAACGGCCCACCACCGAGATTCCCGCGTCGTATAAGGAAGCGGCACCGGGCTGGAAGGTCGCTCAACCCGCCGACCAGCACGACCGCGGCGCCTGGTGGACCCTCTACCGCGACCCGCAGCTCGACGCGCTGGAAGACAAGCTGAACACGTCTAACCAGACGGTCGCGCAATACGCCGCCGCTTACCGGCAGGCCCGCGCGCTGGTCGGCGAAGCGCGCGCCGCGTATTTTCCGGTAATCAGCGGCTCGGCCGGCCTCACGCGCTCGGGCTACGGCTCGTCGAACGCGAGCTCGACCTCGTCGTCCCGCTCCGGCGTCAGCAATAGCTACAACCTGCAACTCGATGCGAGCTGGGAGCCGGATCTGTGGGGCAAGGTCAGTCGCACGGTGAGCGCGCAGGAAGCGAGCCAGCAGGGCGCGGCGGCGACGCTCGCCAACGCGCGGCTGTCCGCTCAAGGCACGCTCGCGCAGACGTATTTCTCGTTGCGCTCGCTCGACGCGATGCAAAAGCTGCTCGACGACACGGTCGTCGCGTACGAAAAATCGCTCCAGCTCACGCAGAACCAGTACGCGCAGGGCGTCGCGGCGCGCTCCGATGTGATTCAGGCGCAAACGCAGTTGCAATCGGCGCAGGCCGCGGCGATCGACAACGGGATCGCGCGCGCGCAGGACGAGCATGCGATTGCGGTGCTGGTCGGCGAGCCCCCATCGACGTTCTCGATTCCGGCGTCGCCGCTCACCGCAACGCCGCCCGCCGTGCCGGCGCAGATGCCGTCGGCGCTACTCGAGCGCCGTCCCGACATCGCGGCGGCGGAGCGCGCCGCCAAGGCTGCCAATGAACAGATCGGCGTGGCGATCGCGGCGTTCTTCCCCTCGTTGACGCTGTCGGCCACCGGCGGCTTCCAAAGCTCGGTACTGTCGCAACTGCTCACGGCGCCGTCGCGCTTCTGGACGCTCGGCCCGCAACTGGCCGGCACGATCTTCGACGGCGGCTTGCGCGCGGCACAGACCGATGCGGCGCGCGCGGCCTACGATCAGGAAGTCGCGATCTACCGGCAAACGGTGCTGGCCGCGTTTGAGGATGTCGAGGACAACCTCGCGTCGCAGCGCATTCTCGAACAGGAGATCGTCGTGCAGCGGCAGGCCGTCGAATCGGCCCGCCGGGCGCTGGAAATCGTGACGAACGAGTACAAGTCGGGCACCGTCGGCTACCTGAACGTGTTGACCGCACAGACCACTGCTTTCACCGCGGAACAGAAACTCGCCAGCCTGGCGGGCCAGCGGATGGTGTCGTCGGTGGGTCTGGTGAAGGCGCTCGGCGGCGGCTGGGATGTCGCGCAAATGGATCGCGAGTCCGGCACCGTCGCCGCGCCCGTCACGCAAAACGACGCGGCCACGCAGCCGCGGACGCAGAGCGATTGAACGTCTTGGGCACCGAACACGGGGGCTGAGGCAAGTTGAGGCCAGCCGACCCGTCGCAGGCCCGCGCCGGACGCGCGAGCGGTGGACAAAAGCAAAAGGGGCATGGCCGCACAACGGCCATGCCCCTTTTGCAAAGCGTACCGCCGCCGTCAATGGACGAAGGTCAGCGCCACGGTATCCGGTCCGCTCGGGCGGCCGAGCAGATTCAACAGGCCGGCGAGGTTCTCACGCGCTTCGGGCGCCGCGCTCGCGGTGCCGTTGAACATCGTCGAGCCCGCGCTCACCGTCCCGTGACCATTGAGCATCAATGGACCTTTGAGCGTCGCCAGATCGACTGCGGAGCGGTTGCCTTCCGCCTGAAGCACCACGCGGTACGAGCCAAGCGGCTTGACCAGCGACACGCGCGAACTCACATCGGTCAGCGTAACGGTCAGTTGTCCGAACGTCTCGTTGCCGAAGCTGCGCCAGTCGCTCCACGCGAGCCGCACATTGCCTTGCAGATCGAGCGTGTTGAACGGCGCCCCCAGGCCCGTGAGCAACGCCGCCGGCACTGCAAGCGCGCCTTGCGACACGATCGCGCCGCGCCGCGTGGCGTCGAGCGTCATCGGGTTGGGCATCGCTTCGCTTTGCAGCAGGGTCATCCGCACGCGGCCGGTGAAGAGCGGCCAGAACGCCGTCTGCCATTCGATGCGGCCCGGCAACAGTGTGGAGGCGCTGGTGTCCGACCCGGCAGCGAGCATCAGCGTGGCCGAACCCTGCCACAGCGAGCCCGCCGGATCGACGAGATTGACGTGGCCACCCGTGGCCTTCGCGAACTGCGGCGTGATCCACGCCGCGGGTAACAGCGCCAGCATCACGCTGCCGCTCGACAACACCCCAACCAACAGCCACGGCAGGGCAGCGCGCAAGCGCCGCGTCCAGTAATTCATGCGCGATCCTGTGGCTGCGCCGTCATTTGGCGGCCGTCGACGGCTGCAACGATGCCGTCAGGTCGACCTGCCCGTCGTCCTTGAGCGCGCTCACATGCGCTTCGGCGACCTGCACCTTGAACTGCCGTCGCACGTCGTCGACCCAGCTCGTCCACACGGGAAACGACACGTTCTTCAACTCGACCTGCACCGCATTGCCCATCAGCTGCACCTGCAGCGGCGCGAGGCCATGGTCCGTGAGCGACGTCGTCAGCGCATCCTTGAGCGCGCCACCCGTCGGCGTCACGCCCTGCGTCGCCGCCGACAGGCGGCGAGCCTCATCGGCTTGCGCGGTCATCTGCGCAAGCTGGCGTTGCATCGCCGGCAGCGTCGCGCGCAGATGCGTGCGGCCGTCCTGCGCCGGCGCCCACAGCACCGACCACGCCAGCGCCACGCCCACCGCTGCGCCGCCCCAGGTCAGCAGCGTCTTTTCGCGCTCGGTGCGCGTGTCCCAGAATCCGGCCCACGTTTGAGCAAGTTCAGTTTTCATTGTGCATTCCTGATGGTCCACTTGCCGGTATTGCTGTCGATCGCGCCAGAGAGGCCGTTGACGGCAAGGCGCTGCGCGAGGTCCGGGTCGACCTTGATTTCCGGCTTGAACGTCACGTCGAGACGGCGGTCGTGATAGTCGAGCGCCGCGATGCCGTTGACGGGGACCGGTCCGAGCGAGCGCGCGAGTCCCGCCGCCAGCGACAGAAAATCATCCGGCGACAGCTCGCCCGCCGCCAC
>Ga0335083_10009499_pt1 | contig 11795 bp, 11 predicted proteins | sample Lox_Sample_42_FD_206716 | JGI IMG/M metagenome (GOLD analysis project Ga0335083, IMG submission 206716) | Soil microbial communities from Loxahatchee National Wildlife Refuge, Florida, United States - Lox_Sample_4.2 | ecosystem: Environmental > Terrestrial > Soil > Wetlands | place: USA... | reverse complement strand
CACTTTGCGCTGGGACCGACCGAACCATCAATTTGTCATCAGTTTCACAAATAAGATAACCGGCGTGACCAGGACTGAAGCCATGCCTTACGCGTTCTCCGATACCACCCCAGTGGCGGGTCCGGCCATGACTTTGGGAGCGAACGGCTGGGCCGCGAACTGTACGGCGAACTCGACTTCCAACTATGTAGACGCATTGTTCGGGGCAGTTTACGTTGGCCGCTGAGGTTTTCGGCGTAACTTCTGATTCAGTACATACTGGAGGTCTTACAGTGGTGCGGCAGAAGCTGACGACCTCCTGAGGTAAATAGAATCTCAGGCGCAAGTTAAAGGCGGACCCAATTGGGCCCGCCTAAGTCTTTGAATGGAAATGCCTTACTTGACAGTCCCCGCCTTGACCCGCGCGTTGAGCCGGGCCTTATAGCGGCTGGCGGTGTTCTTGTGCAGAACGCCCTTCTGCACGCCCTTATCGACGGCGGAAGCGGCGGCGCTCAACGCGGCCTTTGCCGCCTCTTGGTCACCCTTGGCAATGGCTTCGCGCATGGAGCGTAAAGCACTGCGCAGGCGTGACTTATTGGCGCGGTTAGCCGCCGTTTTCTTCTCAGTCTGACGGGCGCGCTTGAGCGCCGAATAATGGTTCGCCATATTGCGGTGTTGTCCTCTAGGAGAAATCTCGACGTAAGCCGAATACGTTATTCTACCGGACGACCAAGGGTTCGGGCAAACCTGAGCCTCCGGCAACTCCACAACGTGGGCCGCGGACACGCTATGGCGAGCATTAAGGCTGCCACCTTTCCCCGCTGCAGGCCATCTATTCGAGTGGGTTGAGTTTGCAGGACCGAGGCACAGAGGTATCCGGCGTAGCAACGGATGGTTTGCCCCGGCGATTGACTCAGTTTCAAAACGGGGGTACGCTTACCAGCAATGTGCGGTATTTTCGCTTCGGCGAACATCCCGGATGTCACCCCTCTTCCGATCCTGAGAAATTTCTGTGCTGCAAATTGTCAATTCGTTCGCGGATTGCCACGGCCAGCCACACATGAGTTCACCCGACTCCAGGAGGCAAGTCACCGACCCTAGATGAAGACCCAAATCGAGATCAGCCCGAACATCGAAACCCTCTTTGGCACCCGTGATGAAAACCTGCGATTGCTCGAAGACGGACTGAACGTCACGATTGCCATGCGGCCCGATTCCATTGAAATCGAAGGCGCGGCCAGCGATGTGGCCCGCACGCAACAGGTTTTTGCCGATTACCAGCAACTGCTTCGCAGTGGTCACAGCTTCGTGAATGGCGATCTGGGAACCATGCTGAAGGTGCTCACGTCCGACAGCGCCGCGACCCTGCGCGGTTTGGCGGAAGCGGGCAAGCAGCGCTCCTTCGGCAAGCGCACGGTGCAGCCCAAGAGCATCAACCAGCGGCGGTACCTGGAGGCCATCGAAAAGCACGACATGGTGTTCGGGATTGGTCCCGCCGGCACGGGCAAAACGTATCTCGCGGTGGCCATGGCGATTTCGGCGCTGGTGGCGAAGCGGGTGAACCGCATCGTGCTGGCGCGTCCGGCGGTCGAGGCGGGTGAGCGTTTGGGCTTTCTGCCCGGCACGCTGCAGGAGAAGGTCGATCCGTATCTGCGGCCGCTGTACGACGCGCTCTACGACATGCTCGATCCCGACAAGGTCGATCGCTACCTGGAGAAGAACGTCATCGAGATTGCACCCATCGCCTTCATGCGCGGGCGCACGCTCAACGACGCATTCGTGATACTGGACGAGGCGCAGAACACCACCTCGGAGCAGATGAAGATGTTCGTCACGCGCCTGGGTTTCAACTCCAAGGCGGTGATCACCGGCGACATTACGCAGATCGACCTGCCCAACACCAGCCGCAGCGGGCTGGTCGAGGCGGTCGATGTGCTGAAAGACGTCGAAGGCATCCGCTTCTGCTACTTCGACGAGGGCGATGTCGTACGCCACCACCTGGTGCAGCGTATCGTCCGCGCCTACGAAGACCACAAGGGGCGTACCGAGCAACTGTCACTGGAGTGGAAGACCAGCAATGGAGTTACGATGCCGAGAGTCGGCAGTGCCCCAAGAATTGACCGCGAAGCCTCGGTGGCGGAAGTGCCGCCGGTTATCGGACCCGCTGGGGGAGACCGCATTTCCGAATAGAAGCTTGCTACCATATTGTGGGAGGGCTGAAACGCCCTCCCCTTTGTTCTTAGACGGATGTGACCCGCCGGAACCCAACCTCGAAATCAACCAGCGCGCAGGCGCTCAGCCGCTATGCAACGCGGGCACAGCGCGCGGTCGGACTCAAGGGAGAAGTGAACATCTGCATCACCTCCAATCGTGAAGTGCAGGCCTTGAACCGGCGCTACCGTAGGCAAAACAAGGCCACCGACGTGTTGTCATTTCCCTCGTCCACTCCGGGAGTGGCGGGCGACATTGCGATCTCGCTGGAGATCGCGGCCAGCAACGCGGAGCAATTGGGTCACTCGCTGGACGCAGAAGTGAAGATTCTGATCCTGCACGGCCTGCTGCATCTCGCCGGCTTCGACCACGAGGCTGACAACGGCGAAATGCAGGTGCGCGAGGCGAGGCTGCGGCAAAAGCTCAAACTGCCTGTGGGCTTGATCGAGCGGACGCATCCGGCGGCGGGAGCCGACGGCAAACGCCGGGGCCGACGCGCATGAACCTTCCGTTATCCATCCTGATGGTCGTTCTGCTCGCGCTGCTGACCGTAGTGTCTTACGTGGACCGCCTGTACCAGGAGATGGGGAAGTTTCTTTCCCGGGAATTTGAGGAAAATATCAATTCCTACGAGCAGTTGGTGGAGCCGCGGTTGGGGGTCACGCGAGAACGCGCGTCGCTCTCCATGGCGGTCCTGACGCAGATCTGCATGGCGTCGTTGGGCGCGCTCATTGGCTACCTGCTCTTCATGGACAAACGCTGGGTGGCGCTGGATTTGGTGCAGGCCGCCGTGAGCCTGATCTTCATCATTGTGATATTCAACCGGCTGCTGCCGCATATCTTCTTTGTGCGCACCAAGGGGGAGTGGCTCGCCAAGTTGGTGCCCCTGCTACGGACGCTTATCTACATTGCCATGCCGGCCACCATGGTCCTGGGATTTGCGCTGTCGGTGGCATCGCTTTCGAAAGAGCATGCAGAGCAGGAACCCGAGCACCCTTCCGAAGCTGTGGACGCCTTCATCGAAGCGGGGCAGGAAGAGGGCATTTTGGAAGCGGGCGACCGCGAACTCATCCAGTCGGTGGTCGAATTCGGCGGCAAGACGGTACGAGAAGTAATGACACCGCGCCCGGAGATCGTGGCAGTGCCGGTCACCATGACCATCGCGGAGTTCACGGAGATGCTGAGCAAGTCGCCTTACTCGCGCATTCCAGCGTACGAGGGTGACATTGACCACATCAAGGGCATCATGTACACGAAGGACCTGCTGCAAATTGCGGACACCGAAGCAGGATCAAAAACGGTCGCGGAGTTGATGAAAACCGACGTGTACTTTGTCCCGGAAACTAAGCTGGGCAGCGAGTTGCTGCGTGAGATGCAACAGGACAATATCCGCATGGCCATCGTGGCGGATGAATATGGCAGCGTTGCCGGACTGGTGACCATTGAAGACCTGGTCGAGGAGATCGTGGGCGAGATTCGCGATGAGCATGAGAAATCGGACGTGGTGAAAGAGAGCGATACCTCATACGTGTTCAACGGAAACACCGATATCGATCTTCTGGAAAAACTGTTGGGCGGCGTCCGGCCGGACGAAAAAGACGCGACCACAATCGGCGGACTGGTCAGCGAACTGGCGGGACGCATCCCCGTAGCGGGCGAAGTCTTCGAGGACAACGGCCTGCGCTTCGAGGTGCTGGAGTCCACCGAGCGCCGCATTGATCGCGTGCGCGTCAGCCTGCACAGCGTGCCCGATCCGAAGCAGGTCCGGGCCTGACATGGGTTTCCGCTCCGGATTCGTCTCCATCATCGGCCGGCCGAATGCAGGGAAATCCACACTGCTCAACGCGCTGGTGGGCGAGAAACTCGCCATCGTGACGCGCAAGCCGCAGACCACCCGCAACCGTATCCAGGGGATGGTCAACGTCGCGCGAAAGGGCAAGCGGCCTGCGGGGCAGATTGTTCTGATCGATACCCCGGGCGTTCACAAGCCGGTCAACTCACTCAACCGGCGCATGATGAAAGAGGTGTACGACGCGCTGGAGGGCTGCGACCTGCTGCTGCTGATCGTGGATGCGGCGGAGAAGTTCGGGACGGGTGACCAGTTCGTCCTCGACCTCGCCAAACGGACAAAGTTGCCTTGCTTCCTGTTGCTGAACAAGATTGACACGCTGCGCAAGGACCTGCTGCTGCCGCTGATCGCCGAGTATCAGGGACGGCATGAGTTCCGCGAGGTCATTCCCATCTCCGCGCTCAAGAAGGACGGCCTCGATATGCTGCTCGACGCCATCATCCGCGCGCTGCCTGAAGGGCCCAAGTACTTCCCCGGCGACCAGATTACCGATCAGCCGGAGCGCTTTCTCGCGGCCGAGCTGATTCGTGAGCAAGTGTTGCAGTTCACCTCACAGGAAGTGCCCCACGCGACAACTGTTTTGATCGACAAGTTCGAGGAGGGCGCGAGGCTGACTTCCATCGCCGCGACGATCTACTGCGAGCGCGCAGGGCAGAAGGCCATCCTGATCGGTAAGCAGGGCGCCAATCTGAAAAAAATCGGCACTCACGCTCGCCAGCAGATCGAGCGGCTGCTGGGCGTCAAGGTTTTTCTGGAGTTGTTTGTGAAGGTGCAGCCCGGCTGGCGCGAGTCGCGAGCGTTCGTCGAGGAAACCGACTGGCGGCGGCAACTGGAGCAGCTCTCAGAAGCGCAACGATCAGAGGAGGGATAGCAGGCGACTGGAGTCCATAAGATTCACAACCCAAACAGGTCCATCCGGCCGTGTGGCGCATCCACCGCCGAAACCTCACGGCTCATGACTAACCGCTAACTACTTTCCTTCACCGCAATCCCCAGCGCCTTCATCTTGCGATACATGTGGCTGCGCTCCAAGCCCAGCACCTCCGCGGTGCGCGCGACGTTGCCGTGGTTCTCGTCGAGTTTCTTCAGGATGTAATCGCGCTCAAACGAGGCACGCCCTTCATGCAGGCTGGAAAATTCGCCCAGGCTGCGGCGCCCGCCATCGCGGTAAACCAACGCCGGCAGGTGTTTGCGTTCCAGCCGCGACACCGACGGATTCATGATGACAATGCGCTCGATCAGATTGCGTAGTTCGCGCACGTTGCCGGGCCACGTGTAGCGCATAAGCGCATCCAGTGCGTCGTCGGCGATTTCCTTGGGGCGGCGATTGTAGGTCTGGGAGAACTCCCGCAGAAAATAACGCGCCAGTTGCGGGACATCCTCTCGGCGCTCCCGCAATGGTGGCACGTAAAAGGGAATCACGTTGAGGCGATAAAAGAGGTCTTCGCGGAAATTGCCTTTGGAGATTTCGTCTTCCAGGTTCTTGTTGGTGGCGGCGATGACCCGCACGTCGGCAGTGACGGGCTCTTCCTCTCCGACGGGAATGAAGCGTCCTTCGTCCAGCGTGCGCAGAACCTTGGACTGGGTTTTAAGGCTCATGTCTCCGACTTCGTCGAGGAACAGGGTTCCGCCGTCGGCCTTCTGGAACTTACCTTCTTTATCGGACGCCGCACCGGGGAAAGATCCCGTGCGGTGTCCGAACAATTCGCTTTCGATCAGGTCTTCAGGGATAGCGGCGCAATTGACCTCCACGAACATCTCGTCCTTGCGCAGGCTCTGCGCATGGATGGCCCGCGCCACCAGCTCCTTGCCGGTACCCGACTCGCCGTAGATGAGCACCCGGCCGTTGGTGGGGGCCATCAGGGCAATCTGCTGGCGCAGCGCCTTCATAGGGATGCTGTCGCCGGCGATCACGCTGCGCGCCTGGAACTGCTTCTTGTACTCGAGGTTCTCGCTGCGCAGCCGCTTGGCATCGATCGCGTTCTTCAACACGATCAGCGTTCGTTCGAGAGAGAGCGGTTTCTCCAGGAAGTCGAAGGCGCCGAGTTTGGTGGCGCGGACGGCAGTCTCGATATTGCCGTGGCCCGAGATCATGATGACTTCGGGGGGATCGTCCATGGCGACGATCCGCTCCAGCGCCTCCAGTCCATCCATCCCGGGCAGCCAGATGTCGAGCAGCACGACATCGACCGGCTTGCGGCCCAGGGTGGCGAGGCATACCTCGCCGCTCTCTGCCAGCAAGGTCTTGTAGCCCTCGTCCTCCAGCACGCCTTGCAGCGAGCTGCGGATTTCGGACTCGTCATCCACGATCAGAATGGTGTGCATGTTGGCCTGTGGACGCGGCTGCCATCGCCGACGCTACAGGTAACTCTACGATAAACCGAGTCCCGATGGGAGAGTTCTCCTCCACGCGGATGGAGCCGTGGTGGTCTTCGATAATGCGGCTCACGATGGCAAGGCCCAGGCCGGTGCCGCGCTTCTTGGTGGAAAAATACGGCAGGAACAGCTTCTCCTTCACTGCCGGCGTAACCCCGTGTCCGGTGTCCGACACCACTATCTCCACCGTATCGCGGTCTCCGGCGAGTGCAGTGGAAATCAATATCTCCTTGACCATGGAGCCCTGCATCGCTTCGGCGGCGTTGTCCACCAGATTGGCGACCGCGCGCTTGATGGCATCGGCGTCGGCGTGCACGTGCGGCAGGTTGGGCGCAAGAACCTTATGGACCCGGATACCGCTCAACCGGCCGTCGAACATCAGCAACGCGTTCTCCACCACGCGATTGATGTCGGAGGGTACGGGCCGCGCGGTGGGGAAGCGTGCCAGCGTGGAGAACTCGTCCACCAGAGTGCGCACCGTCTGCACGGACGAACTGATGGTGTCGGCGCAGTTGCCAATGATTTTCAGTGAGGCGGCATCGGGAGGAATGCCTCGCTCCAGGTGTCGCCGGATCCGCTCTGCCGACAGCGCAATGGGGGTGAGCGGGTTCTTAATTTCGTGCGCGACTCGGCGCGCCACTTCGCTCCATGCCGTCTGCTTTTGAGCGCGCAGCAAATCGGTGATGTCTTCCAGCACGACCACGTATCCCATGCGCGGCCGGTCCCCATCCTGCGAGCCCGCAGGGGGATCGAGTGATGCCACCGTGACCGCCACGTTCAGACTCACGCGCGGTGTAACGATTTCCATCTGGCTGGTGGTCGTGCCCATGCGATCGGCCTTGCGCATCAGGTGCTCTAAATCGGCGGTTACATCCTCGGGGAAGAGTTCGGCCAGGGTCTGCGCACCCGCAATGGATGCCAAGTCCAGACGCAGCAGGCGCTGGACTGCGCCATTCATGTGGACCACGTGGCGCGAGGCATCCAGCGACAGCACGCCGGTGGGAATGCTTTCGAGGATGGTTTCGATGTGGCGATTGCGCTGCTCAAGCTGGGTATTGACGTCCTCCAGATCGGCGCGAGAGGCTTCGATGCTGGCGCGGCTGGCTTCCAGGTCAGCCGCCATCTGGTTGAAGGAATTCACCAGTTGCCCGATCTCGCTGCCTACCTGTACATCCACGCGGTAGTCGAGTCGCCCGCGCGAGATTTCCTGGGTCGCCTCCGCTAGGGCGAGCAGCGGCCGCGTGACCATCTTGGACAGGTACAAGGCCAGCCACGTCGAGGCAAACAGAACGGCGACCGTCAGCAGCAGGAGGTAGCCGAGATACGTGCGGCGCAGCCGCCGGCGCTGTTTCCGCAATTCGTCGTACTGCTGCTGGGCCTGCTCGATGCCGCGCAGCGCCGCCAGGTAATTCGGCGGCAGAGGCATCGCGACCAGAATCTGGCTATGCGGTCCGACGATGCCCCGGCCCAGTACATACGTCTTACCCAGCACATCGAACACCTTGGGCTTGTTCGCACCCACCTCCCGAACAGGTAGGCGATCACGGATGAGCGGCCACGCCTCGGGCGCATGGAAACTCGCTTCCGCGCCATCATCCCCTACGGCAAACGCGAATCCTCCCTGCAGGCTGATCTCGCTGCTGCGGAATTCTTCCATGACCAATGTGAAATTGCCGCTCTCGAATGACTCTCTGGCCTCGGGCGTTGACGCAATCCGCTGGGCTTCGACGCGCGCGTTGTCGGCGGCGTAGTCGGCCAGCAGCGAGGCCACTACGCCGGTGCGGTACTGCACCTCCTCAACCGGACGCGAAAACCATTTCTCGATGGAGCGGTTAATCAGGCCGTAGGAGAACAGGAACAAAAAGATGACGGGTCCCAGCGAAAGCAGCAGCGCGCCCATCACCATGCGGCTGCGCAGGCGTGAGCCCATGACTCCTGTCTTGCGCTCTGCATAAAGCCGAAGCAGCGTGCGCAGCAGAACGAACGTCAGCGCCACGAACAGCAGAAAAATAAAGGCTGAAAGCGCGGCGAAGATCAGCGTCTCTTCGCTGGTGTCAGGCTGCAGGAAGGTCAGATTGAACGTGGCCTGGGCAAAGATCACCGCGAACAAGAGAAAGATGGCGATGGACAACGCAACTATCGCAGGCGTGCGGTTACGCTTCTTGTCCGGCCGGGTTGGAGCAGTGACGGGCGACATCACGCGTCAGGGGTTCATTATAGCCGCGATTTGGCCGGCTTCCCGGATGCCTGCCGCCTATCGCCGGTCGCTTTTTGCCGAGTTCGCGGCTTAGATTCCGGCGGCAGGGGCCCATCCAGCATGGAACCGAGCGGGCAGACTCCGCATTTTGGGTTCCGCTTAACACAGTAGTGCTTGCCTAGTTGCACGAACAGGCCATGCATCTCGTTATACCTCTGCGCCAGCGCCGGCTTTGACTGCGTGCTCATGGCGGACGGCGGATGCGCTAGCGGGCGTCGGGGATCGAGCGCAGCGGTTGCTGGCGGCTGGTGCTTTTGCAATGCTTGCTCAACAAGCGTTCGGATCTCGCCGTACTTTGCCTTAATACCAATGGCGCCGTGGCGCTCGAGTATGCGGCGCGTGTAAGCATCCACGACAAAGGTCGGCTGGTGGCCTGCGTAGAGAAGAATGGAATCGGCGGTTTCGGGGCCAATGCCTTTCTGGGCGAGCAGCGCCTCCCTTAGCTGCGGGGCTGGGTCGGCGAACATCAATTCCAGCGAGCCGCTATAGCTCGCGTCGAGAAATTGCACGAAATCCTTCAACCGCTGCGCTTTCTGCCGGAAGTAGCCCGACGGTCGCACCAGTTGTTCGAGTTCGTCGATAGGCAGCTTGCGAATACCGCCCACGCTCAGGCTGCCTGCCGAGCGTAGATTCGTGAGCGCTCGCTCTACGTTGGTCCACGAAGTATTCTGCGTGAGGATGGCGCCCACGATCACTTCCAGCGGCGTCTCTGCCGGCCACCAGTGCTGCGGTCCCCAACTGCGCGACAACTTGCGGAAAATGGCGCGCACCGTTTGCTCCGGCGTCAAGGCACGACAGCTCGGTTGCTTCGATTGGCCCTTGGAAGAAGATTGCGACTTCACGGCTGCGACGACTTACCCTGCTTGAGTTGCTGCTTCCAGCCGAGCACGCGTGCTTTCGCGGCTTCGGCTTCGGCCTCGGGAACCATGCCCTTGCGCTGATAGAGAATTGACAGGCTGGTGTGGGCGAGAACGTCGTCGGGATCCAGTTCCGCAATACGGCTGGCGACGGCAATGGCCTTGTCGAACTGCTCGCAATCCTGATAGGCACGAGCCAGGCCGTGCATGGCATCGAGAAATTCCGGATCGTCGGCGAGCGCCGCCTCGTATTCCGCAATGGCCTCGTTGAGCCGGCCTTCGGCGTAGTGATCAAGCGCCATGTAGTAGCGGTCTTCAGCGCTGGGGCGAGAGGCATCGTGTGTCATGGACATTCGAGCCGAGTGTAGCACGCATCAGCGTGAGCGCCAGAACTGGTCTGGCTCTGTTGTCAGCATAGTTCGAACGGCGGAATGCAACCCATAACTCGCCTTGTATCAGGGCACGACTTCAGTCGTGCCGGTAGGGGGCTCGAGAAATGTCGAGCTTCAGCCCCTGCCCTCGCCCAAGCCGCTCGGCGTGTCAACACAGCCGCCCGACTTCTCGCGCCCGATCCTGCCGCTATACTGAAGAGGCGATGCCACCGCACCGTGGCTGGAGCGATCCTCGACGGAGTGAGACACATTGGCTACATCCTGCGCTTTCTCTGGAACGCCACCCGCGGCCATCACCTGGCGCCGTGGCGCAGTCCGTATTTGCGCTGGCGCATTGAAACTTACACTGGCATCAAGATGCACAGCATAGGATTTCTCGAATTCTGGGGATTCAGTTGGAGGGAACGCAGAGAGCTGCTGCGCTTCTTGAAGTGGACCGGCGAAATGGAGCGCTACGCGCGCGTCAAGCCCAAGAACCCATAGCTATTCCTCGAAAACCAGCCTCACTGGCGTGCCCACACCAGCGGACAACCTCGCGGCAGCCGAAGCCTGGCGCACAGCGACCTCCAGAAAACCCGAGCTGCCGAGGATGGCGAAGACCTCGTCTTTGCCGCCTTCCGCATACGACTGCTTCAGGCTCGTGATGGTCCACCCCGCAATGGTCAACGCAAAACTCCGCGTTGGGGAAGTAAGCAGCGCCGCGACATCCGTCCCGCTCAGGTTGGTGATGAGGTTGCCGAATTTGTCAACCTTGAGCACCACGCCGCGAATTTCGCTGTCGGACATACGTTCTACGCCGGGAATCGCAAGCCGGACATGGTCGGAAGTCTCCGGACCGAAGTCCGCCGGCGCCACGCCTATGCTCAGCCAGCCCGCCACTGGCGAGAAAATGTCACGCCCGTGAAACGTCCGGCTCACCGGCTGCAGGAAGAACCGCTCTGCCGTGATGTGCCGCACCGTAAACCGCGGTTCGCGCGCCTCCACCCGCGAGAGCACGCCGTTGTCGGGCGCGACGAAGACGTAATCGTCCGTTTCCGCCAGAATCGGCCGCCGCGCGCTGCCCACACCGGGATCCACCACCACAACGTGTACCGTGCGTGGCGGAAAAAACCGGTACGCCTGTGCGATGGTGAACGCCCCGTCCAGCAGATCGAACGACGACACCGCGTGAGAGATATCCACGATCCGCGTTTCCGGATGAATATTGAGCACCACGCCGTGCATGATCCCCACGAAGGGATCCTGCAGCCCAAAGTCGGTGGTGAAGGTGACGATGCGGGGTTCGGCCATCTCCTGCAAGCTATGTCGGATGCCGTTGAGGAGTCAAGCGGCTGGAACTAATTTCGCCGGAATGCATCTCATCAGCTTGCCGTGGCAAAAGGAGTGACATGCAAGTTGCCGAGTTATGGCGCTATCCCGTAAAGAGCATGCGGGGCGAGATGTTGCAGTCAGCCGAAGTGCTGGAAACCGGAATACGTGGCGACCGCGAGGTTGTCGTGCTGTCCGCCGCGCGCAAGCGGGTCATCACCTCGCGCACGCATCACCGGCTGCTCGGGCTGCAAGGTGGGCTGTCGCCCGAAGATGGAACCGCGACCATTGATGGGATTCCCTGGGACGATCCCGCGGCACAGAAGTTAGTGGAAGCGGCCGCCGGAGAACCTGTCCAGTTAGTCCATCTAACGGGCACTGAGCGCTTTGACATTCTTCCTTTGTTGGTCGCGACCGACGGCGCTATCGAGGCTATCGGGGTGGACCGTCGCCGTTTCCGGCCCAACATCCTGATTGGCGGAGTCGCCGGCCTCGCAGAGCGCCAGTGGGAAGGGAAGCGAATTTGCTTGGGCGAAGTTGAGATTCATGCGGCGCAGTTGCGTTCT
>Ga0335083_10009498_pt1 | contig 11796 bp, 13 predicted proteins | sample Lox_Sample_42_FD_206716 | JGI IMG/M metagenome (GOLD analysis project Ga0335083, IMG submission 206716) | Soil microbial communities from Loxahatchee National Wildlife Refuge, Florida, United States - Lox_Sample_4.2 | ecosystem: Environmental > Terrestrial > Soil > Wetlands | place: USA... | reverse complement strand
ATCATTGCCGAGACCGGCGCGGGCCAGCATGGCGTTGCCAGTGCCACGGTGGCGGCGCGCTTCGGCCTCAAGTGCGTGGTTTACATGGGCGCGGTGGATATCGAGCGGCAGAAGATCAACGTGTATCGCATGAAGCTGCTTGGCGCCGAGGTGGTGCCGGTGACGTCCGGCTCCAAGACGCTCAAGGATGCGCTCAACGAAGCGATGCGGGATTGGGTCACCAACGTGGCCGACACCTTCTACATCATTGGCACGGTGGCGGGCCCGCACCCCTATCCGTTGATGGTGCGCGATTTCAACTCCATCGTTGGCCGCGAGGCGCGCGTGCAGGTGCAGGAGCAATTCGGCCGCCTGCCGGACGTGCTCACCGCCTGCGTGGGCGGTGGCTCCAATGCGATCGGCCTGTTCCACGCTTTCCTCAATGACGAGAACGTGCGCGTCGTCGGTGCCGAGGCCGCGGGCGAGGGCATTGCCACGGGTCATCACGCCGCTTCGCTGGCGGCGGGTCGCCCCGGCGTGCTGCATGGCAATCGCACCTATGTGCTTTGCGATGACAACGGCCAGATCACCGAGACACATTCGGTGTCCGCGGGTCTCGACTATCCAGGCGTCGGTCCCGAGCATGCGTTCCTGAAAGATGCCGGGCGCGCGGAATACGTCGGCGTCACCGACGACGAAGCGCTGGAAGCATTCCATTTGCTGGCGCGTACCGAAGGCATTCTTGCTGCGTTGGAATCGAGCCATGCCGTGGCCCAAGCCATCAAGCTGGCGCGCGAATATCCGAAGGACGGCCTGGTGCTGTGCAACCTCTCCGGGCGCGGCGACAAGGACGTACACACGATTGCAGCCCGCGAAGGAGTGCAGGTATGAGCCGCATCGACCGCCGTTTCCAGCAACTGAAGTCTGCCGGTCGCACCGGGTTGATTCCTTTCGTCACCGCAGGCGATCCGTCTCCGCAGCACGCCGTCACGCTCATGCACGCCTTGGTGGATGCAGGCGCAGACGTGATCGAACTAGGCGTGCCTTTCTCCGACCCGATGGCGGATGGTCCGGTGATCCAGCACGCCAGCGAACGCGCGATCGCCAAGGGCGTCGGCCTCGCCGATGTGCTGGGCTGGGTCGCGCAATTCCGCCAGCGCGATGCGGACACACCCGTCGTCCTGATGGGCTACCTCAACCCGATCGAGATCCACGGCTACACGCGCTTTGCGAACGAGGCCGTGCAGGCCGGCGTGGATGGCCTGCTGGTGGTTGATTGCCCGCTGGAAGAGTCCGCCGTGCTGCAGCCCTTGCGCGATGCGGGTCTGCAGCAAATCCTGCTTGCGGCGCCCACCACCGCACCCTCGCGTATGGTGCAGCTGTGCGGGTCGGCCGAGGGTTTCCTGTACTATGTCTCGTTCGCCGGCATCACGGGCGCGGCACGATTGAGCACCAGTGACATCGCTGCTCGCGTCGCCGATATCCGTGCGAAGTCCAAGGCACCGGTGGCTGTGGGTTTCGGTGTGCGCGATGCGCAGTCGGCCAGGGCCATTGCCGGTTTCGCGGATGCGGTGGTAATCGGCAGTGCGCTGGTGGAGCGCCTGGCGGGTGCGGAAGATGTCGATGATGTCGTCGCACGAGCCAAGGACTTCCTGGTGCCGATACGCGAGGCACTCGATGCCTGAACTTGTTCCCTCACCCTCCGGGGGAGAGGGCAAAAGCGTTTGAGGTTTGATGATATGAACTGGCTCCAGAAAATCATGACTCCGCGCCCCCGCACGGAAGCCACCGGTACCGCCGGCAAGGGCAAGGTGCCGGAAGGTGTGTGGGAAAAGTGCGGCGGTTGCGGCACGGTGCTGTACCGGCCGGAGCTGGAGCGCAACCTGATGGTTTGCCCCAAGTGCGGTCACCACCACACCATCGATGCGCGCGCGCGCCTGGACTCGTTCCTCGATGCAGGTTCGGCGCAGGAGTTGTGGGCCAGCATGGAGCCGAGCGATCCGCTCAAGTTCCGTGACTCCAAGAAGTACCGCGACCGCATCATCGCGGCGCAAAAGTCCACCGGCGAGAAGGACGCGCTGCTGGCGATGAACGGTCGCCTCAAGGGCCGTCCGCTGATGGCGGTGGCTTTCGAGTTCTCCTACATGGGCGGCTCGATGGGCTCGGTAGTGGGCGAAAAGTTTACCCGCGCCGCGGAGCGCGCACTGGCCGACCGCAGCGCCCTGGTGTGCTTCTCCGCCACGGGCGGCGCGCGCATGCAGGAGTCGTTGTTCTCGCTGATGCAGATGGCGAAGACGTCGGCTGCGCTGGCGCGCATGCGCGATGCGGGCGTCCCGTACATCAGCGTGCTCACGCACCCAACCACTGGTGGCGTGTCGGCAAGCCTGGGCATGCTGGGTGATATCAACGTGGCCGAACCGAAGGCACTGATTGGTTTCGCCGGTCCGCGCGTGATCGAGCAGACCGTGCGCGAGACCTTGCCGGAAGGCTTCCAGCGCTCGGAGTTCCTGGTGGAGCACGGCGCCATCGACCTGATCGTCGATCGTCGCGAGATGCGCGACAAGCTGGCCGACCTGCTGGGCATCCTGCAGAAGGCGCCGCGCGTGGCGTGACGGCACGCAACCGCATGGCATCGAAGAACAGCGCCCTTGTGGCGCTGTTTTTTTGCACGCGTTTTCCACAGGCCGTGTGGATGTGGGTGGGAGAAGCCTGTGGATAGGTGAGCTATCTGCTTGACCGCAAAGACGTGGTGACGCGTTGGTGGGTCATTGAGCAGGCGTGAGGCAAGTCCGCGTCGCGCACAGGGTGCGCTCCCACAATAAGCGCGCACCTCAGATGTGGGAGCGCATCCTGTGCGCGATGGCGAGACGCCGCAAGTTTTCCACAGCCAATGTGGATACGCGTTCGAGAAGCCTGTGGATAGCTGCACTATCTCGTTGATGTTGAACACGTCGTGACGTGTTGATGCGCGAATGATCAGGCGTCGGCCGCCTTGCTCTGGTGGGAGCGCACCCTGTACGCGACGGCAAGGTGCTGCAAGTTTTCCACAGCCAATGTGGATACGCACTTGAGAAGCCTGTGGATAGGTGGCCTATCTCGTTGACGTCAAACAGATCGCGACGCCGTGATGCGCTATTGCGCAACAAGTCTCGTTGCGCGGCGCGCGCGTTTGCGCATCCGCATATGTGGGGTTCGCTGCGTTTTCCACAGACGATGTGGATGCGCCGGGGAAAAGCTTGTGGATAGATGCGCTATCTATCTGAGCGCAAAGCGTGCCTGACGCGATGGCGGGAAAATGCTCAGCGCCGGTGTGGGGTTTGTTCGCGCACTGGGTGCGCTCCTACAAAGGCACGGTGCTCTTGTAGGAGCGCACCTAGTGCGCGATTCACTCTGGCCTCAGCCCATCAACGTCTGCAACGGCAGCAACCACAACGAGACTGCACCCAGCGCGCCGCCGATCGCCGTCGCTGCAATCACGTCGCTCGGATAGTGCAGGCCAAGGATCACGCGCGAAGCACCCACCAGCGTGGTGAAGGTGAGCAGCAGCGGTGCGAGCAGCGGGTACCAGGCGAGCGCCACGATGGTGAAACTCACCGCCTGCAAGGTGTGGCCGGAGGGAAAGCTGAATTCGTCCAGCGGCGGCACGTGGGCAATCACGCCTGGGCATGCGCGAAATGGTCGGGGCCGACGCGTCCAGCGCTTGAGCAGGCGGTAGAGCATCAGTGCGGTCAACCCGGTCGCAGCCATCTGCGCGGCGGCGAGCAATCCGCGATGGCCGTCGATCAGAACGAGTGCCGCCATCAGCGAATACCAGAACACGCCATCACCCAGCCGACTGATGATGCCGAAGAAAATGCCGACGGCGCGGCGCGTGCCCCAGCGATTGGCCGCCAAACACATGCGGCGGTCAATCGCGAAACGTGGCAGGTCAGGCGTGTGCAGCGGTGGCAGAGTGTTCATGCACGTTCTCCCGGGCCAGTTCACGCAACAGGTTTTCAAACTCGCGGATCACCACATCGGGCGAGAGGCTCGCCATGCTGGCGTGGGCGGCGCGGCCCATGTGGCGAATAAGGCTGGCGTTGCCGGCAAGGGTCGTAGCAGACGCCAGGAAGGCGTTTTCATCGCCGGCGTCAATGCGGTAACCGTTGTGCCCGGTGCGCAGATGTTCGCGCGCCGCTCCTTCTTCGTACGCAATCACCGGCAGGCCTGACGCGAGCGCTTCGAGGATGACGTTGCCGAAGGTCTCGCTGAGGCTGGGGAAGGGAAACAGGTCGGCACTGGCGTAGTGGCGGGCCAGTGCCTCGCCGCGCTGCATGCCCACGAAGATGAAGTCGGGATTGGCGGCCTCCAGCGCGGCACGGGCGGGGCCGTCGCCCACCCACACGTAGCGCGCCTTCGGCACCTGTTGCTGGATGGCGCGAAAGGCGCGCACGGCCAGCTCCAGGTTTTTCTCCGGGGCGATGCGTCCCACGTAGAGCACCACCGGCGTGTTGCCGTCGACGCCCCACGTCTCGCGCAGCTCCGCGCTGCGATGACGCGGATGGAACAGCTGCGTATCGACCGCGCGACGAAGCAGGCGCGCCGTATCGACACCCAGGGCTGCAAGCTCCGCAGCGAGCGTTTCGGTGGGAACCAGGGTGGCCCCGGCGCGTCGATGAAAGCGGCGCAGGTAGCCGCGCACGATCGGCGTGAGGAAGCCCACGCCATAGTGATCGGCATAGGTGTCAAAGCGAGTGTGGAAACCGGTGGCAGCGGGAATGCCGAGCTGCCGGGCGGTGCGGATGGCTGACCAGCCCAGTGGACCTTCGGTGGCGACGTAGATCGCATCCGGGCGCAGCCGCTTCCAGCGTTCGCGCAGCAGGCCGCCGGCGGGCAGGCCGAAGCGCAGTCCGGGATAGCGAGGCAGCGAAGCACCGCGTACTTCGAGGGCGACGATGCCGGGCTCGTCGTCGAACAGGGTCTGCTGCCTGGGACGAATCAGGTCGACCGTATGTCCCTGTGACGCCAGTCCGGCGGCGAGGCTGTGCACGGTCAATGCCACGCCGTTGATTTCGGGTGGATACGTTTCGCTGACGATGCCGATGCGCACTGTTGCATACCGTTGGCTGGCCCGGTGCAGGTTCCTCTGTGGGCGTTTCGCTGGCATGGCGTATGTGTGACGCATGCATGACGCCGGTTGTCGTCGTAACGCCGTGCACCGCCTCACGACGACTTCGCGGTTACACTCCCGGGACTTGTCACCGTGGAGACACGTCGATGAAATGCTTGCTGCTTGCACTCGCCTTGGCCGGCACAACGGTCACCGCCTTCGCCGCCGATACGCCAGCCCTGCCGACAACCAAGGCTCCCGCGGGCGCCGAGGTCTACATCGTGTCGCCGAAGGATGGTGCGGTGGTGGGCCAGGACGTGACCGTGGTGTTCGGACTCAAGGGCATGGGCGTGGCGCCCGCTGGCGTGAAGAAGGAAGGCACCGGCCATCACCATCTGCTGGTGGACGTGAAGGACCTTCCCGCTGCCGGTCAGCCGATTCCGAAGGACGACCAACACCTCCACTTCGGCAACGGACAGACCGAAACCACGATCAAGCTCGCGCCCGGCAAGCACACCTTGCAGCTGGAGCTGGGTGACGAGAACCACATTCCGTTCGAGCCGGCCATTGTCTCCAAGTCGGTCACCATCACGGTGAAGTGAGGTGACAGGCCGGCCCCCTGATCAGTGGCCGAAGTACACCGACACGCCCAAGCTGGCCATCCAGGCCTGGGCGTGTCCGCTCAGGCGATGGCGCACACCGCCATCCAGCTGCACGCGTTGGCCTACCATCCACGCCAGGCCAGCGCCGGCCTCGGTGCCGCTGCGCTCGCCCGTGTCGTGCACGAGCGCGGCTTCGACATAGCCGGTCAAGGCGTGGGTCAATGCGTGGTTTTCACTGAATGCGAGAGTGGTTTCGTCCTGGCCGCCCGACCGCACGTCTTCGACGTAGCTGCCTACGGCGTCCGCTGGCGTGAGTTGCCAGTTGAAGTCGCCACCAAGCAGGTATTGGCGCCGATCATTGCGGATGTCCCGCGCGCCATCGGTGAATTCCACGCTGCCAAGGACGCCCCAGGTGAAGTCTCCCTGCTGGTGCGGCGCCAGTTTGAGCCCGAGGATGGTGTCGCCGCGCCCATGGGCCCAGCTGTCTTGCCCCATGCCGGTCTGGTGCAGCGCGTTGAACAGCGAGGTGCCCAGCTGTATCTCGAACGGGCCGCCGAGGCCCATGCGCAGTAGTGTGTCCGTGGTGTATTGGGATTGCTTCGTGCCGGCATCGTGATCCTGCGTGCAGGTCGGCAGGCCCTGTTCGATCGTCACATCGCCCGCATTGAGCACGGCCGGCTGGAAGCCCAGTCCGGGGCGATCGTAGCCGGGGTTGTCCGCCCGCGCGGGCAGCGCAAGAGTCCATAGGGCCAGGAGGGGCAGGGCGAGGGCCATGCGTAACCCTGCATCTGCGATTCGGCGCGGCACGTGGTATCGGCTAAAATCGTTCACTTTCCTTGAGCCTCATCGAATTCCCCATGACCGTCCGCACCCGTTTTGCCCCCAGCCCTACCGGTTTCCTGCATATCGGCGGGGCCCGCACGGCGCTGTATTGCTGGCTGGAAGCGCGTCGCCGCGGCGGCCAGTTCGTCCTGCGCATCGAGGATACCGATCGCGAGCGCTCCACGCAGGAGGCGGTGCAGGCCATCCTCGATGGCATGAACTGGCTGGGCCTTCATCACGACGAAGGTCCGGTCTACCAGACCGCACGCCTGGAGCGCTACAAGCAGGTGGCCGACGAACTGCTGAAGGCGGGCAAGGCCTACTACGCCTACGAGACCAAGGACGAGATCGAGGCGATGCGCAACGAGGCCATGGCCAAGGGCGAGAAGCCCCGCTACAACGGCTATTACCGCGACCGCAACGAGCCTTACCGCGACGATCCGAACCGCGTGATCCGCTTCAGGAATCCGCTGGAGGGATCGGTGGTGTTCGACGACAAGGTGAAGGGCCGCATCGAGTGGGCCAACACCGAGCTGGACGATCTGGTGATCTTCCGTTCGGACGGCTGGCCGACCTACAACTTCGCCGTGGTGGTGGACGACATCGACATGGGCATCACCGAGGTGATCCGTGGCGACGACCATGTGAACAACACGCCACGCCAGATCAACATCTACAAGGCACTGGGCGCGCCGGTGCCGGAATTCGCGCACCTGCCGATGATCCTCGGCCCGGATGGCCAGAAGCTCAGCAAGCGCCACGGCGCGGTGAGCGTCATGCAATACCGTGACGATGGCTTCCTGCCGCACGCGCTGCTCAATTACCTCGTGCGCCTGGGCTGGTCGCATGGGGACCAGGAAATCTTCTCCGAGGAGGAGATGGTCCGCCTGTTCGACATCAGTGACGTCAACAAGGCCGCCTCGCGCTTCGACGTCACCAAGCTGTCGTGGCTCAACCAGCATTACCTCAAGAACGAAGAGCCAAGCGCCATCGTTCCGGAATTTGAATGGCACCTGGCGCAGGCCGGCATCGACTTCAGCACGTGGCCCAAGCCGGCGGACGTGATCGTGGCGCTCCGCGACCGCGTGCAGACGCTGAAGGAAATGGCCGAGCGCGCGAAGATCTGGTACGGCCCCATCGTCGAGTGGGACGAGAAAGCCGTGGCCAAGCACCTGCAGAACGAAGGCGCCGTCGCGGTGCTCGAGGCGGCCAAGGATTTGCTGGCCGCCGTCGAATGGAAGCCCGAGCCGATCCACGGCGTGATCGAGCAGGTGGCCGCCAGGCTGGAGCTGGGCATGGGCAAGATCGCCCAGCCATTGCGCGTGGCGATGACGGGCACGCAGGTGTCGCCGTCGATCGACCACACCATCTACCTGGCGGGCCGCGAAGAAGCGCTCAAGCGCATCGACGTCGCCATCGCCAAGGCGCGGGGCTGACGGCCGCAGCAATGCGCGCAAGGAAATGAACCGGCATGGATGAGTTGCTGGCCAAGGCCATGCAGGGCGTCGATCCCGATGCCCCCGGGGCATTCCTGCAGGTTTTCATGAACCTGATGGGGCTGGTGCCCTGGGTGGCGCTATGCGTGTGGAGCCTGGTGTTCGTCGCCGTCGGGGCACTGCTGGGCTGGTGGCGAGGCCGCGTGGTGGAAGGCGTGGTGTGGGCCGCCGTATTGGGCCCGATCGGCTGGTTCGTGGTGCTTGCGCGGCCTCGCTCCAAAGGGCGCACGACCCCGCCGCCCTTGCCGCCACGCCGTTGAAGCCGCATATCACTGGCGTCCCGCATCCTGTCGTGGGCAGCCGGGCCTAACAGGGCAGCGGTGTATGATGGCCGCGAGGTGAATCCATTGAGTCAAAGCGTTTCAGGCAAGCCGCATGTGCACCACCACCATCATCACGACGATGCCCAGAGCTTCGTGCGTGCGGTGGAGCACGCGAGCGAGGAGCGCGGTTTGCGCCTCACCCCGTTGCGCAAGGAAGTACTGGAACTGGTCGCTGCCGCCGGCAAGCCGGTAAAGGCGTACGACCTGCTGGACCAGTTGCGCGAACGTCATGGCAACGCGGCGCCGCCCACGGTGTACCGCGCGCTCGACTTCCTGCTCGAGCACGGCTTCATCCACAAGCTGGAATCCATCAACGCCTTCGTCTCCTGCCATCACCCGGCCGAGGCGCACCAGGTGCCGTTCCTGATCTGCGACAGCTGCTCCAGCGCGCAGGAAGTGTGTGACGAACGTGTGGCCGAGCTGATCGAGGCTCAGGCCAAAGTCTTCGGTTTTCGTCCGCAGGCGCAGACGCTGGAAGTCCACGGGCTCTGCAAGAACTGCCGCAAGGCTTGATCGGCGATGGCGCCGGAGGCGCTTGCCGGCAAGGCTTGCGTTCATGACGTTATAATGTAACATGTCAAGACCGGGCCCCCCGACCCCTGCGTTGCGCTCCGATCGAAACCGATGGCAGCCCCCCGAGAACACAAAAGCCGCTGGTGGTACCTCGCCGATCGAGTTGGCGCGATGGCGTCGTTTCTATGCGCCATCCACTGTGCAGCGCTGCCGTTCGTGCTCGCTCTGCTGCCGGTATTCGGACTGGGTTTTCTCGCAGACCATCGCTTCGAACGTGGCTTCGTGCTGTTCGCCAGCGCACTGGCGCTGCTGACGCTGATCAGCGCCTACCGGCATCATCGCCAGCCGCTGCCGTTGCTGCTTGCGATGCCGGGGCTGGTCTTGCTGATCACCGGCGTGACCTTCGCGGAAAACTATTCCATCGCGCTACACAGCGTGCTGGTGACCTGCGGTGGCTTGCTGGTGGCATCGGCGCATTTCATCAATCTGCGCAAACACCGGGCCGTGCATGCACATTGACGGCGGGCTACGCCGTGATTGTGTAACGGACCGCATGATTCCTAGCATTTGCGCATGAATTCCGCCCATGCGCACCGCCACGACCATCACGATCATGACCACGCTTCCGGTCATGCGCATGACCATGGCCACGACCATGCGCACGGTCACGTAAGCGGACGCGAACGCAAGCTCATTTTTGCGTTCGTGTTGACCACCGTGATGATGCTGGTGGAAGCGGTCGGCGGCTTCTGGTCCGGCTCGCTCGCGCTGATTGCCGACGCCGGCCACATGCTGATCGATTCGCTCGCGCTGCTGCTGGCCGTGGCCAGCGCGTGGTTCGCACGCCGCCCCGCCGATGCGCGCCGCACTTATGGCTACGGCCGGCTGGAAGTGCTCGCGGGTTTCGTCAATGCGCTCACGCAGTTCGTGCTGGTGGCATTCATCGCCTACGAGGCGATCACGCGCCTGTTCAATCCAGCGCACATCCTTTCCGGGATGATGCTGGTGGTCGCGGTGATTGGCCTGCTGGTGAACCTGCTGGTGCTGCGTACCCTGCATGGACACGCGCACGATGACATCAACGTCGCCGGCGCCACACTGCACGTGCTTGGCGACCTGCTGGGTTCCGTGGCGGCCGTGGTGGCCGCGTTGCTGGTGCGCTGGCAGGGCTGGAACTGGGCCGATCCGGTGCTCTCGCTGCTGGTGTCGGTGTTGATCCTCAATAGCGCATGGCGCCTGCTGCGCCGCTCGTCGCACATCCTGCTGGAAGGCGTGCCCGACGGCATGGACACGGACGATGTCGCCGACGCATTGCGACTGGCCCACGCATCGGTCCGCGATGTCCATCACCTGCATGTCTGGCAGCTAGCCTCCGGCTCGCGCATGGCGACCCTGCACGCGGAACTGCATGACAACGCCAGCAGTGCCGCGGCCATCGCTGCGATCAATCACGTATTGGCCGAGCGTTTCGGCATCCAGCACGTCACGGTGCAGATCGACACGGAACATTGCCCGGATCATGCGGGAAGCTGCTCAGGGCCTGCCCCACGGTGACTATTGCGATTTGGACGGTCGCTGATACGATGGTCGGCCGTTCACCCCAACGAATCAAGGAGTTCCCTCATGGGCAAGGGCGACCGCAAGACCCGTCGTGGCAAGACCTACCGTGGCAGCTACGGCAACACCCGCGCGCATTCGCTGCAGCCGGCTGTGGCCGGTGCCAAGGCGACCGTGACCAAGCCGGCCGCCGCCAAGAAGGCCGCTCCGAAGAAGAAGTCGGCCTGAACCTGATCGGTTCCCGAAAACCCCCGCTTATGCGGGGGTTTTTTTTTGAGCCTTCGGCATGACGGCCGGCACGTTTCCCGTACCGGGACACATGTTGCAATCGTGGCGGCTCAACAAGGGAGAGACGGCATGAAGGGGCAATGGGGACAGCGTTTCCTGGTGATCTACTCGGGCGTGCTGACCACGGCGGTGGTGTCGGCGCTGCTTTCCGGCTTTGTGGTGCAGCCCAAGAAGCTGCAGATCGAAGAGCTCGACGTGCAGCGGATCAACCTGGTTGAGCCGGACGGCACGCTGCGCATGGTTATCTCGGACAAGACCCGCTTCCCCGGTGCGATCTACAGAGGCAAGGAATACGCGCATCCGCGCGGCGTCGCCGGCATGCTGTTCTACAACGACGAGGGCAGCGAGAATGGCGGCCTGATTTTCGGCGGCCACAAGGACAAGGACGGCAAGATCGTCGATAGCGGCGGCAGCCTCACCTTCGACAAGTACGAGCAGGACCAACTCGTGCAATTGCTGGGCGCCCATGACAGCAGCGGCCACCTGGCGGGGCTCATCGTCAGTGATCGGTCCGACCGGCCCATCGAGCAGGATTTCATCGAGGCGGCGAAGCTCAAGGCGATGCCGGAAGCCCAGCGCGACGCCTTGATGCAGCAGCGAGAGAAGGACGGCTACTACGGCGCCACGCGCATCTCGGTCACCCGCGGCGACGATGGTGTGGCCAAGGTTTCGCTACGCGATGCACAAGGCCATCCCCGCATCGTGATGGGCGTGGCGGCCGATGGAGCGTCCAGCCTCAAGTTCCTGGACGCAAACGGCAAGCTGCTGAGCGAGCTGACGCCGACCGCCAAGCCGTAGCCCCTACGGCCAGGGTCGTTCAGGCATCCGGCGAAAGCAGTTCGCCGCCGAGGAAGACGTTGCGCAGTACGTGGCTACCGCCAATCCAGTAGCACAGCTCGGCAGGCTCGCGGACATTCCACACGGCGAGGTCCGCGCGCTGGCCGACGGCGAGCGTGCCGCGATCAGCGAATCCCAGCGCGCGCGCGGCATGGACGGTTACGCCGCGCAGCGCTTCTTCCGGTGTCAGCCTGAAAAGCGTGCAGGCCATCCCTGCCGCGAGGCGCAACGAGAGCAGGGGCGAGGTGCCCGGATTGCAATCCGTGGCCACCGCCATGGGCACGCCGTGC
>Ga0335083_10009497_pt1 | contig 11797 bp, 9 predicted proteins | sample Lox_Sample_42_FD_206716 | JGI IMG/M metagenome (GOLD analysis project Ga0335083, IMG submission 206716) | Soil microbial communities from Loxahatchee National Wildlife Refuge, Florida, United States - Lox_Sample_4.2 | ecosystem: Environmental > Terrestrial > Soil > Wetlands | place: USA: Florida... | reverse complement strand
GCCAGGTTCAGAAGCATGCGCCTTGCATCGGAGATGTGACGCGGAATGATGCCGTAGAGCGTGTTGAAGGCGTTGAATAGGAAGTGCGGATGAATCTGGGCCTGCAGAGCGCGGAGCTCAGCCTGTGAGATGAGCCGCCGGGTCTCGACCTCCCTGATATGCTCCAGCTGTTCTCCCACGCAGGCCGCCATACGGGCAAGGACTTCTAGGTCCTCGCTCAGATACCGGCGGCCTCCTCGCCGCGCGCTGAGAAAGATATATCTCCGTTCGGCTTGGCAATAGCCAATCGGCACGATGACTTCCACACCACCATCTTCATGCAGCGTGCCGGATTCCGGCGCGGCACAGGTCAGTGTTGGGAAAGAAAACTCTACGGACTGCGGCAGCAGTTCCCGCCCGGTGAGAATGCGTTTCGCGTTCATGCATTTCGCAATATATTCACCGGCACGGTCAACATACTCAGTCTCGTCTTTCGCCTGCGTTCCCATGACACGCAGTTCTCGCAGAGAGCCATCGGTATCAGGCCTCTGAAAGACCATTCTCGTCAACAGCCGCTGCAGGAATCCTCGGACAACAGCGAACCCGTATAGGACCGCGCCAATGCAAATTACTTGTATCGGAAACACAAGATGCGACAAATAGGTGGCGATGAATAGGGCAAAGACAACGGCAAGCAAGCCGTTGACCAGGAAGCGCACGAAAGCGTCCAGAAATACGAACCGGTAATCCTGCATGATGATGAACAACGCAAGGGGAATCCCGGCATGATGTACCGCCAATTCGGTCGACCAAGCGTCGGAACTCTTGCCGTTGCTGAAATGGACGAAGGAAATCGCGAGTAGAAATAGGGACATTGCGCTCAGTAGCCGCATGTTCAGCGAACGCGGGTTCTCCTCGCCGGACCATAGCACCGCGATCACCGACGCAACACTCAGCAACCCGAAACCGATTGTGATTATCGTGAGTCCCAGCCTGTGGAAACTGGCTGTGTTGCCGAACCACTCGACCACATGGGCAAGTACGGCGAGAGAGCTCAACATATAGCCCATTCGAATTATTACTGGAAACCGTCTCCCTAGACAAAGGTTCAGCAATACCGATGGAAGTACGCTAAGAGCACAAAATGCCACGCCTGCGACAATCGATTCAGCCAAACGATCGACCCTGCCCATCACGATGACCACCAGCGAGGCCACATTCCAGATCAGCGCCAAAGCTCCGGCGAGCAGCGAGAGTCGGCTTGTCCGCAGTTGTTGAACAGAGCGCTGGCTTAACATCAAAGCCAGAAAAATTCCGAAAATCAGGACACCCGCTGCGTGGCCGAGGATGTTTACCGAAAGATGTCTACCGTCCCCGAAGATGTCAATCATGAAAGCCTTCTGCAAACGCCGAAACGCAAATGAGTATAAAGGCGCTGCTGGCATTTACCCAGAACAATATGATGGACGCTATGGTCGCGACTGCCAGCGGTTAGTTCTCGTCGATGAACGGATTGGCTCAGTTTTCGACATGACCGTGCCGCTTCTTTTATGCCGCTTCTTTTAATTTGACAGGCTGTCTTGACACAACGGGCTGGAGTATTCTACTGTAAACATTCGACTTGGACACGCCCTGCGAACCTATGGCAGAACGACGCATGCTGCTCGATTCCACTTTAGATAGCGTGGAGGTAGCAGAAAAGGCAGTTTTGCAGGCAGCCGAGGATATTGGATTCGGAGAGGACGAACTGCATCAGCTTGGAATGGCGGTGCGGGAAAGCATGGTCAATGCAGTGGTGCATGGGAATCGCTATAACGCGCGCAAGAAGGTGCATGTATCGATTACGAAGGCGCCGGACCGGTTGACCATCATCATCGCCGATGAAGGAGATGGGTTCGATTTGACATCCATCCCGGATCCGCTGGCGGATGAAAATCTGCTGCGGCAGTCCGGCCGAGGGCTGCTCTTGATGCGGGCTTTCGTGGACGAGTTTCAGGTCCGGCGGGGTGAACCGAGCGGGACCGAAGTACGAATGGTGAAGTACCTGGCAAAAGCCAGTTGACAAGATGCACGAGCGCACAGCGGGGCGCGCTCGCTTGAGCAGGTAACTAATCGCGGCCCGCTGCGTTGTGCGCGATGTTAGTCAAAAGAATGCGAGGAGGGTCCAATTTGTGAGCGTTAAACTGACGACGCGCCAAGTAGGCGATGTGACTGTGATCGATGCCAGCGGGCGAATCACGCTGGGGGAGGGCGCGAGCACCTTTCGGGATACGGTCCGCGATCTGGCCACTCAGGGGAACAAGAAGCTGCTGGTGAATCTGGGGGATGTGTCCTATATCGACAGCTCGGGCATCGGAGAAATGGTTTCGGGGTTTACCACGGTGACCAATCACGGAGGGCAGCTCAAGCTGCTGAGCTTGAGCAAACGCGTCAAGGACCTGTTGCAGATTACCAAGCTGTACACGGTATTCGAGGTGTTCGACGACGAAGCTGCCGCGGTTCGCAGCTTTTCCTGACGGTATGCCGTAGCGCGAGGGCGGCGGTTAATTCGCGGCGGCTCTGCTCTTGCCTGCCAGGGAAGCCAGGGGTTGGCCGGCTGCGGCTGATCGAGGCCGAAAGAATCGCCGAAAGCAGCTACGGCAGCGGTACGGATCCAGCAGAACTTGGCGCAGAACGGCCGTCAGCAAGCTGGACTGCCGGGATGGGCGAACGCTTCGCGAGCCGCAGCGAGGGCAGTTTGGTTCGAGCGTGATGGTCACGCTGAGTTAGAGCAGCGCGGGGGCGAAAGCTCTCATTTTTTCTGCCAGGCCGTTCATGTCAGAATTGAAGTAGGCGGCCGATACTAGCGCGCGCTAAGTGGTTGGGCCGCGTGTTATCATCAAAGTTCCCCAACAACGAGGTTCTTGTGGCTCGGATCAGTCGTAAGGAATTGAAAAGTGACAAGTTCGCGCTGGAAGTTCAGCATAGCGTCGAATACGTCAGCCAACATCGCCAGCAGCTCATTCGCTGGGGCGGCGTCGGCCTGGCCGTCGTAATACTGGTGGTGGCCTTCTTCGTGTACCGGACGCACGAGCGCGGTGTGCGGCAAGAGGCCCTGCGGCATGCCATGCTGGTTCAAAACTCCAACGTCGGGCAGCCGACCGGCAACCAGTTTATCATTACGTTCCCAACCGAGGCCGACCGCCAGAAAGCAACCGTCCAGGCGTTCTCCGACATCGCCAACAAGTACCCGGGAACGGAAGAAGGCACGCTGGCCGAATATTTCCTGGGCACGAACGCGGCCGACGGTGGGAACTATGCGGAAGCGCAGAAGCATTTCCAGAAAGTGCTCGACTACGGTGATCAGAACTTCAGTTCGATGGGCAAGCTGGCGCTGGCGAAAGTATATGCTTCAGAGGGGAAGCTGGCCGACGGCGAGAAGTTGATCCAATCCGTGATCGACCACCCGACTACACTGGTCTCCAAGGATGAGGCGACGCTGGCATTGGGCGAATTGGTGGCGCCGTCGGATCCGCAGCGGGCGCGTAAGCTGATTGAGCCTTTGCGCAGCAGCCCGCGCGCGGCCATCAGCAGGGCGGCCATTACGGCTATCAGCGAAATTCCCCAGAAGTGACCGGTTTGGGCCGCTTGCGGTTCCCGGTCTCGGAGAGCCGGGGGCGGCGCTATCCTGAACTTCCCCATCCTTATCGCAACGAGTTCCAACGCGATCGCGACCGCGTGATCCACTCCCGGGCCTTTCGGCGGCTGGAGAACAAGACTCAAGTTTTTCCGGCCGGCATATCGGATCACTTTCGCAATCGGCTCACGCACACCATCGAAGTTTCACAAATCGCCCGCACTCTGGCCGCGGCGCTGGAGTTGAACGAAGACTTGACCGAGGGGCTGGCGCTGGCGCACGACATCGGCCATCCACCTTTCGCGCATGCGGGCGAAGAGGAGTTGGATCGCCAGATGCGGCGTTTCAGCGAGCGCTTCGATCATAATCTGCACGCGCTGCGCATCGTGGAGACGTTCGAGCATCGCTACGCGCGTTTTCCCGGGCTCAATCTGACGTTTGAAGTACGGGAGGGCATTGCCAAACATTCGCGCGATTTTGGGCCGGGCGAAAATCCCGCTCTGGATGAATACCTGCCGGGGCTGCGGCCGCCGCTGGAAGCGCAGTTGATCGACTTGGCGGACGAGATTGCCTACAACACGGCCGACCTGGACGACGCGTTTTCGGCCGCGCTGTTCGCCGTCGATGAGGTGCGCGAAGCGGTGCCGGAGTTCAATCGCCGCTACGAGGAGGCCGAAGGACATTTTCCCGGGGCTTCCTGCCGCGAGCTTTTTCAAGAAGTGGTCCGCGGTCTGGTGGACATGCTGGTTACCGGACTGGCACGGGGCACGGTGGAAATGGCCGCAGGCGCGGCGGTGGGCGATTGGAACGATGTTCGCATGCATCCCGGGCGCCTGACGGCCTTGCTCCCGGCCGCGCAAGCCACCAATCGCCAGCTCAAACAGTTTCTGCATCACGCCGTGTATTTCTCAGAGCCGATGGTGGAAGAGCGGCGGCGCTCGGCTGCGCGGATCGCCGAGCTGTTCGATTTTTATGTAAGGCATCCGGAAAAGCTTCCAGAGTATTACGCCGAGGCGCTGGCGGCTTCACCGGTGCATCGCGTGGTGTGCGATTACATTGCGGGAATGACGGACGGATTCTTTCTGCGTTGTTATCAGCAGATGGCCGCCGGGTAACGCGGGTTCACGCTTCGCGCTGAACGGTGCGCATCGGCCCAGGCGGCCCAGGGCACGGTGATCCAGAGAGCCAAAGCAGTGTACGCGAGGCCCCGCTCGTCTGGAGGCGGCGTATTGGATGAAGCCAGATAGGGCGCCAGGAGAAGGATCAACAGCAACCACAGCGCCCAGTGTCCGATGCAATCCTTCGCACGCGTGGCATTCAGGTACAGGGCGATCCCGATGGCGAACAAGGTCAACTCGACGGCCAGAGTCGCGGCTGGAAAATTCCACAGGCCCAGGCCGTAGCGCGGGCCTCCGGGGACGATGGGCATGTCGGGCCGGTGTGAAAAATAGTCGAGCAGCCAGTGCGAAGGGACGCAAAGGGCCACCGCGATGGCGGCGCGCGCGTTGCGGCGGATCGCGAAGTAAGCCAGGCCGATGCCCAACCCCCACAGAAGCTCGGCCAGCAAACTATGCGAGTACGGGTAGGAGATAAAATCGAGCGGCGTGACGCGCGTGGCGCTGGGATCGATCCGCACCTGCTCCCAGCCGAGCAGCAGGAAGATCGGCCACAGCAAATCCGCCAGCTGTGCGCCGAAAACGAGCGCGCCCAAGGATGCTTTCGGCGCTGCTTTCTTCGCGCCCAGCGCGACGGCGAAGTGGCGCAGGAACACGCGCGAACTAGTTCAGGACCACCATGCCGGCGCCGGTAACGTCGTTATTCAGATCCCAGGTGCGTTCGAACTTGAGCGTGGCGGCATCGTAAACTTCGATCTCGAAGCCCGCACCGAAGATATACAGCTTTTTCCCGTCGGCGGACATGCCCATACTGAAACGCGTGCGGCAGGGAACCTCGGCGGTCTTGGTAATCCGGTCCGAATTCAAATCGAACGACCAGAATTCGCAGCGTTTGTTACCGTGCATGCCGGTGGAGACCACCGTGTAGGCGTTCTTCTTATCCGGCGCCACTTGCAATCCAGCCATTCCAGCCGGCACCGGACCGATCGGGTCGAACTTCTCCTGCCGGGTATTCAGGTCGAAGCGCGCGATGCCGAACACGCGGTTGTGCACGATCGGATCGTCAGAGGTGAAGACCGAAACGTGCTTGCCGGGCTCGCCGATGGAATCCAAATTAGCGCCGAAGCCGATATTCTCCATCCCGGGAAGATCGGGCTTGGCCAGATCGATGCGGTCCACCACTTTGAAATCGTCCGCGTTCAGGATGACCACCTTGTCGCGGAATTGGTACAGCAGCTTGCCATCGGGCGAGATCTCGAAAGTGTTGCGTCCGTAGCCACCGGAGGCCTCTTTCTCATCCTCGGGCGCCACATCCACCGTCTTGACGATCTTTTGCTGCGCCAGGTCGATGACCGTGTACTTGGGTTTACCGATATCGAAGTGCTCCAACTTCTTGTCGATTTCGGTGCTCACCGTGTAGAACAGCTTGCCATCGGGGTCGGGCGTTCCGCCATTGAAGCGGTAGCGCTTGGCAGGTGTGTTGAGTACGAAGTGGGTGAGCACTTTGTGAGTGGCAACGTCGATCACCTCGATGCCGCTGTGGTCGTTGGTGGTGACGTAGATCTTCTTCTTGTCCTCGGAGAGGTGCATGCTAGTGGGCAGGCCGGTTTCGAGATGAATCTTGTCGACCACCTTGCCTTGGCTCTCGTCGACCACCAAAACCCAATCCGGATATCCGCCCAGAAACAGAGTGCCGCCCTGCGCCAGAGACGCGAGCGCGCCAGCCAGAAATATCGTAACAAGATGTTTCATATTGATTTATGGAAAGACCAGATCCAGGTTGCGCCAGTCCTTGGTGGCGGAGGCGCACTTGGCCGTCCAATCCGGAGAATTATTCATATGGTCGGGCACCTGCGCCGGCCAATAGCACGTAACCCAGCAATCGTAGATATCGCGCTCGACGGGCTGGCACAGACCAGCCGTGCCGCCGGCCGAATCCACTTCCCAGCCGGGTGAAAACATCAGCGAGCAACCCATTGGGACGTGCGGGCGCTGGGGAGGCTGCCGGTTTCCAGGATTCTGCAACGCCACCACGTCTTCGGCGCGCGCGGCCACGTAATCGTCAATGCGCTGCGCTTTCCTGTTCAAAGGCTGCATGTGTTTCATGACGCTCTCCTTGTCATCTCTTCACTGACCGACTTCGGGCTGATCGAACTGAACGTACATGGGAACCGAAACCACCAGGTAGGACTTGCCAACCAGCGGCTTGCCTTCCGCGTCCTTCTCGTTCTTGGCGGTTGCCACCACCCATACATCGCCGTAGTTGTTGCGGCTGAATTTGCGCTGGGGATTGGGGCCGTCGAGGGCGGGAGTGAACAAGCCCGCGGAGTTCAACGTTCCGACGAACTCCTTGTCGTCGTCGCCGAAGACGGCGTAAAATTCTTCGACCGACCAGGTCACGTCCACCGGGCCCAGCTCCACATCGTCGGCCGTGTGCGGCTTGCCGTCGGCGCCCCGCTGATAGGCAATGGCCTCGAACTGCTGGTAGCCCTTGGGATGCACATCGCTGCCCAGATGGGAGATGGCCGATTCAGGCGATACCTGAATATAGTCGATACGATCGTAGACCGCGATCGCGCTGGGGAGCACGGAGCGGGCTAAACCAATGTCGCGCTTGCCGGACACCGCGTCGCCAGCGACCTCCACCTCCGCCACGACTTCCGATGGTGTGTGCGAGACGATGCGCTGCACTTTCACGCCGGAACCAAAGTCCAGGTCAGACGCTGCGATCTGAGCGGGAAAATTCTGGCCAATCAAGCGAACGCGATTGCCCTGCGAGCCGGTTTTGAGCATCATGCGATCCACTCCGATGAGTGTCGGATCCGCGGAAGTGCGTCGCAGTTTCACATCGATGCCGAACTCCTGATATTGTCCCCAGAACCAACGGCCCTCGGCTTGGGATTCATCGGGAGAGAACCACATCACCTCGCGCGCTTCCTTATTCAGATCGTCCACGGTGCTGGCATTTCCACTTCCCTTGGATCGTCCGCGCCAGGAATATCCGGCGTACACGACTCCTTGTCCGGAGCGAACCAGCGACGATCCATCTTTGACCGACTGCAGCTTCACGTTGGTCTTGAATTCGTCGGCAGCGGCGCCCGGCTCGATGGTCAGTTCGCCGTAGTACATGCCTTTGCCCGGTATGTGCGCGGAAACCAGCCAGCGCCCCGCCAGCCTGGGTGCGTGCATGCGCGCGCTCCAGGCGGCCCACTCGGGAGTATGCAGCTGCGCGGACTTGTCGAGAAACGCGAGCGCTTCATCCACGGGCAGCTTGGGCGTTCCGCTCTCGCGGGCCGCGACCATGGGAGCGTTACCGCCGCCTCCGGCACCCAGCCCGCGGCGAAAAGCTTGTTCGGCCGTGGCGTAAAAGGCAACGTGCAGGTTGGTGAGCAGCTTCCAATCTTCGGCCGAGCGCCGCCAGGACAGCGGCCGTGCGAAGGCGTGACAATTCGCGCAAGCGCCGCGCACCGCGTCGTTAGGGATATTAGTTTCATCCTGGATGCGATGCTCGGCGAAATACATGATCGGCTTGGCTTCCTCAGGCGCCAGTCCGTGATAGGTGGCGAGGTACTTTACGACGGCGCGCGCTTGGACCGGCGTAAGCGTGAGGCCGTTCAAGCGCACCATGCGTTTGATCGCTTCTTCCCAACCCTCGGGAGTGGCGCGCTCCCAGGAGATGCGCAGCATGTTGCCTTTGGCGTCGCGCGTGTGGCAGCCGCCGCATTTGGAGATTACCAATTGGTCGGTGACTGGAATGCCTTCTTCAGGCGGGGCCTTGGCTTCCTGGGATGGTGCGGCCTGACCGCCGTTTCGTTGCGCCTGCGCCGATAGCGCCACACAAAAAAACGTCAGGGCGGCCCAAACTGCCTTGGTCATCACACTCTCCTTTTGATCTTAAACCTTAAACCCATTCGCCGGTCAACGTGGGGCCGTCCGCCTATCCGGAGCCAACGTGGGCCGCGCTCCTGGGCAGTTTCAGGCAGTGTACCATAAGCGCACAAGGTTGGTATCGGTTAATCGTTATCCGGTAATGCATACGCGAGGTACTCGCCGGAGTAATTCCCACCGCTGACCGCCACCACGATGTACTGCTTGCCCTGCCACATGTAGGTCATCGGAGAACCGCTCTGCGGCGCCGGCATCCACACTGCGCCAACTTCTTGGCCGGTCTTTTTGTCATAGGCCCGCAGCATCGCTCCACGCGGGTGCGTGCCGGGGTTCGTTACTTGACTGTCGCCCAGGATCACCAGCGTCTTGGTGACCACCAGGCCGACGCTGCCGCCTTGACCTGTGTTGCCGATGTTCAGGCCCTTCAGCGCGGGATGATTGCGTACGTTGTCGGGCGTTTCGCCGTAAGGCACTTGCCACAGTATGTCGCCTTTGTTCATGTCGACGGCGGAGATGATTCCATAGGGCGGCTTCACCAGCGGCAGCCCCTGAACCGAAAGCGGATTAGGCCCAAAATTTCCGCCGAACCGCGCAGCCGGAGGCGCACCCGGTTCGATTTTCCTTTCCGGGGCATCCGCTGCCGTGCCCGCGCCGGCCGCTTCCGCGACTCGGAACGGCTGGTCCTGCCGGCCGGAGACATAAGGCAGATCCGAAAATCCGGGAGGAGGCGTACGCAAAGTCATCGATTGCACCTGCGAATTGTTCGCTTCGACATAGACAATGTTCGTCTCGGGATCCGCTCCGCCACCAGGCCAGTTGGTTCCGCCGCCGGAATGGCCGATGTTCAGCGCGCCCAGCAAACCCTTTGGATCGCCAACCAGCGGCGGATTGAAGATGCCCGCCACGCGATAGCGCGAGACGATGTCTTTGGCTTGCGCCCGCATCTCCGGCGTGAAGTCGATCAGATCGTCCGGAATCTTGATCTCATTTCGTGCATAGGCCGGCGGCTTGGTCACGAACGGCTGCGTCTTGGCCGTTTTCTCGCCAGGCACGTCGGTTTGCTGCACGGGACGTTCTTCGATGGGCCACACGGGCTGGCCGGTGACGCGGTCGAACGTGTACAGCCACACCTGCTTGGTCGGGACGGTGACGGCTTTGATCAATTTGCCGTTCACATTGATGTCCAGGAGAATCGGGGCCGAGGAAAGGTCGAAATCCCAGATCGGATGATGCACGAACTGGAAGTGCCACTTGCGTCTGCCGGTCTTCAGATCCACGCAAACCAGGCTCTCGCCGAAGAGGTTGTCTCCCGGGCGTGTGCCACCGTAAAAATCCGAGGTTGGCGATTCAACCGGTAAATACACCAAGCCGAGCTCGGGATCCGCGGTAATCTGCGTCCACACGCCGGTGTTGCCGTTGGTGGCCCACGAGCCGTTCTCCCAGGTCTCGTTGCCGAAATCGCCCGGGCGCGGAATGGTGTTGAAGGTCCACAACAGCTTGCCGGTGCGAACGTCGAAAGCGCGCACCAGACCCTTGGTGTTGTTGTGGGTCTCAACCGTCATGCCTTCCTTGAAGGATGAGCCTACAATGGCGACGTCGTTAACGATGAAGGGAGTGGAATGCAGGCCCGCCTCGCCGGTCTCCAGATCAATCTGCTGGCCGGTCCCGGTGACCATGCCTTTTTTCAAATCGACGATCCCGTTTTCTCCGAATGACGTGATCTGGTGGCCATTCTTGGCGTTCAGCGCGACGAGTTGATAGCCTGTGGTGACGTACAGCACGCGGTCGTCTCCGCGGCCGTCGCTCCAATACGCCACGCCGCGGCCCGAGAGCTGGCGAGCGGCAACCACCGCGCGGTTTCCTTCGTGCAGGTTGTAGACCCAGTTCAACTCGCCGGTCTTGGCATCTAGCGAGATCACGGAACGCCGCGTGCCGCCCGTGGTGTAGATTGACCCGTTGACCATGAGCGGCGTGCCTTCGAGCTTATATTCCGGACGTGAGCCGAGGTTGTCGGTCTTAAACCGCCAGGCGACCTCGAGCTTGTTGAAGTTGGAGGCGTTGATCTGATCGAGCGGCCGGTACTTGGTCCCAGCCATGTCCGCCGTATACCAAGCCCATTCCCCATCTTTGGGATGCCACTGGCTGGAACGGGATTGCCCGAGCAGCAAGGCTGCTAAACACGCTCCGGCGGACAAGATCACTACTCTACGAATTCTCACGCTCATGCCTCCAACTATTCTCAAAATTTGCTCTATACTACTCGATTCCAAGTCTCAGACATCCAACCCGCAGCGAAAGTTGGCCGAGTCGCTCCTCATCTTTTTCAGAAGGTGAATCGCCCAGTGAGCTGGATCTGCCGGGGTCCTGCGCCTTCTGCGCTTTGCAAAGCCGTAATCTGCCCAAAAGCCGGCACTCCGAGCACCAAGTTCCCAGGAACAGCGTAGTTGGGATGATTGAACAGGTTCGATATCTGCGCTCCGAACTCTACCCGAAGACGTTCCGTGATGGAAACATTCTTCAGCAGCGACATCGAGACGGCTTTGGTCGACGGGCCCTGAACGGCTCCGCTCTGCGAATCGCCCCAACGGCCGATATTGTTCGGGGGATCGACAAAAGCGTTGGGATTGATCCATTGGTGAATCGACTGCCCTTGGTAAGGGTTGACGCCCGGCACGGTGTCAGCGCGCCCGCCGGTGGTACCGGTAGTAGCGAGATACCCGGTGCCTGACGGATCGTTTAATGTCGACACGTCCATGAAAGGCCCGCTTTGGAGCAGCACCACGCCGCTTAACACCCAGCCTCCGACAATTCGATCCAGCACACCGTTAGCGCTGTTCAGGAACGTCCTGCCCTTCCCGAACGGCAGATTATAGAGAAACGTCGCCAAAAACCGGTTGCGCCGGTCAAAGGGAGTGTTTCCGTAATCGAGACCCGGGTTGTAGGGATCGCATACGAGGTTGCCGAATTCGGTGGCGAAGTTTGACCCGGTTCCCGCTGTGTTACAGCCGTTCAAATTCGACAGATCGCGCGTGTAGGTGTAACTCGCGTCAAACTGATAGGCACCCTTGCGTGCATGCACGTCGATGGTCCCCGCCTGATAATTGCCAAACCCGGCATTCTGATTGATCTGAATCTCGCTCAGCAGCGGAAAAGGAATGGCGGCTTGGGTCTGGGGCGAATCGAAACCGGCCGTATTGGC
>Ga0335083_10009496_pt1 | contig 11797 bp, 11 predicted proteins | sample Lox_Sample_42_FD_206716 | JGI IMG/M metagenome (GOLD analysis project Ga0335083, IMG submission 206716) | Soil microbial communities from Loxahatchee National Wildlife Refuge, Florida, United States - Lox_Sample_4.2 | ecosystem: Environmental > Terrestrial > Soil > Wetlands | place: USA... | reverse complement strand
GCCAGCAGGTCGGGATACGGGTTACCCGAGGCGGTGACGCGATAGAGATACGCGTTCAGGATCTGGAAGACCGCCCGCACGTCGTCCATCGTCTTGCGCTGCGAAAGCACGGCGAATCCGTGCTTTTCCAGCAGGTAGGCCAGGCCGAACGAGGTATAGCGGCCATAGTCCCTCGGTTGCTCGTGCTCGTCCCACGCGAACGGCACGGTCAAAAGCAGCTTCCCGCCCGGCTTCAGAACGCGGGCGATTTCGGCGATCAGGTGATCCGGTTCGAAGGCGTGCTCGAGCACCTGATTGCACAATACGGCGTCAAAGGAGGCGCCGTCGAACGGAAACCGGCCGCCGTCGTAGTACGCGTCGGCAAACTTCGCGGCGCGGCTCGCTGGCGTATCGAGTTCGAGGCCGACATACCGGCTCGCGCGGAAGAGGTTCTCGTAGGGCCGGCTGCCGCAGCCGACATCGAGCAATTCGCCTTCCATTTCGCGCGCGAGGTCCCGCATGGCGACGAACAGGCCCCTGCGCGCGAAATAGAACGGATTGAACAGAAGCGCCGCGGGCCCCGGGCGCATCATTTGCGCCCTGTAGAAGGACCGGATGGCGGAACGCATGCGCGAGCCGGCGGGAACTACGCCGACTGCCTCTGGCCGGGCTGATGCGCCAGGAAATCCGCATAGGACAGGGAGATGCCCTCCTCAAGGCCGATGCGCGCTTTCCAGCCCAGCGCCGCGAGCTTTGATACGTCCAGCAGCTTCCTGGGCGTGCCGTCGGGCTTGCTGCGGTCGAAGACGAGTTCGCCCTTGTAGCCGACGACGCGTGCGACCAGCTTCGCGAGTTCCGCGATCGACTGGTCGCTGCCGGCGCCGATGTTGACCAGCGGCAGCACGTCTGGCCGCACCAGCTCGGCATAGCGCGGGTCGGGCAGCGTCATCAGGAACACGCAGGCCTCGGCCATGTCTTCGCTGTAGAGGAATTCGCGCCGCGGCGTGCCGGTGCCCCACACGCCCACCGTGGGCTCGCCGCGCTGCTTCGCCTCGTGCATCTTGCGGATCAGCGCCGGCAGGACATGCGAAGTTTCCAGGTCGTAGTTGTCGCCCGGCCCGAACAGGTTGGTCGGCATCGCCGACAGGTAGCGGGTCGCGTACTGGCGGTTGTAGCTCCAGCAGGTTTCGATGCCGGCGATCTTGGCGACGGCGTAGGCGCGGTTGGTGGGCTCGAGCGGCCCGGTCAGCAGGTATTCCTCGCGCATCGGCTGCGGGCAGTCGCGCGGGTAGATGCACGACGAGCCGAGGAACAGCAGCCGGTCCACCTTCGAGCGCCAAGCCTCATGGATCACGTGCGACTGCATCATGAGGTTCTGGTAGGCGAATTCGGCCGGGTAGCTGTCGTTGGCGAGGATGCCGCCGACCTTCGCCGCGGCGAACAGCACGTGGCGCGGCCGCTCGGCGGCGAAGAAGGCGCGCACCGCGGCGCCGTCGAGCAGATCGAGTTCGGCGTGCGGGCGCAGCGCGAGGTTGCGGTAACCGGCGGCCTGCAGCGCCCGCACCAGCGCCGAGCCGACCAGCCCCCGGTGGCCGGCGACGTAGATTTTGTCGGCGGGCGAAACGCTCATTCGCTGTGGTCGAAGGTGGCGTAGCCGTGCTTCTTCACGAGCTTGTTGCGCTTCGCCTCGCGCAGGTCCTCGCGCGCCATCTCCGCGACCAGCTGCCGGAAGCTGGTGCGCGGCTTCCAGCCGAGCAGCTTGCGCGCCTTGCTGGCGTCGCCGAGCAGGCTGTCCACCTCGGTCGGCCGGAAGTAGCGCGGGTCGATGGCGACGATCACGCGCCCCTTCGCGTCGTAGCCGCGCTCGTCGGCGCCCTTGCCCTTCCAGCGCACCGTCATGCCGAGCTCCTGCGCCGCGAGCTCGATGAGTTCGCGCACGCTGTGCTGCTTGCCGGTGGCGATGACGAAATCCTGCGGCTTGTCGAGCTGCAGCATCTTCCATTGCGCCTCGACGAAATCCCGCGCGTGGCCCCAGTCGCGCTTCGCGGAAAGGTTGCCGAGGTACAGGCAATCCTGCATGCCGAGCTTGATGCGCGCCAAGGCGCGCGTGATCTTGCGCGTGACGAAGGTCTCGCCGCGGACCGGCGATTCATGGTTGAACAGGATGCCGTTGCAGGCGTACATGCCGTAGGCCTCGCGGTAGTTCACCGTGATCCAGTAGGCATAGAGCTTGGCGACGCCGTAGGGCGAGCGCGGATAGAACGGCGTGGTCTCCTTCTGCGGCACTTCCTGCACCTTGCCGTAGAGCTCGGAGGTCGAAGCCTGGTAGAAGCGCGTCTTCTTCTCCAGGCCGAGGATGCGGATCGCCTCGAGCACGCGCAGCGCGCCGAGCGCGTCGGAATTGGCGGTGTACTCGGGCTCTTCGAAGGACACCGCGACGTGGCTCTGCGCGGCGAGGTTGTAGATCTCGTCGGGCTGCACCTGCTGCACGATGCGCACCAGGCTCGACGAATCGGTCATGTCGCCATAGTGCAGGACCAGGCGCCGGTCCACGTCGTGCGGGTCCGAGTAGAGATGGTCGATGCGCTGCGTGTTGAACGACGACGCGCGCCGCTTGATGCCGTGCACCGCGTAGCCCTTGCCGAGCAGGAATTCGGCGAGATAGGCGCCGTCCTGCCCGGTGATGCCGGTGATCAGCGCGACCTTTTTCGCTTTCGTCTTCTTCATTGCCGTTTCCCTCAGAGTCTCCAGCAGCTGCAGCCCGCCCGGCGCAGCGTATCCAGGTCGAGCGCGCCCTTGACGTCGAGGATACAGCCGCCGGGCGCCAGCTTGGCGAGGACGTCTTCGCTGCGCAATTCGACGAACTTGCGGTGCGCCACCGCGAGGACCAGCGCGTCGGCGCGCGGCAGGCCGGCCCAGTCCTGCAGCTCGATGCCGTATTCGCGCTTCGCCTCGGCGGCATCCGCGAGCGGATCGTGCATGTGGACCTGCGCGCCCAGCGCGGCGAGTTCGCCGCGCAGGTCCGCCGCCTTGGAATTGCGGATGTCCGGCACGTTTTCCTTGAAGGCCAGGCCGAGCAGGTTGACGGTAGCGCCGCGCAGCGGCCGGCCGGCGGCCTTGAGCATGTCCGCGGCCTTGCCGGCGACGAATTTCGCCATGCCGTCGTTGATGCGCCGGCCGGCGAGGATCACCTGCGGGTGGTAGCCGACGCTCTCGGCACGGTGCGTCAGGTAGTAGGGATCGACGCCGATGCAGTGGCCGCCGACCAGGCCTGGCGTGAACGGCAGGAAATTCCACTTGGTCTGCGCGGCGCGCAGCACTTCGCGCGTGTCGAGGCCGAGCCGGTCGAAGATCATCGCCAGTTCGTTCATCAGCGCGATGTTCAGGTCGCGCTGCGTGTTCTCGATGACCTTGGCGGCCTCGGCGGTCTCGATGCTCGCGGCGCGGTGCACGCCGGCGGGCACGATCTCGCCGTAGAGCGCGGCGACGCGCTCGAGCGTCTGCGGGCCGTCGCCGGCGACCACCTTGACGATGCGCTCGAGCGAGTGCTCCCGGTCGCCCGGGTTGATGCGCTCGGGGGAATAGCCGACGTGGAAATCGCGCCGCCACTTCAGGCCGGAGGCGGCCTCCAGCGCCGGCACGCAGACGCCGGCGGTGGCGCCGGGATAGACGGTGGACTCGTAGACCACCGTCGCGCCGCGCTTCAGGTTGGCGCCGACCGTGCGCGAGGCTTCGATGAGCAGCGTGAAATCCGGCTGGTTGCCGCCGTCCACCGGCGTGGGCACGGCGACGATGACGAATTCGCACTCCTTCAGCGCCGCGGCGTCGGCGGTGACGCTGAGCGAGCCCGCCGCCTTGAGTTCGTCCGCGCCGATCTCGCCGGTGCGATCCTCGCCGCGCGCGATCTGCGCGACGCGTTCGCGCGAATGGTCGAAGCCGATGGTGCGGCGCCGCTTGCCGAAAGCGACCGCGAGCGGCAGGCCGACATAGCCCAGGCCCACCACCGCAACCGCAGCGCTCATGCCGCCTGCCCGGTGGCGGTCCGGGCGCCGGCGTAGTGCTCCCTGTACCAGGCGACGAAGCGCTTCACCCCGGCCTCGATGGGCGTCGCCGGCGCGTAGCCGATGTCGGCGCGCAGCTTCTCGGTCGACGCGTAGGTGGCCTGCACGTCGCCCTGCTGCATGGGCGCCAGTTCGATCGTCGCTTTCCTGCCGAGCTCGTTTTCGATGGCGCGCACGAAATCCATCAGCTTCACCGGCGAGCCGTGGCCGATGTTGTAGAGCCGCGCCATGGGCGGACCGCCCTGTGCGCCCGGGTGGGGCCGCTCGACCAGCACGGTCACCGCCTCGACGATGTCGTCGATGTAGGTGAAGTCGCGCAGCATGTCGCCGCCGTTGAACACCTGGATCGGGCGGCCTTCGAGGATCGCGCGCGTGAAGATGAACAGCGCCATGTCGGGCCGGCCCCAGGGGCCGTAGGCGGTGAAGAAGCGCAGCCCGGTGCAAGGCAGGCCGAAGGAGCCGGCGTAGCTCTCCGCCATCAATTCGTTGGCGCGCTTGGTGGCGGCGTAGAGGCTGACCGGGCGGTCCACCTGGTGCTCCTCGCGGAACGGCAGTTCGGTGTTCGCGCCGTACACGCTCGAACTGCTCGCGTAGCAGAGGTGCGCGATGCGCGACTTGCGGCAGCCTTCGATGACATTCAGGAAGCCGGCAAGGTTCGCGCTCACGTAGGCCATCGGGTTTTCCAGCGAATAGCGCACGCCCGCTTGCGCGGCGAGGTGCAGCACCGCGTCGAACTGCCGCGAGCCGAACAGCGCCGCCATCGCCGCCTGGTCGGCGATGTCGAGCTTCTCGAAGCCGAATTTCGGGAACGGCCGCAGCTGCTCCAGGCGCGCGCGCTTCAGCGCCGGATCGTAGTAGGCGTTCAGGTTGTCGATGCCGAGGACTTCATGGCCGCGCTCGAGCAGGCGTTTGCTCGAGTGCATGCCGATGAAACCCGCCGCGCCGGTCACCAATAGCTTCACGCCCGCTTCCGCCTCAACGTGGAAAAGGCGTTGATTTTACTAGAAACTTTTGCTGGCGGCGGGGGTGTAGGCGCGCACCGCGGCGGCAATCCGCTGCTGCGTGACCTCGTCCAGGTCGGCGTGCATCGGCAGGCTGATGACTTCACGCGCGAGGCGCTCCGCAACGGGAAACGATTGTCCGGCACAGGCGGCGGCATAGGCCGGCTGCTGGTGCAGGGAAAGCGGGTAGTGAATTGCAGTGGGAATGCCGCTCGTTTTCATGTGCTGCTCGAACGCGGCGCGCTGCGCGACGCGCACCGTGTACTGCGCATATACGCTGGTGCGATCCGCTTTTACCTTGATGGACGTTGCCGAGGAACCGGCAAGCAACGCGTCGTAGTGCGCGCCGATCTCCACGCGCTGGCGTACTTCCCAATCGAAGCGCTCGAGTTTCGCGAGCACCACCGCGCACTGGATCGAGTCCATGCGCCCGCCGACGCCGATGCGCGTGTGGCGGTAGCGGCCCGACTGGCCGTGCACGCGGATCTCGCGCATCGCCTGGGCGAGCGCCGCATCGCTGGTGAACAGCGCGCCGCCGTCGCCGTAGCAGGCGAGCGGCTTGGAAGGGAAAAAGCTGGTGCAGCCGATGGTGGAAAGGTTGCAGCTCTGTCGGCCCTTGTAAGTGGCGCCGAAGCTCTGCGCCGCGTCCTCGATCACCGGCAACCTGTGGCGGGCGGCCACCGCGTTGATTTCGTCCATGTCGGCCGGCTGCCCATAGAGCGCGACCGGCAGGATGGCGCGGCTGCGCGGCGTGATCGCCGCCTCGATCTTGCCGGCGTCGATGTTCGCGGTGCCCTCCTCCGCGTCTACGAACACCGGCCGCGCGCCGATCAGCGCGATCATTTCGGCTGTCGCTGCGAAAGTGAACGGCGTGGTAATTACCTCGTCGCCGGGCCTGATGTCGAGCGCCAGCAGCGCGATCAGCAACGCTTCCGTGCCAGAAGCGACGCAGACGCAATGTGTGGCGCCGGTGCGGGCGGCCAGTTTTTCCTCCAGTTCGGCGACTTCCGGCCCCAGGACGTACTGGCCGTGGTCGAGCACCCGCTGGATGCGGGCGTTGACGCTTTCGCGCAGCGCGGCGTACTGGGTTTTCAGGTCTATGAAGTCCACTATGCGAATCTTAATTAATCGCTGCCAGCACTGCAGGAAGTTCTTCGCGCCAATGCTTCAGCGAAATGCCGAAAGTTGCTCGCAGCCTGGCATTGTCGAGCAGCGAATTCTTCGGCCGCGGCGCCGGCGCCGCGTATTCGGCGCTCGGCACCGGGACCACCGGCGTGCGCAGCCCCTTCTGCGCCAGGATCGCGCGCGCGAAGTCGTACCAGGTCGTCTCGCCCGCCGCGCTCATGTGATAGACGCCGCCGGGCTTACGCATCGCAGCGGGATCGGCGACGATCGCCGCGGCCGCGTTCGCAAGCGCCACGCTCGAGGTCGGCGCGCCGCGCTGGTCGATCACCACGCGCAATTCCGGCCTGGCCTGCGCCGCGGCGAGAATCGCCAGGACGAAATTGCGGCCGCTCGCGGCATAGACCCAGCTGGTGCGGAAAATGAAGTGCCGGCAACCGCTCGCCGCGATCGCGCGTTCGCCGGCGAGCTTGCTTGCGCCGTAGATGCCGAGCGGATTGGGCGCGTCGGTCTCGACATAGGGCGTCGCCTTCTCCCCGTCGAACACATAGTCGGTGGAGAAATGGACCAGCAGGGCGCCGAGCTTCTTCGCCTCCTCCGCGAGCGCCTGCGGCGCGGAGGCGTTCACCGCGAAGGCCGCGTCGTGCTCGGACTCGGCGCGATCCACCGAGGTGTAGGCCGCGGCATTGACGATCACATCGGGCCTGGAGTCCTGCGCTTTTTTCCGGATGTCCTTCAAGTCCAGGAAATCCAGTTGCTTGCGGTCCGGGGCCACGATTTCCCCGAGCGGCGCGAGCGCTTGCAGGAGCGCCGAGCCCACCTGCCCGGTCCGGCCGGTGAGCAGGAACCTCAATCGAAGGTCTCGGCGCGCGCGAGCGGCGTGCCGCGCCGGTCCTTGTCGGTCATCACGGGTTCTCCCGGCAAGGGCCAGGAAATTCCGAGCGCAGGGTCGTTCCAGAGCAGTGTGCGTTCATGCTCGGGCGCGTAGAAATCGGTCGCCTTGTAGAGTACATCCGCGCTTTCCGAGAGCACCGCGAAGCCGTGCGCAAAGCCCGGCGGTATCCACAACATGCGATGCGACTCCGCGTCGAGCTTCGCGGCCGCCCACTTGCCGAAGCTGGGCGAGCCGCGCCGCAAGTCGACCGCCACGTCCCAGATCTCCCCGGCCGAGACGCGCACCAGCTTGCCCTGCGGCTGGCGGATCTGGTAATGCAGGCCGCGCAGCACGTGGCGCACCGAGCGCGAATGGTTGTCCTGCACGAATTCGACGTCGAGCCCGGTCGCCGCGGCGAACGTCCGCCGATTGTAGTTTTCGAAGAAAAAACCGCGCGCATCGCCGAACACCTTCGGCTCGAGCACCAGCACGTCGGGGATCGACGCGCGCTCGACCTTCACGGCGCGTTCTTCTCGCCCAGCACGCGCAGCAGGTATTCGCCGTAGCCGCTCTTGGCGAGCGGCTTCGCGAGCCTGCGCAGCTGCGCCGCGCCGATGTAGCCCATGCGCCAGGCGATTTCTTCCGGGCAGGCGATCTTCAGTCCCTGGCGGCGTTCGATGGTCTCGATGAAGTGCGAAGCCTCCAGCAGCGACTCGTGCGTGCCGGTGTCCAGCCAGGCGTGGCCGCGCCCGAGCGGCCGCACCTCGAGCTCGCCCCATTTCAGGTACTGCCGGTTGACGTCGGTGATTTCCAGTTCGCCGCGCGCCGAGGGTTTCAGCTTGGAGGCGATGCCGACCACGCGGTTGTCGTAGAAGTACAAGCCGACCACGGCATAGCGGGACTTGGGGCGCAGGGGCTTTTCCTCGATGCTTTTCGCCTTGTTTCTCCCGTCGAATTCGACGACCCCGTAGCGTTCCGGATCCTTGACCGGGTAGGCGAAGATCGTCGCCCCCTTCCCGCGCCGTGCGGCCTTTTCCAGCAAACCGACGAGGTCGTGGCCGTGGAAAATGTTGTCGCCGAGCACCAGCGCGACCGGGTCCTTGCCGATGAACTTGCGGCCGACCAGGAAAGCCTGCGCGAGCCCGCCCGGCGTCGGCTGCTCCGCGTACGACAGCCGAATGCCCCAGCGCCTGCCGTCGCCGAGCAACTGCGCGAAACGCGGCGTGTCCTGCGGCGTGGAGATGACGAGGATCTCGCGGATGCCGGCCAGCATCAGCGTCGACAGCGGGTAGTAGATCATCGGCTTGTCGTAGATCGGCAGCAGCTGCTTGGACACGGCGAGCGTGGCCGGATAGAGCCGCGTGCCGGAACCGCCCGCGAGGATGATGCCCTTCAGGACAGTTCTCCCTTTTCCGCGCGCCGCAGGTCCGCATCCACCATCATCGCCACCAGCTGCTCCAGGTTCGTTTTCGGCGCCCAGCCGAGCTGCGTCTTCGCCTTGGCCGCACTGCCGAGCACCGCGTCGATCTCGGCGCGGCGGAACAGCGCCGGGTCCACCTCGACGTGCTTCTCGTAGTCCAGGCCGGCATGGGCGAAGGCGATGCGGCAGAAATCGCGCACCGAGGCGTTTCGCCCGGTCGCAATCACGTAATCGTCGGCCGTGTCCTGCTGCAGCATGCGCCACATCGCCTCGACATAATCGCCCGCGTAGCCCCAATCGCGCTTGGCATCCAGGTTGCCGAGGCGCAGCTTCTGCTGCAGGCCGAGCTTGATGCGCGCGACGCCCGCGCTGATCTTGCGCGTGACGAACTCCGGCCCCCGCAGCGGCGACTCGTGGTTGAAGAGGATGCCGCTGGAGGCGTGCAGGCCGTGGCTCTCGCGGTAGTTCACCGTCAGCCAGTGGCCGAAAGCCTTCGCCACGCCGTAGGGGCTGCGCGGGTGGAACGGCGTCGATTCGTCCTGCACCGGCGCCTGCACGCGGCCGAACACCTCGCTGGAAGTCGCCTGGTAGAAGCGGATGTTGCGGTCGGTATTGCGGATCGCCTCCAGCACGTTGGTCACCGCCATGCCGGTCACCTGCACGGTGACGGTCGGCAGGTCCCAGGACTTGTCGACGAAGCTCTGCGCCGCGAGGTTGTAGAGCTCGGCGGGCTGCGCCTGCTCGATCGCGCGCAGCAGCGACGAGAGGTCGGCGACGTCGCCGGCGATCAGCGAGACCTCGGCGCCGAGCTCGCGCAGGCGCCAGAGCGCGTCGCTGCCGCGCCGCGCCACCATGCCGTGGACCTGGTAGCCCTTGTCGAGCAGCAGCCGCGCGAGGTAGGCGCCGTCCTGGCCGGTGACGCCGGTGATCAGCGCGCGCTTGCCGCCGGCAGGCTTATTTTTTTCCAAGGTACCAGTCCACCGTCTTGCGCATGCCGGACTCGAAGCTTTCCTTCGGCCGCCAGCCGAGTTCGCCGCCGATGCGCGAGGCGTCGATGGCGTAGCGCCGGTCGTGCCCCGGGCGGTCCTTCACCATGGCGATCAGCTCGGCGTAGCGCCCGCGCGCGCGCGGCCGCGCCTCGTCCAGCAGCGCGCACAGCGTATTCACCACTTCGAGGTTGTTCCTCTCGTTGCCACCGCCGATATTGTAGGTCTCGCCCGGGCGGCCCTTCTCCAGCACCAGCCGCACCGCCTCGCAATGGTCGAGCACGTAGAGCCAGTCGCGCACGTTCAGGCCGTCGCCGTAGACCGGCAGCGGCTTGCCGGCGAGCGCCTGGGCGATCATCAACGGGATGAGTTTCTCCGGGAACTGGCGCGGACCGTAGTTGTTCGAGCAATTGGTGGTCAGCACCGGCAGCCCGTAGGTATGGTGGTAGGCGCGCACCAGGTGGTCCGAGGCGGCTTTCGATGCCGCGTAGGGGCTGTTCGGCGCATAGGGATGCGCTTCGGTGAACGCCGGCGCGTCCGCATCGAGCGAGCCGTAGACCTCGTCGGTGGATACGTGCAGGAAGCGGAAGCGCTCCTTCTCGGCACCGGCGAGCGAACCCCACCATGCGCGCGCCTCCTCGAGCAGGCTGAAGGTTCCGACCACATTGGTCTGGATGAATTCGCCCGGGCCTTCGATCGAGCGGTCGACGTGGCTTTCGGCGGCGAAGTGCACGATCGCGCGCGGCCGCCGCTCCGCGAGCAGCTTGCGCAGCAGCGCGCGGTCGCAGATGTCGCCGCGCAGGAATTCGTGGCGCGCGTCGCCCTTGACCGCGTCCAGGTTCTGCAGGCTGCCGGCGTAGGTCAGCTTGTCGAGGTTGACGATCGCCTCGCCGCCGGCGGCGAGGCTCGAGACGACGAAATTCGAGCCGATGAAACCTGCGCCGCCCGTGACCAGAAGCATGCGGCGATTATCGCATTCAGAGCAGCGCGAGCGAGCCGACCAGCGCGGCGGCAAGCCAGATCAGCAGCACCGCGTCGCGCTTGGACAGGCCGCGGCGCACCAGGCGGTGCGAAAGATGGTTGGTGTCGCCGATGTAGAAGGGCTTGCCCATGCGCAGGCGCCATAGCACCACCCAGGCCATGTCGGACAGCGGCACCGCGAGCACCAGCAGCGGCGACAGCACGGCCAGCTGGGAGGTCCGGTCGGGCCGGTGGAAGTGCGGCAGGATGGCCATCACGGCGAGCATGTAGCCGACGAGGTGGCTGCCCGAGTCGCCGAGGAAGGCGCGCGCGCGCGGAAAGTTGTGCGGCAGGAAGCCCAGCAGCGCGCCGCACATCATGAACGCGAACGCCGCCACCAGGTACTGCCCGGCGGCAGCGGCGAAGACGCCGAACAGGAACGCGCCGATGGCGCCCAGGCCCGCGCACAGGCCGTTCATGTTGTCCATGAAATTGAACGCGTTGATCACGGTAAGCACCCAGAGCACGGTGACCGCATAGCTGAGCGCGACGCTCGGCAGGAACAGCGTCACGCGCACGTCGGCGGCCGCCAGCAGCAGGGCGATCGCCAGCTGGCCGGCGAATTTCTGTTTCGCGCTCATCGCGCGCCGGTCGTCCGCCATGCCGAGCAGCGTGATGCCGATCGCGCCGGCGGCGATCGCGCCGATCTGCAGGGCGCGCAGGCTCATCCCCTGCGCGAAGGCCTGCGCGGCCGAGGGGCCGCCGGGCCAGAGCGCGAGCACCAGCGCAGCGCCGGCAAGCGGCAGCAGCAGGCCGGTGAGCACTGCCATGCCCCCGGCGAGCGGCACCGGCGTCTCGTGGATCTTGCGATGCCCGGGATGGTCGATCAGCCCGGTGCGCCGGCACCAGTGTTCCCAGAGCGGCAGCGCGAGCCAGCTGCTGAGCGCGCCGGCGGCCAATGCGGCGAAATAAAAAATGTACGGGAACCCGGGCGCCGCCATAGGGGGCGAATTGTCGCAGAATCGGCAGTTATACTTCCGGTCTCCCGAGGAAGAAGCGAGCAAGGGCCCGCGCATGCAGAAGCATTACCTGATCACCGGCGGCGCCGGTTTCATCGGCGGCCACCTCGCCGAAACGCTGCTCGCCGGCGGGCATCGCGTGACCGCGATCGATAACCTGTCGACCGGCAGCCTGAAGAACGTCGCCGCGCTGCGCGGCAAGGCCGATTTCCATTTCGTACGCGCGGACATCCGCGACGAGATGGTGCTCGAGCACCATGCCTCGCGCGCCGACATCATCGTGCACCTCGCCGCCGCGGTGGGCGTGCGCCTGATCGTCGAGCGCCCTGTCGAAACGCTGGAGACCAACATCACGGGCACCGAGGTCGCGCTCAA
>Ga0335083_10009494_pt1 | contig 11798 bp, 9 predicted proteins | sample Lox_Sample_42_FD_206716 | JGI IMG/M metagenome (GOLD analysis project Ga0335083, IMG submission 206716) | Soil microbial communities from Loxahatchee National Wildlife Refuge, Florida, United States - Lox_Sample_4.2 | ecosystem: Environmental > Terrestrial > Soil > Wetlands | place: USA: Florida... | reverse complement strand
GAACATTGCCGACGACAGCCCCTGCGGCACGTCGTTGTGCCAGCGGATCGCCTCGTCCAGCTCGCCGAACTCGATCAGGTAGAGGATCGGCGCAAAGATCTCTTCGCGCACGATCGGCATGTCCGCCCGCGCCCGCACCAGCGCCGGCCGCACGTAACAACCCTCCAATGCCTCGCCGCCGAAGATCACCTCGCCGCCCTGCTCGCGCACGCGGCGCAGGCCGTCCATCATGTCGTCCACCGCGCGCCGGTTCACCAGCGGCCCCATGATCGTGCTCTCTTCCAGCGGGTGCCCGATGCGCACCTGCCGGTACGCCGCGAGCAGCGCCTCGGTCATCCGCGGGGCGATTCCGCGCTGCAAAAACAGCCGCCGGGTCGTCGTGCACCGCTGTCCTGCGGTTCCCACCGCGCCGAACAGCACGGCGCGCAGCACCATCCCGGCGTCCGCATCGTCCATCACGATGATGCCGTTGTTTCCGCCCAGCTCCAGAATGGTCCGCCCCAATCGGCGCGCCACCACCTCCGACACGTGCCGCCCCACTTCCGTCGACCCCGTGAAGCTCACCAGCGGCACGCGCTGGTCCGCGATCAGCGCCTCGCCCACGGTCCGGCTCGGGCCGACCACCAGGTTGAACACGCCCTTCCAGCCATGACGCTCGAACACGCGGTTGGCGATGTGCTGCACCGCGATGGCGGTCAGCGGCGTCTCCGACGACGGCCGCCACACCACGCAATCGCCGCACACCGCGGCGATCATGGCGTTCCACGACCACACCGCCACCGGAAAGTTGAACGCGCTGATCACTCCCACGATCCCCAGCGGATGCCACTGCTCGTACATACGGTGGGCCGGCCGCTCGCTGTGCATGGTGAGGCCGTAGAGCTGCCGCGAGAGGCCCACGGCGAAATCGGCGATGTCGATCATTTCCTGCACTTCGCCCAAGCCTTCGGGCAGGATCTTGCCCATCTCGAGCGAGACCAGCGCGCCCAGGCCGCGCTTGTGCGCGCGAAGCTCGTTCGCGATTTCGCGCACGATCTGGCCGCGCTTCGGCGCCGGCAGCATGCGCCACTTTTCGAACGTGGCCGCGGCGCGGGCCATGACAGCCTCGTATTCTTCCGGACCCGCCATCCGCACCGACGCCAGCGTCTCTCCGGTTGCCGGGCACACCGATGCCAGCAGGCTGCCTTCCGCCGGGGCGATCCACTCGCCGTGACACGCGCCCGGATTCACGTCTCGGATGTTCAGATTTGGAAGAAGGTCGGAAACAACGGAGTTCGCGGTGGCCACGCCTCTATTTTAGTGAGACGGCGGCCGCCCGGCGCGCTGCCGCGCCTCTAATTGGACACCACCGTTCCAGGCGGAAGGTGGATGGAAGTGGAAAGCGGTGTTTCCCAGGCACACAACGACCGGATGACCACGCGTGTCACCCTTGTATCGATCCCCGTGCACAAAAAGTGGCGTCGGCGACAGCGACACTCACCCCTATTTGCCTCGGTTGCCGGGTCTGAGATCCGGCCAGAGTATGCGATTACAGTAGCGCCTCTCGCAGCCTCGGTGAAGGGTATCTTTCGTACAGTGCTGTGCGGAGAAATCCAGTCCCCTTCGTCAGAGCTGGTCGGCGTATTGTTCGACCGCCACCCGGACAAGCTGCCCCCGCGTCCGCACGCCAGTCTTCTGGAACAGGCTCTGCAAGATAGCCTTTACGTAGCTTTCGGAGATTTGAAGCCGCCAAGCGATCTCTTTGTTGGAAAGGCCCTCCAGCACGTACCGCAGTACTCGGCGCTGCCGCTCGTTAAAGGTCGGTGCCGGTTGAGGCCCGGACGAAGCTTCCTCTCCGATACTCGAAAACGATCGGTCGAGCCAGGTGCCCCCGGCTACTACGGTGCGAATGCTCAAGGCAAGCTCGCTCAGTTCTCCGTGCTTCAGAAAAATACCGCTCACGCCCTGCCGGAGCAGCCGCCGCGCCTCCATCTCGCTGACCCACGCGGTGACCACCAGCACCCGGCCTTCGAACCCGATTTGCCGCGCTGCCGGCAGGAACTGCGAGGCCCGTTCCGAGCCCAGATCGTGATCGAGCAGCACGATATCGTACTTCCTCTCGGCCAGCATTTGCAGTGCTTCCCGAATGCTGCCGCACTGGTCCATCGCCATCGCGGGGTCGGCTCCCAACACGCCGGCCACGGCCTGGCGGAACAACGCGTGATCATCTACCAACAGGGCCTGCACTCGGCCGATCGAGGATTCCTGCACCGGATTCAATTCACCCCTCTACTGCATTTTCCACCGGCCACAGTTCCACTGTAAAGCAGCTCCCAACCGGTTGGGGTTCGTAACGCAAGCCACCTCCGTGCGACCGGAGAATCGCGCGCGAGATGTACAGCCCCAACCCGAACGAGTGAGAACCGGATTGGAACGGCTGGAACAATTCGTCCGGGCGTGCCACGCCGGGACCCGAATCGAAGAACCGGACCAACACCAGGTCGCTCTCGACGGCGGTGCTGATCCGCAGTTCCCGGACCGCGGCTCCTTGCAGCGCCTGGGTGCTGTTACGCGCCAGGTTCACGAACACCTGCAGCAGGCTGTGATGATCCGCCTGCACCAGCGGGAGGTTCTCACCGACGCTCCAGGTCACCGAGATGTCCGCCTCGCGCAGGCTGGGCTCGATCACGATGCGCGCCTCATCCAGTACCGTACCCAAGTCCGCCGCGCTGGCCTCGCGCCCCGATGCCGCGTTCAATCCGGATGTGGCGATCTTTTCCAGCCCCTGGATCAGCGTACCTAGCACCCGGTACTGTTCGCTGTCGGCAACCGGCGCCAGCGCGGCGTGTGCGGCGGCGGCCGCCGAAGCCAGGTTGCGGATCTCGTGCGAGATCGCGCCGATCAGCACGCGCGAGGTAGCCATCATCGAATCGAAGCCGGCCCCCTCACGGTCCCGCAGGTTCTCGCTCGAGTCCCATACCACGGCTGCGAGCCCCTGCCCTCCCGCGAACGAGTACGTCGATAGCCACACATGCGCCAGGAACACCTCGCCGCTCCGGCGCACGCCCTTGCATTCAACGTTGGTGCGCAGGTTCGAACCTGGCCGTTGGGTCCGCAAGATGCGGTAAAGAATCGGCAGATACGAATCCACCTGCTGCCCGATCAATTCTCCATCCTCGAAACCAAGCAACTGGCGGGCCGATTCATTGGCCAGTTCCACCCGTCCCGCACTGTCCAACATCAGGATCGCCAGCGGAGTCGTCTCGATCAGCACCCGCACCTGCATCTCGGCGTGGCGGCGGAGGCGCATCTGCTCTTCCCGCTCCGCCAGGTGCTCGGTCAGGAGCCGCCGGCGCTGGTTCAGCTCCGACACAAAAAAACCGGTCATCGCGAATCCTACGGTAGCCACGAACATGCGTCCCATCGCGCCCGGAGCCCACTTCGTCAGATCGACTCCGCCGGCGACGCCGGGCACCCACTGCAGCGGGTCGAATGCCTCGCGCAGAAAACCGCAAATCACCGCTAATAGCAGGATCTGAAATCCGTTCAGCGCCGCCGCGGCGAGCAACACCGGAATCAGGTAGAGAAAGCCGACGGAGACATCCGGGGTCACCCAGTCCCACCACGCGATGATCGCCACCAGAATTGCGGACGCCCCTACCAGCGGCATTCTGTGAGACTCGCCGTAAGCCAAAAAGCGATCCAGTCTGGTCATTGGATTTGTTCCGAATCTCGCACATGTCGTGAGGCTTGGCAAGCACCGGCGCAGCGCGGGCGGGCCAGCCGTTTGTCCGGCGATGCCGGCGGGCGGCTCGGGTTGACGCCCGCGCTGGCCGCCTGCGCCTAAAATCGGACATGGCTTTCGAACTGCTCGAGCATCCTGCCGACATCGGCTTCCGCGCCTTCGACGAGAGCCTGCCCGGCCTGTTCGCTAACTGCGCCCTCGCGCTCCTCTCCATCGCCTGCGATCTCTCCGCCGTCCAGCCCGCCAACCGCTATCGCCTGTGGGTTTCCAGCGGAGACCGCGAGTCTCTTCTGGTCGACTGGCTGAACGAAGTGCTCTACTGGTTCGACGGCAAGCGCATCGCCCTCGAAAGCTTCCAGATCGACCACCTCGACGAGACCTCGCTCATCGCCACCGCCCTGGGCGAGCCCCGCGATCCCGTCCGCCATCCCGCGAAGCTCATCGTGAAGGCCGCAACCTATCACCAGCTCCGGATCGAGGAGCGCGACGGCTGCTGGATGGCCGAAGTGTACCTGGATGTCTGATGCGTATCGAAACCCAGGACGGACTACGGCATCGGATTCCGCGCGACGAATCGCGCGGCATGCGTACCGACGTCGTCGTCTACGCCAGCGAGCCCATGATGCAGCAGATCCGCAAGGACCTCTCGCTCGAGCAGGCCATCAACGTGGCCACGCTTCCCGGAATCGCCGGCCCCGCGCTCGCCATGCCCGACATTCACCAGGGCTACGGCTTCCCGATCGGAGGCGTGGCGGCGATGGACTGCGAACATGGCGTGGTCTCGCCCGGGGGCGTCGGCTTCGATATCAACTGCGGCGTCCGCCTGGTGCGTACTTCGCTCGGCGAGGCTGACGTGCGCCCGCGCCTGCGCGAACTCATCCAGGAGATCTTCCGCGACGTGCCGTGCGGCACCGGCGGCTCCGGGCGCGTGAAGATTGGCCCGCGTGATCTGGAGCGCGTGCTGACCGAGGGCGCCCGCTGGATGGTCGCCAACGGCTACGGCGAACCCCGCGATGCCGAGTTTGCCGAGGCCGGCGGAGCGCTCCCCGGCGCGGACCCGGCCGCGGTCTCCGATCGCGCCCGCGAGCGCGGCCTGCCGCAGCTCGGCACGCTCGGCAGCGGCAATCACTTTCTGGAAGTGCAGTACGTGGAGGAGATTCACGAGCCCGCGGCGGCGCGGGCCTACGGACTCGCCGAGGGACAGGCCGTGGTGCTCATCCACTCCGGGTCGCGCGGGCTCGGCCACCAGGTGTGCACCGATTACGTGGCCCTCATGAACCGCAACATGGCGCGCTACAACATCCGCCTGCCCGACCGCCAGCTCGCCTGCGGACCCATCGAGTCGGAGGAAGGGCGCCAATATCTCGCCGCCATGGCCGCCGCCGCCAATTTCGCCTGGGCCAACCGGCAGGGCATCCTTCACTTTCTGCGCGGCGCTTTCCGGCGCATCTTCTCCACGGACGCGCGGCTCGACCTGGTATACGACGTCTGCCACAACATCGCCAAGCGCGAGCGGCACGACGTCGGCGGACGCAGGCGCGAGGTGTTGGTGCATCGCAAGGGCGCCACCCGCGCGTTCCCGCCCGGGCACCGCGAGATTCCCGCCGACTACCGCATCGCCGGCCAGCCGGTCTTTGTTCCGGGCAGCATGGGCACCGCATCCTGGGTGCTCGCGGGCGCGCCGGGTTCCATGGCCGAAACCTTCGGCAGTGTCTGCCACGGCGCCGGACGCCTGCTCAGCCGCACCGCCGTCCGCAAGGGCAAAGACGCCCGGCAGGAACAGCAACGGCTCGAAGACCGCGGCATCCTGGTGCACAGCGAGACACGCGACGGCATCCTCGAAGAACTGCCCGAGGCGTACAAGAACGTCGACGAGGTGATCGAGGTGGTGCACCAGGCGGGGCTCGCCCGGAAAGTCGCTCGCCTTCGGCCGATGGGCGTGATAAAAGGGTAGGCCGATGCAGACTCGCAAATTCGGCTGGACCGGTGTCGAGGTTCCGGTCATCGGGCAGGGCACCTGGCAAATCGAGGGCTCGCGGGAACAGGAGCGCCGCGCCATCGAAACGCTGCGGCTGGGGCTCGATTTGGGAATGACCCACATCGATACGGCCGAGATGTACGGCAACGGCCGCGCGGAAGACCTCGTGGCGCAGGCCATCGCGGGCCGCCGGGAAAAGGTCTTTCTAGCGAGCAAGGTGCTGCCGCAGAATGCGTCGTACGCGGGCACACTCGCGGCGTGCGAGCATAGCCTGCAGCGGCTCGGGGTGGCCCGGCTCGATCTCTACATGCTGCATTGGGCCGGGAACCATCCCATCGGCGAGACCATGCGCGCCATGGAAAAACTGGTCTCCGATGGCCTGATCCGGTTCATCGGGGTGAGCAATTTCGACGTGCACGAGCTGCAGGCGGCCGAAGCGGCGCTGAGGAACAACCGGCTGGCGTGCAACCAGGTGCTGTATCATCTCGGCGACCGCGGCATCGAAAGGCGTTTGATTCCCTACTGCGCCTCGCGAGAAATCGCCGTCGTGGCGTACTCTCCGTTTGCACAGCATCGCTTTCCCGCGCCGCGCACTTCGGGCGGCCGCGTGCTGGTCGAGATAGCCGCCCGCCACTACTGCACGCCCCGCCAGGTCGCGCTCAATTTCCTGACCCGCTACCCCAATGTCTTTACGATTCCAAAGACCACCCATCCCGACCGGGTCCGGGAGAACGCCGGTGGAACCGGCTGGGAACTGAAGGCGGATGATATCTTCGCCATCGATCGCGCCTTCCCGGCGCCGGATCACGATACGCCTCTTGGGATGTTGTAGAGAGCCGATAGCGTCGCACCGCGGTTTCCGGACTTGTGCCAGGCAGCACATATGACGTAAATGTGGCGGGCGGGGCAATCGCCACTGGCACCGGATCGGAACGCCAGGGCCCACTCCGCCCGCGTTCTCAAACTGATGTTCTGAACGTACTAGTCCGATTGCGTACGTGTCAACCCGATAGCTCATTACGGCTCAGTGACATTGTGGCGGAAAGATAGCGTTCACGAGAAGCCGGCTTCAATTACACTACGACCACGTCGGGCGTGTGTGCGTTACGCGACGGCGTGAACCAGGGTCAACCGGGATGTTAGCAACCAAGTCAGTGTGCGCGTCGTCCGCAGACGTTTGTGCGGCTGTGGTGTGGTCCTCTCCTGAGGAGGTTCTGGCTTTAGATCAGGCAGTTTGCCGGCTCGGAGGCGGCGCGCCCGATCCCATGCTGCGGCCGGCATTTTATCTGGCTTCGATTTCGGAGCAGTGGAAGCCGCGCGTGGTCAGCGTCGAGCGTCAGGGCGAAATCGTCAGCGTGGTCTACGCCAAGGAGCGCATGATCGGCGGGGTCCCATCCGGATTGATCTTCGGAGATGCTACCCTCACCGCCATGTCGGCCGGCGAGCGCCAGGAGGATGTCTTCCGCGCCGCGCTGGAAAAGATCTTCGCCGTACGGGGAGTGCGCGGAATCCGCTTGAGAGTCCTGCCCGGCAGTCCCGAATTGCGCGCAGTCCATGGCCTGATTCGATCCAGGAAAGTGGATACCCACTACGTGCGCTTCAGGGACCACGCCCGCCTGACCCTGCCTGACTCGTACGAGAACTTCCTGCGCGCGCTGGGGGGTTCCAGCAGGCACAATTTCCGGCGTTATCGCGAGCGCTTTGAAGCGGCACGCAACCAGTACGTGAGCCCGCTGACGGCCAGCGAACTGGAGTCTGCCGCGTGGCAGATCAGGACCAAATCCAGCCGGCCCACTTCTCCGTGCGACTTGCGGCGCGTTCTCAACATGCTGTCAGCGGCGCACCGGCCGTTCGCTGCCGGGTTGCGCGATCGAGACGGCCGATGGCTGAGCATAGCGGCCGGATGCCACCGCCCGGGTTCCGCGGTGATGTTTCTCCAGCTCAATGACGACCTGGACTTCCCGAACGAATCGCTGTCCCTGGTGCTGCGCGCATTTCTCATCGAAGACCTGATTCGCCAGCGGACCAGCGAGCTCTGGTTTTGGGCGGGCGTATCGCCCCCGTTGTCCCGGTATGCCGTCTCGGTTCGGGCCATCGAGGTGCACTTGGACAAGCCGTCCTGGACATGGCGCGCGATGCGTTGGGCCGTTTCCAGGATCGGTCCCAGGCTGCCGCGTCACATGCAGCAGGATGCCAGGTCAGTTTCGCCATTTTGTTCGCAGCCGGCTCACTTGAGCTCTTTGCGCTCGTAAACCACCGCCAGCCCTCCGGCGAACAGGCCGATCAGCGCGGTGGAGACGGCGAGCTGCACGAGCTTCCACCGCGCCGAGCGAGGCAAAAGCGGCCGAAGGCCGGCCCCCGCGATGCTACACCTTGGCCAGCGCCTGCTGCCCCCGCAGCGTGATCGGCACGAAGTCGCGCTTGTCCTCGCCGATGTAGATCTGGCGCGGGCGTGCGATCTTCTTGTCGCCGTCGAGCAGCATCTCCTGCCACTGTGCCAGCCAGCCGACCGTGCGCGGAATGCCGAACAGCACGGTGAACTGGTCCGGTTTGAAGCCCATGGCCTGATAGATGATGCCGCTATAGAAATCCACGTTCGGGTACAGCTTGCGCTTGATGAAGTAGTCGTCGGAGAGGGCGATCCGTTCCAGCTCGATGGCGATATCCAGCTTCGGATTGCGGCCGGTGACCTCGAACACCTCTTCGGCCACCTGCTTGATGATGCGGGCGCGCGGATCGTAGTTCTTGTAGACGCGATGGCCGAAGCCCATCAGCTTGCACTTGCCTTCCTTCACCTGGTTGACGAACCCGGGGACGTTTTCCCTGCTGCCGATCTGGTCCAGCATGCGCAGCACTTCCTCGTTCGCGCCGCCGTGCAGCGGCCCGGACAAGGCGGCAATGGCCGCGGCGGTGGTCATGTAGGGGTCGGCATTGGAGCTGCCCACCGCGCGCATGGCGCTGGTCGAGCAGTTCTGCTCGTGATCCGCATGCAGGATGAAGAGGACATCGAGCGCGCGCGCCAGCACCGGGTTGGCGACATACTTGGGCTCGGTCCGTTTCCACAGCATGTGCATGTAGTTCTTGGTGTAGCCCAGCTCGGGGTCGGGCGCGATGTACGGCAATCCCAGCCGGTGCCGGTAGGCGTACGCGGCCAGGGTCGGCATCTTGCCGATCAGGCGGATGATCTGCTTGCGCCGGCACTTGGCGTCGGCGATGTTCCTGGCGTCCGGGTAAAACGTGGAGAGCGCCGCCACCGTGCTGATCAGGATCCCCATCGGGTGCGCGTCGTAGTGGAAGCCGTCCATGAACTTCTTTACGTTTTCGTGGGTCATGGAGTGCGCCATCACTTCGCATTCCCAGCGGGCCAGTTCATCGGCCGTCGGCAGTTGGCCATTCAGCAGGAGGTAGGCAACTTCCAGGAAGCTGCATTTTTCGGCCAACTGTTCGATGGGATAGCCGCGATACCGCAGAACGCCGTTGTCGCCGTCCAGGTACGTGATGGCGCTCTGGCACGACGCGGTGTTCATGAATGCCGGGTCATAGGTCATCAGCCCGAAATCCTCCGGGCTGGTTTTGATCTGCCGCAGGTCCATTGCGCGGATGGTGCCGCGATAAATCGGGACCGTGTAGCTTTGTTTGGTCCGATTGTCAGTTATCGTAAGGGTCTCATTATCCATGCGTTGCCAACCTCCTGGAACTCGGCGACACACATGCACGCCGATTTCCACACCCGAATGTCTTAAAACTCCACAACTTGTGGAAGAATTCGGGGAGTTTGGCATCCTGCCGGCGTCCGCGGCGGGGGTTTTCACGCATGTAGGGTGGGTTAGACCCAATTACGGGGCAGGTTGGGAACCTGCCCCACGTTATGCCATCGGCGGGACGTCGATCCACGCCCGCTTGGCGTGGCTCTCCATCTCCGCCTCCAGAATGGTAAGCTGGCGCAGCCCGTCGGCGAATTGCGGATACTCCGGTGTTGCGTCCGGGTCCTCAATCGACTTGTAGAACCTCCGGAACACCTGCTTGAACGTGTCGTCGTATCCCTCGCTGTGCCCGCCCGGCAGGTCCGCGTACGACCGCGCCTCCGGCTTGAGCAGTGACGGATCCTTGATGATGATCTGATTGTTGCTATTGCGATTCCCGATCCACAGCTCGTCCGGCCGCTCCTGGCTCCAGGCCACGCCGCTCTTAGTGCCGTAGATTTCGATGCTCAACCGGTTCTTGCATCCGGCCGATACCTGGCTGGCGGTGAACGCTCCGCGCGCCCCCCCGTTCATGCGGAAGACCACGGCGCCGAAATCCTCGGTGTCGATCGGCGTTTCGAGGTAGTCCTCGGGCTTGAGCGTCTTGCCCGCGAAGGTCTCGATCGGCCCCTTCGGCTGTTTGCGCGTCTTGTGCACGGTGTTGAGGTCGGCGCACACCGACGCGATGCGTTGTCCGGTCACGTGCTCCGCCATGTCGCACCAGTGCGAGCCGATGTCGGCCAAGCACCGCGACGGCCCGTTGAACTTGCTGTCCAGGCGCCAGTTCCAATCCGTGTCGTAGAGCAGCCAGTCCTGCGAGTAAGTGCCCTGCACCACCAGGATGTCGCCCAGGTCGCCGGCCTCCCGCATGCGGCGCATGTGCTGCACCATGGGGTAGAACCGCAGGTTGTGGAAGGTGCAGTTGCGGCGTTTGGCGCCGGCGGCGATCTTCACCAGGTCCCTGGCCTCGGCCACGCTGGTGGCCAGCGGCTTCTCGCAGATCACGTGCTTGCCGGCCTGCATGGCGTCCCGCGCGATCGGGAAATGCAGCGCGTTCGGCGTGCAGACGTGCACCGCGTCTACCGCCGGGTCTTCCAGCACGCGGCGGTAGTCGGCCTCCACTTTCTCGGCGCCGAATTCGTCCGCCAGCGCCTTGGCCTTCTCGATTTGCGGCTCGCCGATGGCGTAGAGCTGCACATAGCCCAACCGGCGGATGCCTTCCAGATGGACCCGGCCGACGAAGCCGGTTCCGAACAGAGCGGTTTTGAATTTTCGCATGAGAGCCTCTTTGGTTTCGAACGTATAATCTATCGCAAAAGCTGGTAGATTGGTATCTTCGAGCCCGCGGCCGCGCGGGCGCGGATCCCGTTTGCCATGGTAGTACGTATCCGTTTTCGCATTGGGCCGAAAGTCAGCAGGAAAGGCCGAAAGAACAAGCGGATTGCGCTCGCCGTGGCCGCGCTGTTGCCTCCCGCCGCCTTCTGCGCCGGCGTCCTGGCCTTGTGGCGCATCGCCAGCGACCTCAATTGGACCGGCAGCTTTGCCATTTCCAACGGAATCTTCTCGCATTGGCAGGTCTGGTTGGGCGCGGCAGTGTTGTTACAACTGTGCGCGCGCCTTCTCAACCGCTACGGCAAAAGCGGCGACACCGCGGCGTCGTGAAACGGACTCATCTGTTAATCTAATTTTTAGAGACCCGCCATGCCTCAAGCCCGTTACAGGTATCGGTCCTCATTCTATAGCTACTTCCCGCGCGGCATCAAGTGGCTGCTGATCAGCAACACCGCCGTATTCCTGGTCTGGACCCTGGGACCGGTCGGCTTCCAGCAGGACGTGCTGAGCTACTTCGCGCTGAACAAGGTCCTTTCCATCCGCCTGGTGTGGCAGCTCTTCACTTACTTGTTCCTCCACGGCGGCGTGTTTCACCTGGTCTTCAATATGCTCGCCCTGTGGATGTTCGGGTCCCCGCTGGAAACCGATTGGGGAACGCGCCGCTTCCTTCGCTACTACTTTATCTGCGGCGTGGGCGCCGGCATCTGCGACCTGCTGCTCAACCTGGCCTTCGGCGGGCGCGCGCCGACGATCGGTGCGTCCGGCGCGATCTACGGCGTGCTGGTGGCCTTCGGTGTGTGCTATCCCGAACAGACCGTGCTGATGAACTTCCTGTTCCCGATCAAAGCCAAGTACATGGTGATGATCTACGCCGCCATCGCGCTTTACGGCTCGATGAGCGTGAACAGCGGCGTCAGCAACATCGCCCACCTGGGAGGCATGGCGGTCGGGTTCATCTACTTGAAGTCGAACCTGCCGCGCCGGCAGCTCAAGCTCCCCGACTGGCAGGGCGCCTATCGCC
>Ga0335083_10009493_pt1 | contig 11800 bp, 10 predicted proteins | sample Lox_Sample_42_FD_206716 | JGI IMG/M metagenome (GOLD analysis project Ga0335083, IMG submission 206716) | Soil microbial communities from Loxahatchee National Wildlife Refuge, Florida, United States - Lox_Sample_4.2 | ecosystem: Environmental > Terrestrial > Soil > Wetlands | place: USA... | reverse complement strand
TACTGGGAAGCGCGCCCGGCGCCTCGTCGATCCTTTTGGGGCTGAGCTTCTCCTTCCTGCCGGCGGTCCTGTGGCCGACGGTCGCCCGGTATGTCGCACCGGAGCAGCTGGGGACCGCTTACGGGCTGATGACCACGCTGCAGAATGCGGGGCTGTTCGTCACCAATCTCGTGGCCGGCCACATCAATGACGCGAGCCACGCCAGCGCGCAGAACCCGGCCGGCTACGCGCCCATGCTCTGGTTCTTCGGGATACTGAGCCTCGCCGCCTTCGCCTGCACCATGCTGCTGTGGGTGTCGGACCGGCGCCGCCGGGCGGCGCTGCCGGCGACGGCCTGACATCTGGCGCAGCGCGCCCCTGGCGTAAACTGGCGGCATGAGCTGGCTCACTCCCGTGTTCGTGGCTGCGCTCCTGCTCGGCGCCGGCCTCGAGTTGTGGCTGGCCGCCCGTCAGGTGGCCGCCGTCCGGCGCTACCGCGGCACCGTGCCCGGTCCGTTCACCGGCAGCATCACCCCGGCCGACCACGCCAAGGCGGCCGACTACACCGTGGCAAAGGCCCGCCTCGGGCGCGTGACGATCGTGGTCGATGCGCTGCTGGCCCTCGGCCTGACGCTGGGTGGCGGTATCGGCGCCATCGATGCGCTCTGGCGCCAGACGCAGTGGGGGCAGCCCTGGCTCGGGTTGGCGGTCATTGCCAGCGTCGCCCTCGTCATCCAGCTGATCAACCTGCCGCTGTCGTGGTACCGAACCTTCGGGATCGAGGCGCGCTTCGGCTTCAACCGGACGACGCCCCGGCTCTACCTGCTCGACCTGCTCAAGGGCATGGCGCTGGCCGTGGCGCTTGGCGGCCCGGTGCTTGCGGCCACGCTGCTGCTCATGGAACGCGCCGGGCGCTGGTGGTGGGTGTGGGCCTGGGGGCTGTGGCTGGCCGTGATGTTCCTGATGACCTGGGCGTGGCCGGCCTTCATCGCACCACTGTTCAACAAGTTCTCACCCCTGCAGGACGGCTCGTTGCGGGAGCGGATCGAGGCGCTGCTCGGGCGCTGCGGCTTCGCCTCCAGGGGCGTGTTCGTGGTGGACAATTCACGCCGCTCGAGCCACGGCAATGCGTACTTCACGGGCATCGGCCGCAACAAGCGCATCGTGTTCTTTGACACGTTGCTGGAGAAGCTGAACGCGCCCGAGGTCGAGGCGGTGCTGGCCCACGAACTCGGCCATTTCCGCCTGCACCACGTGCGCCAACGCCTGCTGGTGTCAGTGGCCGGGAGTTTCCTCGGCCTGGCGCTGCTGGGGTGGCTGAGCATGCGCAGCGATTTCTACACTGCGCTCGGCGTTGCCCACCCCTCGACCCACGCCGCACTGCTGCTGTTCGTACTGGTGCTGCCGGCGTTCATGTTCTTCGTCACGCCTCTCAGTGCGCTGTGGTCGCGCCGCCACGAGTTCGAGGCCGACGCCTTCGCTACCTCCCACGCCAGCGCCGGCGAGCTCGCGGCGGCGCTGGTGAAACTGCACCGCGACAACGCCAGTACGCTGACACCCGACCCGCTGTACGCCGCGTTCTTCTACTCCCACCCGCCACCGCTCGCGCGCATCGCGCGACTCACTGCCGGAGCGGGCTGAGCGCCGCTCAGGAGATGTAGTACAGGTCGATCGTACGGCCGATCCGCTCGCGCGGATGGTAGGCATCGAGCCAGGCGTAGTCCTGCGGGTTGCGGGTGCGGGCCAGCGCCGAGACCGCCACCCAGCCGGTGACCGGCGTGCCGGGCTTGAGGGCCTCGAGCGGCGGCAGCGGCTCGCGCGCCAGGTCGGCCGTGCCAAGGTAGGCCAGGTGCAGCAGCCGGATGTGCAGCTGCGCCGAGCGTACCTCGAGGCGCTTCAGGTCCTGGCCCCAGTCGAGATCCGAGTCCACCAGCACCTCGCGCGGCTCGCGCACCGTCTCGTTGAAGTACGGCAGGTAGTCCGGGTAGGCGCGCCACAGCGTGCTCAGTTGCCACAGCAGCAGCACCCCGAACAGCGCCCCCAGCGCGTAGCGTGCACGTACGTCGGCCAGGGAGCGCAGCGCCAGCCAGCAGCGCCCGGCGAGGTACGCCGCCCCAAGGGCCAGGAACGGGTACAGGATCAGCACGTGCCGGATGCCGATGTTGATGCGGCTGAACAGGCTCGCGAACACCAGGATCGTGAGCACCAGCACCAGCGGGGCGAGCGCCCAGCCGTCACGCTCGCGCCAGCCGCGGTAGCCGAGCCACGCAAGCCCGACGGTGCCCGCGGCCAGCAGGGGCAGCGGCGTCTTGACCGCCAGCGTGACGAAGTAGAAGTACCACCAGCCCCCCGTGCGCACCTGGCCGAGGAGGTAGGAGCGGTGCCCGGCATCGTTGTGGGCCTTGACGGCGATGATGCCGTTGAACAGGTCGGTGAGCTCGCGCGGCAGCCACGCGTGCAGGTGCTGCAGCCAGGTGCCGAGGGTGTGGTCGAAACCGGGCCGCGACAGCATGTAGTCCATCGCCCAGTCGAACCGCACTTCGACGCCCGAGACGTCCGGCGACCGCACTGCGTAGACCGCCAGCAGCGGTACCAGGGCTGCGAAACCTGCCAGTACGGCGCCAGTGGAGCGCGAGCGCAGCACGCGCCACGGGTGGTGCTCGTGGGTCCCGAAGGTCGCGCGCCAGCTGTTGATTCCCTGGACGAGGCCGAGCACCACGAGCGATAGCCCGATGAAGGGCACCGCGGAGAACTTGGTGGCCACCGCGATGCCGGACGTCACGCCGAACAGTACCGCCTCTTCCCAGCGCCCCGAGGTCAGCCAGTTCTCCAGGGAATAAAGCGCGAGCAGGGTGGTCGCCGCGGCTGCAACGTCGAGGGTCGCAAGCGCGGCGTGGCCCAGGATCGGCGGCGTCGACGCCAGCAGCACCAGCGACAGCAGGGCGACACCGTCGGCAGCCAACAGGCGCCGCGCCCACAGCCAGGTCGCCAGCAGCAGCAGCACCAGGAACGGCAGCGTCCCGGCGCGCGCCAGCGTCAGGTACAGCTGGTACTTGCCGTCACCGTAAAGGATGTCCTTGCCCTCCTGGGTGCCATCCGGCGGGGGAGTGCCGTAGGCGTGCGCGCCGGCGAGGTAGGGTCCCAGGGCCAGGAACAGGCGTGCGAGCGGTGGGTGCTCCGTGTCGTACTCGTAGTGACCCTTGTCCAGCAGCTCGATGCCGGCGGCCAGGTGCTCGGGCTCGTCCCAGGTGTTGGAGTAGACGCGCCAGGCCCCGGCGCTCAGGAGGCAGGCGCCGAGGATGATGAGCACCAGCGCCACCCGGGCCGCGGCCGCGGAACCGGGGCGCGGCGGGAGGTCCAGCTCAGGCTCCGAACGGGTGGCGCAGCACGATGGTCTGCTCGCGGTCCGGTCCCGTTGAGATCATCTGCAGCGGCACGTCGACCAGGCGCTCGAGACGCTCGAGGTAGCGGCGCGCATTGTCAGGCAGTGCCGCGTAGTCGGTGATGCCGACGGTCGACTCGCGCCAGCCCGGCAGCTCCTCGTACACCGGCTCGACGTCGGCATAGCCCTCGACGCTCAGCGGCGGCTCCGGGCTCACCACGCCGTTGATGCGGTAGCCGACGCAGATGCGGATGGTGTCGAGCCCGTCGAGCACGTCAAGCTTGGTGATGCACAGACCGGAGACCGAGGAATTGACGATCGAGCGCCGCAGCGCCACGGAATCGAACCAGCCGCAGCGCCGCCGGCGCCCGGTGACGGAACCGAACTCATGGCCGACGCGCGAGAGGTGCTCGCCGTACTCGTCGAACAGCTCGGTCGGGAAGGGACCCGCGCCCACCCGGGTGGTGTAGGCCTTGACGATGCCGAGCACGGCGTCGAAGGCCCGCGGCCCCAGTCCGGTGCCGGTGCCGGCAAAGCCCGCAGTGGTGTTGGAGGAGGTGACGAACGGGTAGGTGCCGTGGTCGACGTCCAGCATCGCACCCTGCGCCCCCTCGAACAGCACGCTGGCATCGGCGACGCGCAGCTCGTGCAGCGCACGCGTCACGTCGGTCACCAGCGGCGCGATCTTCTCGGCCATCGCCAGCTGGCTGTCGAGGGTCTTCTGGAAGTCCACGACCGGGGCACGGTAGTAGTTCTGCAGCAGGAAGTTGTGGAAGTCCAGGACCTCGCCGAGCTTGGCCGCGAAGCGGTCACGCTGGAACAGGTCGGCCACGCGCACCGCGCGCCGCGCCACCTTGTCCTCGTAGGCCGGCCCGATGCCACGCCCCGTGGTACCGATGGCGTTCAGGCCGCGGGCGCGCTCGCGCGCCTGGTCGAGCAGCACGTGCGAGGGCAGGATCAGGGGGCAGTTCGGCGACAGACGCAGCCGCTCGAACACCGGCACGCCCTGCTCGATCAGCGTGGCCGACTCCTTGAGCAGGGCCTCCAGCGACAGCACCACGCCGTTGCCGATGTAGCAGCGCACCTGCTCGCGCAGGATCCCGGAGGGTATCAGCGAGAGGATGGTCTTCTTGCCGCCGATCACCAGGGTATGGCCGGCGTTGTGGCCGCCCTGGAAGCGGGCCACGGCCGCGGCGTGCTCGGTCAGCAGGTCGACGACCTTGCCCTTACCCTCATCGCCCCACTGCGTGCCGATGACGATGACGAACTTGCCCATGCCTGCTTCGCGGCTCCTAGCGCACGAGGAAAAGGATGATCAGGCCGACGAGCATGCTGCCCAGCCCCGCGATGCGCAACTCGCGATCGCCGACCTCCAGCAGCCGTGCCAGGGCGCGCTTGACGCCCTGCGGGTTCAGGAAGGGCGCAATGCCCTCCATCACGAAAAACAGCCCGAGCGCGGCCAGCAGGTCCGTGAGGTTGATCGGCATGGAGAGAAAACCGGGCGCGTCAGCGCCGCGGAGCGGGCGGCCTGGCGGCGCCGGCATCCTTCAGGTACTTGAAGAACTCGCCATCGGGGGTCACCACGAGCAGGTCGCCGTCCCGGCCGATGGACTGCTCGTAGGCGCGCATGCTGCGCCAGAAGGAGTAGAACTCGGGGTCGCGGGCATAGGCGTGTGCGTAGATCTGCGTCGCCGCTGCGTCGCCCTCGCCGCGGATGCGCAGTGCATCGCGCTCGGCGTTGGCGATGATGACCGTGCGCTGGCGCTCCGCGTCGGCCTTGATCCCGGCCGCCGCCTTCTGTCCCTCGGCCCGCAACAGGCTCGCGATCTTCGCGTAGCTCTGCTTCATGCTCTCGTAGACGCGCGCGGCGACCTCGTCAGGGAGGTCGATGCGCTGCACGCGCACGTCGACCAGGTCCACCCCCAGGGCGCCGGCCTTGCCGCTGGCCTCGCCCAGCATCTCGCCGGTGACCGCGGCGCGCTCGCTGGAGACGATCTGCTGCAGGGTGCGCTGGGCCACCACCGTCTTGATGCCGTCCTTGACGATCTCCGACAGGCGGTCGCCGGCGGTCTGCTCGGCGCCGGCGGTTGCCGTGTAGTACAGCGCCGGGTCCTTCACCTTCCACTTGATGTAGAAGTCGACGATCAGGTTGCGGCCGTCGTTGGTGAGAAAGGTCTCACCGCTGAAGGACTGGGTGAGGATGCGGTTGTCGAACTTGGTGACCGCATCCCAGGGCCACTTGAAGTGCAGCCCGGGGCTGTAGTGCGTGCCGACGATGGCGCCGAATTCCTTGCGGATCGCGAACTGGGTCTCGCTCACCGTGAACATCGACAGGCCGGCGATGATGGCCAGCACCCCGAGCACGATGACGAGCGGCAGGTGGCGCATCGACATCAGCGCTCACCCCGGCCGCGCGCCTCGGCGGTCGCCTGCTCGACGTCCTTGCCGTTGGCGGGCGCCACGGTCTCGGCCGGGCTCGCCTCGACCTCGCGCGCGGTGCTCTTGTCGAGCAGCTTGTCGATCGGCAGGTAGATCATGTTGCTGCCGGCCTTGCCGTCGATCAGCACCTTGTGGGCACGGGCGAGCACGCTCTCGATGGCGTCCATGTACATGCGCCGGCGGGTGACCTCGGGAGCCAGCGCATAGGCACCCTGGATCTGGGAGAACTGCGCTGCCTGGCCCTCGGCGAGCGCGGTCACCTGGGACTTGTAGGCCTCCGCATCCTGCTGCATGCGCAGCGCGGTGCCCTGGGCGACCGGAACGATGCCGTTGGCATAGGCCTCGGCCTCGAGGATGAAGCGCTCCTTGTCCGCCTGCGCCTTGTTGGCGTCGCGCTGCGAGGGCACGACCGCGTCGGGGACCTGCACGTCCTCGAGGTTCACGGTCGTGACCGTGATGCCCGAGTTGTAGTAGTCCAGCGTGTGCTGGATGAGGTCCTTGGTGCGGCGCGTGATCTCGGGGCGCGTCTTGCCCACCTGCACGTCATCGAGCGTGCTGCGCCCGACGATCTCGCGGATGGCGCTCTCGCTCACCTCGCTCAGGGTCTGTTCCGGGTCGCGCACGCTGAACAGCACCTTGGTGGCATCCGTCAGCTGGTACTGGACCGCGAAGCGCAGGTCGATCAGGTTTACATCCGCGGTCAGCACGCGGGAGTTGAAGGCGCTGGAGTTGACGTGGCCGATGTTCACCTTGGTTACGGTCTCGATCGGCCAGGGCCAGTGGTAGCTCAGGCCGGCGCCCGCAGGCTTCACGGCCACCAGCTTGCCGAAGCGTTGCACCACGGCGCTCTCGGCCTGGCGCACCTGGTAGAAGCCGCTCGCCAGCCAGATGATGGCCAGCACCAGCACCACGATGACCCACAGCGAGCCGCCGCTGCGCTCGCCGCCGTCACCGGGCCGCAGCAGCGCCTCGAGCTTGCGCTGCCAGCCCTTCAGGCGCTCATCGAGGCCGCCGCCGCCCTGGCCGGGGCGGCGCCCCCACGGGCTGTTCTGTCCGCCGTTTGGTTGATTCCACGCCATGAGAGAACTTGGGTGCGCGCGTCTTACTTCGCCGCGCTCGAAACGACGGACGATTGTAGGTACAGCTCCGCGGGGGCACAAGGCGCATCGCTGCCCTGTACCTCCAGGATCTGGACGTCGCGCGTGCGCGCCAGCGCCAGCAGTTCCAGGTCGGGCAACTCCACCGCCAGCTCGATCGCGCCGTCGGGCGTGGCGCTCTCGCCGCGCACCGCGTGGGCCGCGTACAGCCGCGAGCGCAGGGCGCCGGCGCTCGCCGGCACGCGCAGCCGCGCACGCCGCGCGAAGCGCGCGAGCCGCTCAGCCACCGCCTGCAACAGGAGGTCCAGCCCCAGGCGCTGCTGCGCGGAGATCCACACCGCGGCTGCCCGCCCCTCGCCGTCGCGCTCGATGCGCGCCGTGCCCTGCAGGCGGTCGATCTTGTTGTAGACGATCAGCTGTGGGATCGCACCGGCACCGATCTCCTCCAGCACGGCGTCCACCTGCGCCAGCTGCTCGGCGCGGCGCGGGTTGCTGGCGTCCACCACGTGCAGCAGCAACGTCGCGGCGCGCGCCTCGGTGAGCGTCGACTGGAATGCCGCGACCAGCTCGTGCGGCAGCTCGCGGATGAAGCCAACCGTGTCGGCGGCCACTACCGCGGTGCCTCCCGGGAGCACCAGCCGGCGCACGGTCGGGTCCAGCGTGGCGAACAGCTGGTCGGCGACGTAGGCATCGGCGCCGGTGAGCGCACGGAACAGCGTCGACTTGCCGGCGTTGGTGTAGCCCACCAGCGCCAGCGAGGGAACCGGGATCTCGGCACGCATCTGCCGCCCGGTCTCGCGCTGCTGGTGCAGCTTCGCCAGCCGCTTGGTGAGTACGCGCACCCGGTCGCCGATGATGCGGCGGTCGCTCTCCAGCTGGGTCTCGCCCGGCCCGCGCAGGCCGATGCCGCCCTTCTGCCGCTCGAGGTGGGTCCAGCCACGGACCAGGCGGCTGGAGATGTGCCGCAGCTGCGCCAGTTCCACCTCGAGCTTGCCCTCGTGGCTGCGGGCGCGCTGGGCGAATATGTCCAGTATCAGGCCGTTGCGGTCGAGCACGCGCCGCTCGATCAGCTTCTCGAGGTTGCGTTCCTGGCTGGGCGAGAGTGCGTGGTCGACCAGGATGACGTCGGCCGCGCTGGCCTGGGCCGCCGCCTTCAGCTCGGCGGCCTTGCCGCTGCCGAGGAAGTAGCGCGGGTCCGGGCGGTCGCGGCGTCCGGTCACCGTGGCGACCGGGATGGCGCCGGCGGAGACCGCCAGCTGCGTGAATTCCTGCAGGTCCTCGGGGTCTACGGGCGCGCCCAGTCCCAGGCGCACGAGTACGGCGCGCTCACCAGTCCGTGGGCGTTCGAACACTCAGGTTTCCCGCAGGCTCGAAGGTCATTCGGCGGGCGTCTCGGCGGCCGCGCCGCCCTCTTCGGCCGTCAGGCGCACATTGCGCGCCGGGACGACGGTCGAGATGGCGTGCTTGTAGACCATCTGGCTGACGCTGTTCTTCAGGAGCACCACGAACTGGTCAAAGGAGTCGATCTGGCCCTGCAGCTTGATGCCGTTCACCAGGTAGATCGAGACCGGTACCCGCTCCTTGCGCAGCGCATTCAGGAAGGGGTCTTGCAAGGATTGGCCTTTGGCCATCATGTTCTCCTTATTTTTTCGCTTCGAGTTGTTCGCGCGATAGTTCGGACCGCGAACGAACGCTCCGTGTTCCCGCGATCCAGGCAAGCTTTTGTGTCCCACAAAAGGCAGGACACCGACGGTCAGCATCTTAACATGCGGTCCCCGTCAAAGCCCAAAGTCGGCCAGCCACGCGCGCGTGTCTCGAATCCACGACAGGGGTTGGGTATGCAGCGGATCGATCCACTGCCCTGAGGCCTCAGACCGCAACCATGTCAGCTGACGTTTTGCCAGTTGGCGCGTCGCGGCAATCCCACGCCCCACCGCTTCGCCCAGCTCGCAGGCCCCGTCCAGGTGTGCCCAGAGCTGGCGGTACCCGACCGAGCGCATGGAGGGGTGTTCCGCGGTGAGGTCTGCGCGGGCGCGCAGGCCGCGGACCTCCTCCAGGAACCCCGCCGCCATCATGCCCTCGAACCGCAGTGCCAGCCGGGCATGCAGCGCGGAGCGGTCGCCCGGGGCCAGGACCCAGCGCCGGACCGGCCAGCCTTGGAACGGGCTCACCGTGGCGCGCTGCAAGCGCGAGATCGGCTCCCCGGTCGTGAGACACACCTCCAGGGCGCGCTGGATGCGCTGGGCATCGGCCGGGGCGATGCGCGCCGCGGCCTGTGGATCGAGCGCTGCCAGCTCGGCGTGCAGTGCCGGCCATCCCACCCGCCGGGCGCGCTCGTCGAGTTCCCTGCGCAGCTCGGGGCGGGCGGCGGGGAGGCTTGCGAGCCCCGTGAACAGCGCCTTCAGGTACAGCATCGTGCCGCCGACGAGCAGCGGAACGCGCCCCCGCGCGTGGACCTCCCGGATCGCCGCGCGTGCCTCGCGCACGAACCGCCCGGCCGAGTAACGCTCGGCCGCGTCACACACATCGATGAGGTGGTGTGGTATGCGCGCGCGCACGGCGGGGTCGGGCTTGGCCGCTCCGATGTCCAGGCCGCGGTATACGAGCGCCGAGTCGACGCTCACGACCTCCACTGGCGCTTCCTCTGCCAGCGCCAGTGCCCACGCGGTCTTGCCCGAGCCGGTGGGCCCCGTCAGCACCAGGACCGGAAGGCGCTCCCCGGGGGGGATCGTGGCCAACTCAGCGTCCCCGCAGGAACAGCTGATCCAGCTGCTGCAGCGTGAGGCGGGTCCAGGTCGGGCGCCCGTGGTTGCACTGGTTGGCGCGCTCGGTTGCCTCCGTCTGGCGCAGCAGTGCGTCCATCTCTTCCAGCGTCAGCCGGCGGTGGGCGTGGATCGCGCTGCGGCAGGCGAGCGTCCCGAGGAAGCGGTCAGCGGCCCCCTCGAGGTGGTGCGTGCTCGCGTCCAGGGCGAGGTCGGCCACCAGGTCCGCGACCACCCGCCCGACCTCGCGGCTGTGCAGCTCCGCCGGGACCCGGCGCAGCGCGAGTCGCGTCGGCCCGAGCGCATCGAGCTCAAACCCGGCGGCCTCCCACTGGCTGCGCTCCTCGAGCACGCGCGCGAGCTCGTGAGACTTGAGCTCGATCACCAGCGGCTCGAGCAGCAGCTGCGAGGCGACGCCGCTGCCGGCCGCCTGCGCCTTGAGGCGCTCGTAGAGCACGCGCTCGTGCGCGGCGTGCATGTCCACCAGCACCAGCCCCGCCGAGCTCTGGGCGAGGATGTACACGCCGTGCAGCTGGGCGAGCGGCACCCCCAGGGGACGTTCATCGGCTGCTGGCAAGGCGGTTGGCGCTACGGCCGAATCGCGCACCACGGCGGCCAGCGCCCACGGATCGGCGCTGGCGCGGTACAGGGGCAGCTCGCGTGGCTGGAGTGCGGCTGGCGGCAGGCCGGGCAGCGCCGCAGCCGCGGGGAGCTGCGCAGCCGGCGCGCCCAGCTCGGGCCGGGTGTCCGCCAGGGCGCGCTCCAGGGCGCGAAACACGAACTCGTGGATCTGGCGACTGTCGCGGAAGCGCACCTCGAGCTTGGTCGGGTGTGCGTTGACGTCGACGAGCCTGGGCTCGAGGGTGAGGTAGAGGACGTAGCTGGCATGGCGCCCGTGGTAGAGCACGTCACGGTAGGCGAGGCGCACGGCGTTCATCAGCAGGCGGTCGCGCACCGCGCGACCGTTGACGAACCAGAACTGCTGGTCAGGCTGGGCACGCGAACGCGTGGGCAATCCGAGCCAACCGGACAGCAGCACGGGGCCGGCCGCGTGGCGCACCGGGATCGAGCCGGCAAGGAATCCCTCGCCGAGCACCGCATCCAGGCGCCCGCCCTCCGCTCCCGCGCCATCGGCCGGCGGTGCGTCCAGCAGCACGCGTGTCCCGTTGCGCAGACGGAAGGCGACATCGAAGCGCGACAGGGCCAGTCGCTCGGTGAGCGCGGCGATGTGGTGCAGCTCGGTCGCCTCGCTCTTCACGAACTTGCGCCGCGCCGGCACGTTGTAGAAGAGGTCGCGCACCTCGACCACCGTGCCGGCCGGCTGGGCCGCCGGCCTGACTTCCGAGAGCGCCCCACCCTCGCAGCTGACCTCCGCGCCGCGTTCCGTGCCGCGCGCGCGCGAGGCGATCCGCAGCCGCGACACCGAGCCGATCGAGGGCAGTGCCTCGCCGCGGAATCCCAGGGTGGTCACCGCCTCCAGGTCCTCGAGCGAGACGATCTTGCTGGTGGCGTGGCGGGCCAGCGCCAGCGGCAGCTCGCCCGGGGCGATGCCCGCGCCGTCGTCGCGCACCCGCACCAGGCCGACTCCGCCGCGCTCGATGTCGATCTCGACCCGGCCGGCGCCGGCGTCGAGGCTGTTCTCGACGAGTTCCTTGACCAGCGAGCTTGGCCGCTCGATGACTTCTCCGGCGGCAATCTGGTCGACGAGCTCGCCGGCGAGTACGCGTATGGGCATGAGGCGGCGAAGTTTAGCCGCAACCGCGGGCGCCCGCGGCGCCGCCCGCATGCGCGCTCAGGGGGTGGCGGTGGCGCCGGCGGCGCTCGCGAGGGTTTCCCGCCGCTGCTGCTTGAAGCGTGTGCCGTCGGGGGGATTCTGCTGGAAGAAGCTGTGCACGCCGCTGGCGATGGCCTCGGCGAGGCGCAACTGCTGGCCGCTGCTGCGCAGCCGCCGCTCCTCGTCCGGGTTGGAGATGTAGGCGGTCTCCACCAGCATCGAGGGGATGTCCGGGCTCTTGAGGACCACGAACCCGGCCTGCTGGACCTGGGCCTTGCGTATCTCGCCGACGCTGGCGAGCGCGTTCACGACGCGCTCGGCCGCACTGGCGCTGACGCCGATGATCTCGCTCTGGGTCGCATCGAGC
>Ga0335083_10009492_pt1 | contig 11800 bp, 10 predicted proteins | sample Lox_Sample_42_FD_206716 | JGI IMG/M metagenome (GOLD analysis project Ga0335083, IMG submission 206716) | Soil microbial communities from Loxahatchee National Wildlife Refuge, Florida, United States - Lox_Sample_4.2 | ecosystem: Environmental > Terrestrial > Soil > Wetlands | place: USA... | reverse complement strand
GGAATCGACGCCGTCACGGACGTCGGATTCGAGAACGGCCGCGTCGCCAAGATCGGCGGCGAGCTTGAAGGCGCGGACGTTCGCGACGTCTCCGGCCACCTCGTCACGCCGGGCCTCATCGACCTGCACACCCACGTCTATGTCGGCGGCACGTCGCTCGGCGTCGATCCCGTCCGGCTTCTCCAAGGCGGCTGCACGACGCTCGCCGACACCGGCAGCGCCGGGCCCGGCAACTATGCGGGCTTCCTCACCCATGTGATTCAGACGTCGCCGGTCCGCATTCTCGCCTTCCTCAACGTCTCCTTCGCCGGGATCTACGGCTTCTCCAAACGCGTGATGGTCGGCGAGGGCGGCGACCTGCGCCTCATGGCGCCGATCGACGCCGTCGAGGCGGCGCGCGCCCATCCCGACACCATCGTCGGCGTCAAGGTTCGCGTCGGCATGCACGCGTCGCAAGGTTCGGGTGTTATCCCGCTCGACATCGCCCGCGAGACCGCCGATGAGCTCGGCCTACCGATGATGGTCCATATCGACCATCCGCCGCCGACGCTTGAGGACGTTCTCGCGCGCATGCGCGAAGGGGATATCCTCACGCATTGCTTTCGTCCGTTCCCCAACAATCCCTCGACAGCGGACGGCGGCGTGCGAAGGGCGGTGCTGGAGGCGCGCGAGCGCGGCGTCATATTCGACATCGGCCACGGCATGGGCTCGTTCTCGTTCAGGACCGCAAAGACCATGCTCGCCAACGGCTTCGTGCCGGACTGTATCTCGAGCGACGTCCATGCGCTCTGCATCGACGGGCCGGCGTTCGACCTCCTCACGACGATGTCGAAATTCCTTTGTCTGGGCATGGGATTGAACGACATTCTCCGCGCCGCGACCGAGTCGCCGGCGAGAGCGCTCAGGCGCACGGACCTCGGGGCGCTCAAGCCAGGCGGCGTTGGCGAAGCCTCGATCCTGGCGCATAAGCAGGGCGCGTTCGACTACGTCGACTCCACAGGCGAGCATATGACTGGCGACCAGCGTCTCGTCGCGAGCGGCGTCGTCGTCAACGGCCGCTGGTGGAACGGCTCCAACGCTTGAGGAGAGGAAAATGGCCGACACGCCGGAGCAAAGACTTGCCGCTCTTGGGCTCAAGCTTCCCGAGACGCCGACGCCGATGGCGAACTACGTCCCCTACCGCTGGGCGGGTAACCTTCTTTTCCTTTCGGGGCAGGGGCCGCGGCGCCCGGACGGCAGCTTCGTCGTCGGCCGGCTCGGAAAAGATGCGACGATCGAGCAAGGCCAGGAAGCGGCGCGGCTGACCGGCTTGCAGCTTCTGGCGGTGGCGAAGTCGGCAATGGGTGAATTGTCGCGCATCGAGGCGGTCGTGAAGCTTCTCGGCATGGTGAATTCGGAGCCCGATTTCACCGACCACCCGAAGGTCATCAACGGCTGTTCCGATCTCTTCGTCGAAGCGCTCGGGGACGCCGGCCGTCACGCGCGCTCGGCCGTCGGCATGGGTTCGCTGCCGAACGGCATCATGGTCGAGATCGAGGCGATCCTCCTTATCCGGCCATAAGGGAATGGCCGCCGTTTTGCAGCCGCCAGAGCGCTCACCGCCGCCCGAACAGCCGCTCGATGTCTTGAAGCCTGAGCTCGACGTAGGTCGGTCGGCCGTGGTTGCACTGCCCGGCGCCCGGCGTCGCCTCCATGTCGCGCAAGAGCGCGTTCATCTCCTCGGGCTTGAGCCGCCGGCCCGAGCGCACCGAGTGGTGACAGGCAAAGGTCGCAAGGCGCTGGTCGAGCCGTCGTTCAAGGCTCTGCGCGCCGTCCTCGGCGGCGAGGTCCGCCGCGAGGTCGCGCACGAGGGCCTCGAGGTCGCCTTGCGCGATGACCGCCGGCGCCTCGCGCGCCAGCACCGCCCCCGGACCAAAGGCCTCGACCACGAGGCCGAGCGCCGCCAGCTCTTCAGCATGTGTCTCGATCAGCGCCGCGGCGTCCGGATCGAGATCCACGACGACCGGGTGCAGCAGCGCCTGCCGCTCGACGCCTTTCCCATCGCGCTGGCGCTTGAGCTTCTCGTAGACGATGCGTTCGTGCGCCGCGTGCTGGTCGACGATGACGAGGCCGTCGGCGGTTTCGGCGACGATATAAGCGTTGTGGACTTGCGCGCGCGCCGCCCCGAGCGGCTCGGCAAGGTCATGGTTCTGAGGCAGCGCGGCCGGAACCGCCGCCGCGGGCGCGAACTCGGCGAAGCCGCGCTGGCGGGGCTCGGCGAGCCGCGGCGCGGCAGGGGAGGCGCGCCAATCCCAGCCCCCGCGAGGCGACGCGATCGGGCGTCTGGATTGCGGCGGCCGCATCGCGACGACGGTCGCCGTCCCGCCCGTCGTCGAGGCGCGGTGGAGCGCGGCGGCGAGGCGCTCCTTGATCGCGCCGACGACAAGCCCGCGCACGAGGCCCGAATCGCGGAAGCGCACTTCGGCTTTCGCCGGATGCACGTTGACGTCCACCTCGCGCGGATCGCATTCGACGAAAAGCGCTACGACGCCGTGCCGGTCGGCGGGGAGGAAATCGAGATAGGCCGCCCGCAGCGCGCCGGCGAGCGTCTTGTCGCGCACCGCCCGGCCGTTGACGAAGACAAACTGCGAGAGCGCGTTCGGCCGGCTGAAGGTCGGCAGGCCGACGCGGCCGGCAAGCGCGACGCCCTCGCGTGTGGCGGCGAGCGCGAGCGAGTTTGCGGCGAACTCGTCGCCGAGCGCCTGGCGCAGACGTTCCGCGCGGCCCGCATCGCCCGCCCCGCAGGCAAGCCAGTCGAAGCCCGCGCCGATGTCGGTCGCCAAGACGAAGCGAACGGCGGGATGGGCGAGCGCGAGCCGACGCGCGACGTCGGCGACGGCTTGAGCCTCGCTGCGGTCGGACTTGAGGAACTTGAGCCGCGCCGGGGTGGCGGCGAAAAGGTCGCGCGCTTCGACCCGCGTCCCAACCGGGCCGGCGCGGGGCTCGACCGCGCTCTTCGCGCCGTCCTCGACGACGAGCTTAAGCGCCGTCGGGGCGCCTGCGGCCCGGGTGCGGATTTCGAGCCGTGAGACGGAGGCGATCGAGGGCAGCGCCTCGCCGCGGAATCCGAAGGTGGCGATGGCGCTTAAATTCCCGTCGGGGATTTTCGAGGTCGCGTGGCGCTCAACGGAAAGCGCGAGGTCGGCGCCGTCCATGCCGCGCCCGTCGTCGGTCACGCGGATGAGGCGCCGGCCGCCGGCCTCGATGGCGATTTCGATCGACGTTGCTCCGGCGTCGAGCGAATTCTCGACGAGCTCCTTGACCGCCGCGGCCGGGCGCTCGATCACCTCGCCCGCGGCGATGCGGTCGATGAGCAGCGGATCGAGACGGCGAATCGGCATGGGATGGCGACCTCGCCATTCTTATCGCACAAACTCAGTATGAAAAGTGAGCGACCGGGTTCAGTAAGTATATCGCCGGCGGTTGACGGGTTTTGCTTCGCTGGCGAATTCTTCCCACTGGCGCACGCCGTCCTCGCGGTGGTTTTTCGGCCAACCGCCGGGTGAGCGCCTTGTGGAAACTTCCAGGACAGGCGGTCGCCACGGCTGCTTCGCGTCGACTCCGGCCATCGCAGCGCGCCTCGCTGATCGGAGGTCGGGTTTGTCCTCGCGGGCATTCCGGGCGGCGCTGCCCACACGCCGCCGGCGGCGGACGCGCGCCCGGCACGGTCCTCAAGATCAAGTTTGCGCCTCGGTAGGGCGACGATTACCCCCGCGCTATCCACTTGACGTTGTCGAGCCGTGTGTACGACGGCCCTCGGGGATTTTTGGCCTTCCAACTCCTCGAAATGATACTTTGAGCTTCGTCAATTCGCATTTCGAACCGATCGTTTAGATTTCGGTTTGCAACAGGGAGGATGACCCATGGATGAGTTGGCCAATCGGGCAAGCGCTCAATCGGCGGGGGTAAATGTCGGCGTCCCTGCGGTATTGGCGTCGCCGCCGCCCCGGCCGTCCGCCCCCTCGGTTGAGAACAAGGATCCTTTGGATCGGTTTACGCACGCCAAGATTGCGCAGCTTTGTGGAGGATTTTCGCCGATGGGCGTCGCCGAGGCCGCGTTCGATTGGGCGCTGCATCTCGCCGTGTCTCCGGGGCGTCAGCTGGCGCTCGCGCTCAGCGCCCTTTCCAAACAGGCGGCGCTGCTGCAAACGAGCGCGACATTGTCGCGCGAGGGTTTGGAGGGCGACGCTCCTGAACGCGCACGAGCGGACGACCGCCGATTCGCAGCCGAAGAATGGCGCCAATGGCCGTTTTCGGCTTACGCCGAAGGGTTTCTTGGCGCACAGCAATGGTGGGAGGAGGCCACGTCGCAGGTCCACGGCGCGACGCGCCACCATCTCGCGCTGCTCAATTTCATCGCCCGACAGGCGCTCGACACCGTCGCCCCCTCCAACTACCTGCTCACGAATCCGGTCGCGCTCAAACAGACGTTGCGCGAGGGCGGCGCCAACCTCATCAGGGGCGCCACGCATTATTCGGCCGACATGCGGCGCCTGTTGCACAATGAACGAAGCGAGGCCGCCAAGGCGTTCGGTCCGGGGAAGACCGTCGCCTTAACCAAGGGCGTCGTCGTCAAGCGCACGGACCTCGCTGAGATCATCCAATACAGTCCCACCACCGAGTCTGTACACGCCGAGCCTGTCGTCATCGCGCCGGCGTGGATCATGAAATACTATATCCTCGATCTGGAGCCGGAGAACTCGCTGATCAAGCATCTCGTCGACAGCGGGTTCACGGTCTTCTGCATCTCGTGGCGCAATCCGACCTCGCGCGACCGCGATGTCGGCTTCGATGACTATCGGCGCGAGGGCCTCATGCCGGCCGTCAGCGCGGCGCTCGCGATCACCGGCGCCGAGCGGGCGCATCTCGTCGGCTATTGCATCGGCGGCACGCTGGCGGCGATCGCAGCGGCCGGCATGGCGCGCGACGGTGACGACCGGCTCAAGTCCCTGACCCTGTTCGCCGCGCAGACGGATTTCACCGAGCCGGGCGAACTTGGACTGTTCATCGACGACAGCCAGCTGGCGTTGCTCGAAGACGTCATGTTCGACCAGGGCGTCCTGGAATCGAGCCAGATGGCCGGCACCTTCCATCTGATGCGCTCGAACGATCTCGTCTGGTCGCGCGTCATCAACCATTATCTGATGGGCGAGCCGGACAAGGCCGACGCCATCACCGCTTGGTCGTCGGACACCACCCGCATGCCTTACAAGATGCACAGCGAGTATTTACGTTCGCTCTTTCTGAACAACGACCTCGCCGAAGGCCGTTTCAAGCTCAACGGCCGCCGGATCGCCTTGCAGGACATTCGAGTGCCCGTATTCGTAGTTGGCGCCGAGCGCGACCACGTCTCGCCGTGGCGCTCTGTGTTCAAGATTCACTACCTGACCGGCGCCAAAATCACCTTCGCGCTCGCCAACGGCGGGCACAATCGCGGCATTGTGGCGCCGCCGGGAGAAAAAGGCCGCCGTTTCCGGATTTCGACCACCGCCGCAACGGATCGCCGACCCGATCCGCATGCATGGGCGACCAAAGCGCACCGTCACGAGCATTCCTGGTGGCTGGCATGGTTCAACTGGCTGTCCGCCCATTCAAGCGGTCTCGTTGCGCCGCCGCCGCTCGGGTCTGAGAGCGCTGGCTTTGCGCCGCTAGTTTCCGCGCCGGGAGACTATGTGCACTGGTAAGGGCGTGGGCGCGCAGCTCCCTTCGTCGCCGCTCGTGAAGCCGGCGCATGCGCAGAATCGCCTTCGAACAATCAATGGCTGAACCTCGCCGCGCGGCGAGCCAGCCCACATGTGTCTGAGGCCGATTGACCGAGCGATCGTTTGCCGGCTTATGTCTTGACAATGAAAAAGCTCACTGTCAGCGACAATTTCTTTTCTGTTCAGCAGAGAGGTGATATTCCGATTTTGCGAGAACAGCCGTCGTCCCGTGTCGCCTGATTGAGCGGAAAAAGGGGAACGGAAGATCGCCCCTGCGCGGTCCGGCGCTCCGTAAAACGAGGCGCCGCCCAAAAATCGGGTCGGAACGAAATGGCGCGGCAAGCCATTGACAAGGGCCGATTCGCGGCACGAAACGGCAGGACTTGGCCCGCCTACTTGATCAGGGCCGTCGCCGCTTTGAAGGACGGGTGCTCTGCGGTCCGGAGCCACTCGAAGACGACCATTTCGGTCGTCACGATCTCGGCGCCGTTGCGCTCCATTCGGGCGAGCCCCGCCGCCTTGCTCTCAGGCCGGCGCGACCCCACCGCGTCGGCGACGACAAAGACCCGCCTTCCCCTTTCGATAAGGCCGAGCGCCGTCTGAAGCACGCAGACATGCGCCTCGAAGCCGGCGAGGATGACGGAGTGATCCGTGGGCAGCCGTGCGACGAGTTCCGGGGCTTGGGCCGCGTCGAAGCTCATCTTGCGGTGGACGAGCTTCGGGTCGGGGACAAGCTCCGGCACAATGGCGCCGAGGCCCTTCGGGTTCTCCTCGGTAAAGACCATGGGCGCGCCGATGAGCTTCGCCGCCTCGATGAGCCGCCCCGCGTTGGCGATCGCGGCCCCAACCCCGTCGATGGCAGGCGCGAGCCGGGCCTGAAAGTCGATGAGCAGGAGGGTGGAGGCTTTCGGGTCGATGAGCGGCATCGTCTTCGGTCTCCTAAGCCTTTCTTGTCGCGGTCAGATGCGCGTCGAGCGCCGCGGGGTCGGCGAGCAGCTCGGCGCTCGGCGCCTCATGGGCGATCGCGCCCCGGTCGAGGACGATGGCGTGGTCGGTGAAGGGCAGAATCTTCTTCGGCTTCTGCTCGACCACGATCATCGAAAGCCCGGCGCGCGCCAGCTCCCGCAAGGCGGCGAGCAATTCGTCCACGACGATGGGCGCGAGGCCTTCGGTCGGCTCGTCCAGGAGGACGAGGCGTGGGTTGAGAACAAGCGCCCGTCCGATCGCCAGCATCTGCTGCTCGCCGCCGGAAAGCTGCCGGCCCATGTTGGTCCGCCGCTCCTCGAGCCGCGGGAAGAGCGCATAGACCTTCTTCACGGTCCAGGGGCCGGGCAGGGCGACGGCAGTCAAATTCTCTTCGACCGTCAGCGAGCGAAAAATATTGCGCTCCTGCGGCGTCCAGCCGATTCCCTTGCGCGCGCGTGTGTGAGGCGGCAGCGAAGAGATGTCCACGCCGCCAAAGAGAATGCTCCCGGAGAAGCGCGTCGTGACGCCGATGAGCGTGTCGATGAGCGTCGTCTTTCCGACGCCGTTGCGGCCGAGCACGGCGAGCGACCGGCTGTCCTCGATATCGAAGCTCACGTTCTGGATGACGCGGGCCTCGCCGTAGCCGGCGACCAGGTTCTCGACGCGCAGGAGCTCAGCCATGCGCCTCCTCGCCGAGATAGACCGCGCGCACGCGCTGGTCCCGGGCGATCTCATCCGGCTCGCCCTCGGTGAAGAGACGCCCGGCGACCAGGACCGAGATGCGCGTCGCGAAGCTGAAGACGAGGTCCATGTCGTGCTCGATAAGTAGGATCGCGACGTCGGCGGGCAGCGCCGCGAGCGCGGCCAGAATGTCCTGCCGCTCCTCCTCCGGCACGCCCGCGGCCGGCTCGTCGAGCAGGAGCACGCGCGGCCGCGTCGCGAGCGCAAGCGCGATCTCCAGGAGCCGCTGCTTGCCGTAGGGCAGCTTGCGTGTGGGTATGTCCATTTCGGCTTCGAGCCCGAAACGCGCGAGAAGATCCTCGATCTCCGCGACGATGCCCGGACGGGTTCCGGCGATGCGCCAGAAATCGGCGCCCGAGTTGTTGCGCTCGGAAATGGCGAGGCCGAGCGACTCCGCCGGGGTTAGATGCGGAAAGAGCTGGTTGATCTGAAACGTGCGGCTCAAGCCGAGCCGCACGCGGGCGCTTGCGGGCAGCGCGGTCACGTCGCGCCCTTCCAGGAGCACCTGTCCCTCGGTCGGCGGAACGACTCCGGTCACAAGGTTGATGAGCGTCGTCTTGCCGGCGCCGTTGGGACCGATCAGGGCGTGGCGCGCCCCGCGGGCGATGGCGAAGGACACGTTGTCGGTGGCGATGAGCGCGCCGAACTGTTTCATGAGGCCGCGCGCCTCCAGGGCCGGGGCGCTCACGCCGCGCCTCGTCGAAGAGATCGCGCGGCCGCCCAAGGCGAAAGGCGCGCAAACGCCTCTCCGATGCGCTCGCGGCCGACGAGAACAAGCATCACCAAGAGCGCTCCGATCCAGAATTCCCAGTATTCCGGCGTCGCGGCGGAGATGACGTCCCTGAGCACGATGAAGGCGGCTGCGCCGATGAGCCCGCCGTAGAGCCAACCGGCGCCGCCGATGATCACCATCAGCATGACGTTGGCCGAGCGATGGAAATCGAAGAGGTCGAGCGAGGCGATCTGCGTCGTTTCGGCGAGAAGGGCGCCCGCGGCGCCGGCGTAAGCGGCCGACACTGTGTAGACGGCGACGATGCGGCGCCCCGTAGCGATGCCCAGCGCGCCGGCGCGCAGCCTGTTCTCGCGGATCGCCGCCAGCGCGAGGCCGAACGGCGATTGCGCGAGCCGGCGCGCGACCGCGAATAGGATGAAGAGCACGACGAAACTGTAGAGCGCCGCGTTGCGCTGTCCGAGAAAGCCGATCGGGAAGAGCCCGATGAGCTTCCCCATCGAGAAGTTGAGGCCGTCCGCCCCGCCAGTGAGCCAGGCGTTGCGGTTGGCGAGCTCGCCCAGCATCAGCGCGATGCCGAGCGTGACCATGAGGCGGGTCAGGTCCGAGCCGCGCAAGAGCAACGGCGCGGTGACGAACCCGAGCGCCGCAGCGAGGGCCGCGCCGACGACGAGGCCGAAGATCGGATCGTTGAGCCCCATGCTCGCGAGGATCGCCGCGGCATAGGCGCCAACGCCGAAGAAGGCCGCCTGCCCGAGCGACACAATTCCCGCGAGGCCGAGGATGAGATCGAGCGACAGCGCGAAGAGCCCGGCGATGAGGATCTCGTTAATGAGCGCGTCGCGCGAGGGGATGGTGAAGATCGCCGCCAGAATGGCGAGCCAGAAGGCGATTTCCGGCCACCGCCACTTTTCACGCCGACGCAGGTGCGCTTCGAGCCGCCGCGCAAGCTTGTCGTCCGGCTTCAACGTCCGTCCCCGCGCACGAACAGGCCCTGCGGTCGGATGATGAGGGTGACGACCATCACCGCGTAGATGATAAAGGCGCCGACCTCGGGAATGTAATACTTGCCGGCGACGTCGAGCACGCCGAGCAAGAGCGCGCCATAGAGCGCGCCGAGGATTCCCTTCGATCCGCCGATCGCGGCGACGATGAGGAACGTCACGAGGAACTTGACCGGGAAGGACGGATCGATGCCGCCGACGACGTCGGCGGCGAGCGCGCCGCCGAGGCCGGCAAGTCCGCTGCCGACGGCGAAGGCGATCGCGAAGATGCGATCGACGTCGACGCCGAGCCCCTGTGCCACCCGCGCGTCGTCGACCGCTGCGCGCAGCTGGGCGCCGAACCGGGTCTCGACCAGGAAGAGCTGGATGGCGGCCGCGAGGACGCCGCAGATCGCGACGATGAGCAGGCGATAGACGCCGATCCCGACGCCGTGGAACGTCAAGCTGCCGGAGAGCCACTCCGGAAGATGGACCTGCTCCGGTTCGCTGCCGATGAAATAACTGGCGATCGGCATCGCCATGAAGACGAGGCCGATGGTGAACAGCACCTGGTCGAGCGGGCTTGCGCCGTAGAGCCGCCGGTAGAGCGTTCGCTCGAGCACGACGCCGAGGACGGCGGGGACTACGAAGGCGATGGGTAGGGTCGCGAGGAAGGGGACGCCCGCCCGGTCCATAAGGAGCGCAGTGACGTAGCCGCCGACCATCGCGAAGGCGCCGTGCGCGAGATTGATGAAGTTCATGAGCCCAAGCGTCACCGAGAGCCCGCACGCCAGCACGAAGAGGAGCATCCCGTAGGCTACGCCGTCGAAGAGGATGGTCAGCATCGCGCGCTCGAAAAATGTCTTACGGCGGTCTCCCCTCTCCCGGTTTTGGGGGAGGGGTTAGGGTTGATGGCGCTTGGCCGCCAGCGGGCTTCGCCCGCAACCTCTCTCAGAGAGAGAAGGATTAGCGCTTCGCCGCCTTGTAGGGGTCCTTCACGTTGGGGATCGTCTCGAACTCGACGTTGTAGAGCGCGCCGTTCTTCTTCTCGACCTTGCGGACGTAGATGTTCTGAATGATATCGCGCGTCTCGGGGTCGATCGAGACCGGCCCGCGCGGGCTCATCCAGCTTGCGCCCTTCATCGCCTTGATGAGCGCGTCGCCGCTGGCGTCGCCCTTGGTCTTTTCAAGCGCGTGGTAGAGGAGCGCCATCCCGTCATAGGCCCCGACCGCCATGAAATTCGGCCTCAGGCCGTCGTTGGCCTTCTCGAAGTCGGACACGAAGGCCTTGTTCTCAGGCGAATCGTGGGCGGCGGAGTAGTGGTGGGTCGTGACCGCCCCGAGCGCCGGATCGCCGATGTCGGCGAGGAGGTCGTCGTCGGTGACGTCGCCGGTGCCGATGAGCTTGACGCCCGACTTGTCGAGGCCGCGCTCGACAAACTGCTTCATAAAGATCGCGCCGAACCCGGACGGCACGAACACGAACACCGCGTCCGGCTTGTCATCCTTCACCCTTTGCAGGAACGGCGCGAAGTCCGGGTTCTTCAAAGGCACGCGGATCTTTTCGATGATCTTGCCGCCGCCCTTCTCGAACGTGTCGCCGAACCATTTCTCGGCGTCGATGCCGGGCCCGTAATCGGTGACGATGGTGACGACCTTCTTGATTCCGTTCTTCACTGCCCATTGGGCCATGGGCGCGGACGCCTGCGGCAGCGTGAAGGACGTGCGCACGATATAGGGCGACTTCTCGGTGATCATGGCCGTCGCCGCGGCGGTGACGATCTCCGGGACCTTCGCTTCCGTCGCGATCGGGGCGACCGCAAGCGCCAGCGGCGTGAGGCCGAAGCCCATCAGCGCCTTGGCGTGGTCGTTGGTGATGAGCTCTTCGGCAAGGCGCTTGGTGACCTCCGGCGCGCCGGTGTCGTCCCTGACGATGAGCTGGATCTTCTTTCCGGCGACCGTGTCCCCGTGCTCGTGCATGTAGAGCTCGGCGCCGGCGCGCTCCTGCTTGCCGGTCGAGGCCGCCGGGCCGGTCATCGGCAGAATGAGGCCGACCGTCACCATGTTGTCGTCCGCGAATGCGGGGGCGGCGGCGATTATCGCCGCGCCGAAGGACGCGGCCATGAGCAAATGTCCGATGCGCATCGTTTTCCTCCCGGGTCTGTTGGTTTTGCTCTTTATGTCAAGATAGCGCGAGGTTAGCCTGTGAGAAAGTCGATCTCTTGGAGCGCCTGCTCCCGACCTTCACTTAAGCTTTTCGACATGGGCCAGGATCTGGTCCGCGAGAAGGCGATAATCGGCCGTCTCCTCTCTTGTCGCCTGTAGCCGCAGGTCCCCGATGCGCTGCTGCCAGCCGACCGTCGCCTCCGACATCGCGTTGTCGAGCCCGAGAAGCTCGACGGTGAGTGCGACCTCGCGCATTTCCGCTGCGCGCCGCACGCCGTGAGTCGCGACCCGCTCGAGCATATAGGCCGAGCGCTTCTTCCAGTCGAAGCCGGGATAGCTGTCGTCGAGCGAATCGAGCACCGTCTCGATAACGCCGGCTTTCTGGCCGGCCAGCACGCATTCGCAGACCAGCGCCTCGAGGCCCTTCATCATGATCGAGCGGATCATCTTGACCGACGAGGCGGCGCCGACCG